>Ga0099824_1004727_pt1 | contig 19518 bp, 6 predicted proteins | sample SiratrowhiteBW_FD_76837 | JGI IMG/M metagenome (GOLD analysis project Ga0099824, IMG submission 76837) | Root nodule microbial communities of legume samples collected from California, USA - Siratro white BW | ecosystem: Host-associated > Plants > Roots > Nodule | place: USA: California... | reverse complement strand
ATGTAACACGTGGAAGTCAAAAGGAAGGTGAGCTGGACAATGATGACAACAAAAATAATTCTGAGGAGTTTGTTATGCCTAAGGGACACGTGGTGGCAGATCAAGAGTGCAAGGACGTGAGAAGGAGCACAAGGATCAAAGAATCAAATAGAAGATTGGGAGAATACAATTGGGGAATTTGTTGAGTGGTAACCTTCTCTCTCTGATAACTATTCGTCTTCCTCTTTCTGCTCTGCCTTGCTTTCTTCTCTTACAGTGATTCATAATTGTCTATAGGAAATACATGTTCCAAAATTATGCATGGTGAACGAGATGTTTTGAAGATGCAGCAACGTGGAGCCATCATCTTGTTATATTGTTGGCTTAGACGTTAATTTTTTTATTGCTTGTAATTGTGGAACTGCAAGTTTGAATGAACCTTTGTTTTGTTCTCTTCGTGGGTTGAATTTATTCTTGAAATTATTATTGCATTGTAATAATTTCACTATTACACATAACAATGACAACTGGTGAAAGTTCTGGATCAAAGGTATTTTTTCTAATGTCAATATTAATTTTTTATAAATTTTGATGACAAGTTTTATTTTGTGGTCATTATTGGTTATTTATTTGTTATTGTATGTAGGTTTATGTGCGACACTGGTGCAGGACAACATAGGTGCAGGACAACATAAATGACAGTTGTTAATACAATGTTCACGGAAGAACATAAGACTTGTATTGGCAAAATTTCTTTTGCATGGTTGATAGACCATGGAGGCAAAGTGAAAATTGGTAGGACAGTACTGAAGGGGTTATGTATCTGATGGGTTCAGAGGAAGGGAGATTTTTTTTATAAGGTCTAAGTTTGTTTCCTTTACATTGTTAGATGTTTGGATCTTAGAATAAGTGGAATTATGATTGATTTTAGAAGGAAAGCACAAGATTCCCATATTACGAGTTTATTCCCATATAAAAATGTACAACGAAGTGGATGATTATGTATTTTTAAGTAGTTTATTGGGGAGAAATTTTGAAGACCTTTATTAAAACTAAAAATTCAAATTTTCAAGTTAAGTCTGTATGTAAATGAATACATTTCAAAGTGTTTTTTTGAAGATTTTCTTTCCTTTTGTCGTCCAATTAGGTCAATATAATGGTATTTGTAATTAATTTATGACACCCACAAACAAAGTGGACAACTATGTGTCTCTAAGTGGTTTAGTGGGGAGTAATTTTGAAAACCTTTAGTAAATCTGGAAATTCAAATCTTCAAGTTGAGTTTGTTTGTTAATGAATACAATTCAAAGTGTTTTTTTGAAAATTTTCCTTCCTTTTATCGTCCAATTGGGTGAGTATGCAGGTTCTTGCAATAAATGTATGACACCCACATCGCATTGGTTGACTATGTGTATGTAATTGGTTCAGTGACGGACGTTTTGAAGACACTTATTAAAATTGAAAATTCAAATCTTCAAATTGAGTCTGTGTGTGAACAAAGACATTTGAAAGTGTTTTTTGAAAATTCTCCTTCCTTTTGTTGTCCAATTAGGTGAGTATGCAAGTCCTTGCAGTAAATGTATGACAATTACATCTAAGTGGTTTACTATGTGTTTATAAGTGGTTCACTGGTGTTTATGTGTTTATAAGTGGTTTACTATGTGTTTAGTGGTAAAATTTTATCTAAAGTGAAAATCAAGTAGAAAAATCACTTTATTATGGGGTATATTTTTGCTCAAACGAAAATCAGCTATAATTGTTAAATGCTTTTGGACTTCTATCATGTTAAATTTGAAATATTATCGAATAGTTATGTTTTTGTACTTTATGTATATGATGAAAGGCTGAGTAGAGTTGAGAGTTAGTGCTCATAATACACTCATTATATATGTGAGGTCGAGTAGAGTCAGGAGATGATCCCATCATCTACTAAGATGTATGACGAGTTTCTTAGTACTGATAAAGTACAACTTTCATTTAGTGTGGTGGCATATTTAAAGATATCTTAGGTTCAACTAGTAGTCTCAATCGCGTATACTAAGGTACTAGATAGTGAGAAGTCGATAAGGATATTGGAGACATCTTTGAGACTGAAGTGAAGTAGACTAGATTACAGATAATGTCAATAATAATCTTACCTTATGGGTTGATCATGAATATCGATAAATTGACCTACTATAATGTGATCTATAAATATTAGCCTTTGGAGACATAACCTTCATATTTTTCGAAAAATGTTTTGATTAGATATTATTTATTATATATGATGTAATAAATATGAATTGAAATAGTACGACTATATGCAATTACATAATGTTATTACCACTGAATTGTTATCTTTTAATCGTTAATTTATCAAACTTATTTGTAAATTATTTGATATGTTACGATCATGTCATGTTACACGTGAATAAATGTTTAAATAAGTGAGAGAAATACTTCTTAATCCGAGTGATAAGCTAAAAGATGAAATATTATTGTATGTAATAAAATCTCATACCAGTAAAGATTCTTTTTACTTCAAACAATTTATATATGCTATATACGTTCTCTCAATCAATATAAATTACTATTATATACTTTAATAGAAAAAGACAAAAACTCTCACACTTTAATTATTTTTATCAAACAATGTTATTTCTCATCTTAATATAATTAGTTTGATTTTTATTTTCATATTTAGTTTTAAAAGAATAAAATAATATTATTGTTTAAATTTGTAATATTATATTTAAAAATACAATATCAATCAACCACATAATTTTAATTGATGATGAAAATCAATAGATACTAACTTAATAAAATATATAAAGATTATAAATATCCAACAAACTCTAATAAGGGCCAAATTAAACACATCCAAATTGTTTTTTTTTTTTTTATTTGATTGAGAGGGAGAATGCTGAAACCCACTTCTCTTTCTCTATCCCACATTTCCTCTTTTCTCTTCTTCCATTCCAAACCCATGCCCTCCGCAAGGCTCGGATTCTTCTTCTGCCACTGTCACAGACTCTTCCCAACGCTTTCTTCTTCTTCTTCCTTTCCCTTTTCACGCCCAAGACCCCTCTCTACCACCCCATATCCTCTCCAATATGAGCTCATCATCAACCGTCCATCTCACCCCCGCCCACCAACTGTTCGACCAATTGACTCACCGGAACCCGACCACCCCACTTCCGAGACTCGCCCTCAACTCGAAAAGGCCCAGAGGAAGTACTACAACAAGCGCAGGAAGAGGATGTACGGCTCCGATTCCGACCAAGACGACGCCGGCCGCCGCGACGAAGCCTTCGTGGAGTTGAAGCCCGAGGTGGTGGAATTCCCCACGCTGCACAAGAGGGAGGAAGAGTTGTACTTCCACGACGCGTTTACGTATCCCTGGGAGAAGGACAAGCATTACAAGATGGTTTATCAGTTGGAGAAGAAGTACTTTCCTGATCAGTCGCTTGACAAGGCCTTTCTCCAACCGGGGCAGGCAAATGTTAATGCTGCAAATGTTAATGTTAGTGCAGATGGAAAGGGCGAGGGTAGGAAGAAAGTTGTGGGTGTTGATGAAAAGTTGGTGTTTTTTGAGGGAAAAGAGAAGGGCGAGGAGGGTGAGCGTGGAAGTAGAGAAGTGAAGGAGAAGAAGGTTGAGGAGTTCTTCAAGGGTTTGAAGAAGGTTCCTGGTAGTGACAAGGATGTTCAAGTTGGAGAGCCTTTTCTTTCGTCAAGGAGGACTGGTCTTCCTCCGGTGTGGGATAGTCCGCATGGCACTGTGGTTTTGGTCAACAAACCGAAAGGTCAACCTAAATTATATTACATTCATTTCTACGCTTCACGATGAAACTGGAATTACCTGTGCAATATGGAATGGATGTTGTAAAATGCATGCATGTTTTTAGTCTGGGCAGGGGAGAAACTATTGCATGGTTTTGGACATATGGGTGAAGAAGAATTTATTATATGATCTAAAACTACCATAGTTACTACCATTCTGTATAAAGACATAACATGTAATAACTATGGACATATGTCATTTAGAGACTGGTCAGGACTATGGATACGTGGTTCTATCAGACTATATAATAATTTTTCGGGGCGGGGGGAGTACGGTTGATGCTCTCGAACGATAACATACTGCAGCAGTGGTGCTAATTAATCATATAGTCTAAGCTTCATCATTTTTGTGTTCTCATTTTTATGGATCTTGCAGGGTTAGTTTGATTCAAGCTTTTGTTTATTTGGTAGATATATATTGCTGCAGTTTTTTTTCTCAAATTTTCATTTTATAAAAAACATTGTAAATTTGAAAGGTATGGAAGAATGGATATTTTTTGGCGTGGCTACGAAAATTGAACTGGCATGTAACTCTTTGGCAGGTTGGACTTCATTCACGGTTTGTGGAAAGCTGCGTCGCCTTGTCAAAGTGAAAAAGGTTCTTTCCACCGCATATCTTTATTTTAGTTTGCTTCTCTGTGAAGACTTATATAATTGATTTTGCAGGTAGGTCATGCTGGGACCCTTGACCCAATGGCTACTGGTTTATTGATTGTATGTGTTGGCAAAGCAACGAAACTGGTAGACAGGTGATTGAAAATTTGAAAGTTTCCTGTTTGAGTACTTAGTAGTGTTGCCTGTTTCACTATCTTATAGTTTTTATTTTTTGTTGAAATGTTTTATCCGAGTAACTTTTCTGGATACTTGAACTTCTCTGTTTCAGATATCAAGGAATGGTTAAGGGTTATAGTGGGGTTTTCCGCTTGGGGGAGGCTACATCAACATGGGATGCTGACTCACCGGTGAGTTAATTTAGTTTTCTCATTGTTATGAACCAGAAAAATGTACTTTTGCTCATCAATGGAACAACATAAATTCATTTATAATAACCTTTTCAGCAAAAAAGTGAATGACTTTTTTGTCAATTGAAATTTAGAACATTTTGTCAAGATTGCTTTGGCCGTAATAAGAATCAGTAGATCTTGAAACCTCAGCAAATCACCCAACCCAAAAAGAAACTCAATTTAGTAAATTGAGCCATTAGGAGAGGGATAAATAAGTAATGACTTCTTTATTTTTAAGGTTCTGCTTAGCATGAAAACTTTGAATCTTTTACAAAGGACGCAGCCACTAGCCTGCCATTGAATTCGTGTTTAAAATCACACTTTGAACAAAGCATGTCTGAATATTGTATTTGCTACTTGAAACTTGAACAATGTTCAAGAACGGAATGTTGCATGCTTGTCATTTGATGTGACTCATTAGTCCCCGTAATGGAGAATTAAAACTTGCATTTATTATGACAGTACGTTTATGTTTAAATTTTAACCATTTGGAATATTTTCACTCACAGTCTAACGTTTTTAGGTCATTCAACGTGAGCCATGGGAGCATATCAAAGATGAGGATATAAGGAGGAATGCTTTGTCCTTTGTTGGGGAAATTTGGCAAGTTCCTCCTATGTTCTCAGCTATTAAAGTAAGAACTTTTGTCTTTCTTGAATCATCTGACTTTAATAATTTCTTCTTAATTGTGGTTTGGGCAAGGTGCTGAAGTATTTTTTGCCTTATACGTCATTAAAATATTTTTGAGGTATTAAATTTGTATCTATTATGCAATCGTTAATTGAGACTACTTTATTAATTTATATGTTTTTTGTGTCAAAAATTGCAACTTAATCAATTATTTGTAACTAGTTTTAAACTTTATTTAGTTTTTAATGCATCTATATTATCACCATCATGGTTAATTTCTGAAGCATTTTTGCACCGGAAAATTTTCTCTTTTCAAAAGACTTGGTTTGTGAGAAAACAGGATACATTGTTCAAATCATAAACTGGCTTCACCAATTGGAAAAAAAAAAGACTTTTCTCGTTGCTGTTGTGGTTTTTTATGTTAATTATTGAAGAAATTTGCCCAGTTCCTTACATGTCACTACGTCTTGATAGGTTGGAGGTGAAAAGATGTATGAGAAAGCAAGGAGAGGAGAAAGCATTGAACTTTCACCTAGACGAATTTCAATTTTCCAGTTTGACACGGAGCGCAGCTTAAGTGACAGGTAGCCATCTAATAGCTGCATTCTCCTTGTAAAAATGTATCTTTGGCAATTATCTGTTTTTAGAGTTGTAGCCGATTTTGTTTTATTTTTAACTTAATATATCTGTGTTATTTATGTTTGCAGACAAAATTTGATTTTTAGAGTGACATGTTCCAAAGGGACATATATTCGGTCACTTTGTGCAGATTTTGGGAAGGCTCTTGACAGGTATCAGTGTATTATTCCTTTTTTTTTTTTATCACACTTTCTTTCTCATAACCAGAACAACATGACAGTCATTACGAGAGCAAGATGGCTTGTAGAAATATTGTCAATCTCTTGTTATAATTTCATTACTTCATTTATCCGTTGATTTAGTGTTCTTGCCTCTATATTAAATGTTTGGAATGAAGTCGATGTTTTAATTTTAGTCTCAAGTATTCAGTTGGTGCAAAAATGAATGGTCATGATGAAGACGAGAAAATACTACAATATCCTCCAAACACCAAAGTTGAGTTGCTATGGTTGACTTTTTGTTGTAATTTTGCAGCTGTGCCCATTTAACTGCTCTCCGAAGAGATTCAATTGGTAAGTGGGGTTCCAGTTGAGGTGACTTGCAAGAATAATTGTGTAAAAATCTTTATATGGTTCTCTTCTTATCTTTAGGGCAATATTCAGCTGACGATGCATGGGACTTTCAAGAGCTGGAAGAGGCTATCACCAAAAATTATCTCTAACTTGCATGCCATAATGGGATTGAGATCCATGACGTGCTCTATTTTTTTGGGTAAAAAAAATGCAAAAATGGTTTAGGGGTTGCTTTGGTTTGTTAAAATATTTTCGGTCTTCTCTTATTTTTTTTTTTCATTTTTAATCACAAAAGATGTTATTTCTATTTTGTTTTCTGATTTAAAGACTTGCATAAGAAGCATTGAATACATAAAATGAAAACAATAATAACCAGTGAAAAATGTTTTTGTTGTTTCTTAATGTTTTCAACTATTTCTAGGCAAACTTTTGAAAACAGAAAGTGAAAATGGGTGGTATTTAAAAGAAAAAAAAAATAAGAAAAGCTTTCACAGACTAAGTATGACTCCTAATAAACCAAATCTCAAGCTTGTATTCCTTTCTCTAAACCTTTTATTTTTTAGTTTTTAGTGTTTTTCTCCGCATCAGGTATATAGAATCAAGAGAAATGTTCTGTAAAATTTGTTATTTATTTGTATGGAGAATATTAATGTGCTGAAAAGCAAAATTCTACATATGTGGTTTTGTAGATGAAGTTGCATGGCCTGTTGTATTAAATTTGAACATTTTTACTTGAGAGCACATAATTTTTTGTTACATTGTTATTTAAGGAATATCCTGTTATTTATATCAATTATTTTTTTTACCACCCATTGAAATTTATTTTGTTAGTGTTATATGAATGAAATGGAATAAAATTAGTTTTGCTTATTCTTAATATCGTTAACATAATTTTAATTGGTTTAGTCGTAAGATTTACTTTTATGTGGAGATTCTAGTTTCCGTATCTCCTCTTTTCACATTTTAGTCTTTTTTACAAAATATTGTAACTGTAACTAAATATTGACTTTGGTTGTGTCTATGCCATAAAATATATACTTTTGGTGTTATAAATATATCAGGAAAGTATAAATTAATATCATTGACTTTATCATATTTAATTAGACTAAATGCTCTTAATTTAATTGGAGTTTAATTTTCAAAATCTCTTTGTTATAGAGAAGAATAGTTTAGAAAACCGTCGGCATTTTTTAAATGAAGTCAATATAGTTAGACGTTAATGAAAATTTTTAATTAGTGCCAATTATTTTTTTGGAACATAATATAAGAGAAATTTAGTAAAATATTAATGAAAAGGATAAATTGTCATTCATTAAATATATAAAACCTCATCTTATTTAAAACCTCAATGGACTCTTCTAAACGAAAACTATTTGTGGGATAAAGTTACTATACTAAGTGAATTTTTTTTTTAACAGCAAAAAATGAATAAAATAAAAGGAACAATTAAAGGGATGTTTCAATCTTTGTACAACACACTTTAACAAAAAAAATGTTACAACTACCAAAACCATAAATCCATACAAACAAAATAATCTACTAAACAAATGAGAACCAAGATCCTAGGTGCACTTGAAAGAAGACAGAACCACTGTCCAGGAAGATGAATACACAAAAAGTTACAGAAACATATTAACAAACCTCAAGAGTTGTTATGTCAATGATTGGAGGCATACTACCGGAGAGAGAACCCAATCCGAATACGAAAAATGGGTTTTCTTTATCTTGTACTTATCTCACAACCAGCTCTTAAGTTGAGCAAGATTAAAGATTTCAACAATATCCACTATCCTACTCTTGAAAACCACATTGTTTTTGAGACTCCAAACTTCCGAAGTAATGGCTACCCACATCCCTTTCTGACTCTATTGACACTTTGCTTTTGGCCTACTAGACAAAAACTCTAAAATTGACATGAGTGGCTTGATGTCTAACATCCACCTTCCCAATCCAATTGTCGCACTGGTCCCACACTTGTTGTACCATAACACAAGTGTTAAACAGATGATCAGTGGATTCAACCCTATCCAGGCACAGTGGACAAAGTAAATTTGCCAACTGAACTCCTCTTCGTGCTAAGTTAAGTCTAGTTGGCATTCTATCCAATAATATCCTCCACGCACACACAATCGCAGAAGGGGCAGCTCTTAAACTTCACAAACACTTGAAAGATTCTGAAGATTGCATAGAGCTCTCACCAATCAATATGCTATAACCAGACAACCAGACGTGATTGCAGTTAAGAAAATGCTTTAAGAAAAAATATGCTTATTTAATTTGTTAAAACCTAATGAATATATAATTATACTGTTAGGAGGTTGAAGGACAAACTAATTATAAAGGTTATTAAACATGATAATGACATTTTTTTTAAATCATTTAAACTCATCTTCAATACAAGATCATATTCTGATGTCTTGTTTTATTTTACGTGAGTCTTTAATGAGTTACATAATTTGTAAGAACTTCTACTAAGTTTTGTCATAATGTAAGGATTTTATAAGACTTACTCTAATAATTTTTTATTAATACTTTAACTTTTTAGCGTTTCAAAAACTATTTTATTTTCATCATTCAAGATTAAGATTGAGAATACTAAATTTCATGTGAGGTCAACCTATTTGAATGAAACCTTTTACAAAAGTTGCAGTTTAAATTTACAATTTGCATTGGAAACGTTGCTATTAAATAAAAAAAAATGCAAACATTATTAAATAGTAATAAATGATCATCAATTTATAGCTATTTATATGTGTGCCTTTACCTTACTTTTTTTTATGTAAACGAAATTGATGTTCTCTGAAGTCACCCTATCAAAGAAGCATTTGAGCAATGATGGGTTCGATCTTCAAAATTATGATAATACTTTGTGTGTTGTTAAATCTTGCTCCGCAATTGAAAGGCAACAAGATTGCCGGCATCCCAATTCTTCCCACACAAGTTACTGTTGAAATAACCAACGAATTAAGTAGGAAGAAGGTGTTGGGTCTTCACTGCAAAGACAAAGGGAATGATCTGGGTTTTGTTGCACTTAACGCTGGCCAAACATATAGATTTCGATTTTATCCTAATTACTTCTTTACTGTAACCTTGTACTTTTGTCACTTTCAATGGGGAGCAGGTGAAGATCATCATTTTGACATTTATATACAGGGAAGGGATCAATATTGTTCTCACAACCGATGTTCTTGGGCCATTGTTGAGAATGGACCATGTAAGATTAGACATAAGTCTCGTGAATGCTTTCATTGGAATTCTACAAATGTAGCTTCTCCTTCTGCAATAAACTAATACTGTCTCTTCATAATTATTTATTAATTTATTCCCATTAGTACATTTAAAGTTATTGTGATTACCCATCAAGATAATTTCGTACCAAAATCTATTAATGGGTTAGATTTATTAAAAAATTAAAAAATGGATTTTATACAATTAAAATTGAACATCTTCAATTTAAAAGTAAGCATGAGGGTGGGCTGGGAGCTTTGGATTTGGAAAATTTAAATAAGGCACTGCTAGGAGAAATGGAGGTGGAGATTAGGGAAGGAGAAGCAAGGGTTGTGGAAGGGTTTTTTAGAATCTGAGTATGGTCAAGGCAGTCGAAGATAAGATGGCCAATGTTTAAAAGGGTAAATTGAACCATTTAAATTTTTTTGAAAACTTAAAAGTTTGAATGAGTATTTTTATTAAACTATGATTGCAATCTAAGATATACACAAAACAACATATTTAAATAGATTTCAGCAAACTGTAATATTAAATTAGACAATAATTCTTTTTTATCAAAAATAAATTTTGTTAAAGACAAAATTATTACAAACCAAATTGAAACAATCGGCCAATGATTAGTCAAAATAACAAACAAAGTACTTTTTAAGGTTAATGAAAATGAACAAGCAGCTTAGATTATACAAGAAATAAGCTAACTCAACAAATTCAACAATACTAAAGAGTTTCACTTTATACAGTAATAACAATGGTCAATCAGCACATACAAGGTTCCAACAGTAATAAACTTGTTCAGAATTTTCTACAGCTAAAACAGTATTGCAACAAAGCAAGTTTCTCAATTATATTTCAAGTTACTGAATTTTGATTACAGATTCAAGTTACCAGTATTAAAAAAATTCAATCTAAAGAGTTATTAGAATTAGGAAAAACCAGTTTTATAGTACAACACAACACTGCTTCAAGTTAATTCCAATATACAGTTCAAGAATGAATCTAATATGCTCAAAGAAATACAAGACAATATGATTGATAATCCAAGTTTGACAATCTTGAGTAAGATACAGAATTTTTTAATCCTTTAAGATGAATTTTAGCCAATTAAAGAAACAACCCGAATGTCAGTTTTTAAGTCTGTCCAGAATTTCAACAGATTGTTCTTTAGGTTTAACAAATTGTTCTTTAGGTTTAATAGATTGTTCTTAGTGGCAGAATACGAATTTACACAACTGCAGAACAAAATTTAAAAGAGTAAGAGAAAAGAGAATTACACATATGTTTCTATCTTGGTTTACCCAACCACTAGGGCTACGTTCAGTCCCTTACAACCACTTGTAAGGATTTCCACTAATTCAATTGTAGTTTACAAACAAATTATATCAGAACCAATCTTGAACCTACAAGATTGTCTTCTACCCCCTTGTGTAGTTTCCTACCACACAAGATGCTCACACACAGTGCAATTGTAGTACACACCACTATAGATTTGAATGCAACACAACAATACAACAATTGAATTACAAATCCCTCCCAATTACAATGCCTAATCTCCTTATTAAGCAAAACCTAATTGAGAAACTACCTAACACACCATACAATTCAAAATTCTACAAACACAACCAATTATAATCAAAAGCATTAAGGAAGAATACTTATTTCTCCGATTGAAGCTGCCAAGTACAATCTACCAAAATCACGCCATACTCTTATTCAAGTGTTGAAAGTCTTGATTCTTTTTTAAAAATCGATTGAAAATTCTTCTTCTCTGTGAATGTTTTTCTCAAGAAAAAGTTTCTCCAAATCTTTGAATATATAATTATACTAGTTATTAAACATGATAATGACATTTTTTTTAAATCATTTAAACTCATCTTCAATACAAGATCATATTCTGATGTCTTGTTTTATTTTACGTGAGTCTATAATGAGTTACATAATTTTTAAGACCTTCTACTAAGTTTTGTCATAATGTAAGGATTTTATAAGACTTACTCTAATAATTTTTTATTGATACTTTAACTTTTGAGCGTTTAAAAAATTATTTTATTTTCATCATTCAAGATTAAGATTCAGAATACTAAATTTCATGTGAGGTCAACCTATTTGAATGAAACCTTTTTACAAAAGTTGCGTTTAAATTTACAATTTGCATTGGAAACGTTGCTATTAAATAAAAAAAATGCAAACATTATTAAATAGTAATAAATGATCATCAATTTATAGCTATTTATATGTGTGCATTTACCTTACTTTTTTTTATGTAAACGAAATTGGTGTTCTTTGAAGCCACCCTATCAAAGAAGCATTTGAGCAATGATGGGTTCGATCTCCAAAATTATGATAATACTTTGTGTGTTGTTAAATCTTGCTCCGCCATTGAAAGGCAACAAGATTGGCGGCATCCCAATTCTTCCCAGACAAGTTACTGTTGAAATAACCAACAGGTTAAGTACGAAGAAGGTGTTGAGTGTTCACTGCAAAGACAAACATCATGATCTGGGTTTTGTTGAACTAGGCTTTGGTCAAACATATATTTTTCGATTTTATCCTAATTTCTTCTTTTCTAGAACGTTGTACTTCTGTCACTTTCAATGGACAGGTCAAACTCATTCTTTTGACATTTATGTACAGAAAAGGGATGAATATTGTTTTCACGGTCGATGTTCTTGGGCCATTTTTGAGGATGCACCATGTAACATTCAAGGTACTTATAGTACGTGCCATTATTGGAAATCTCTCATGCAATAAAATAATACTTTCTCTTCATACTTATTTATTCAGATTAATACATTTAAAGTTATTGTGATTACCCATCAACATAATTTCGTACCAAAATCTATTAATGGGTTAGATTTATTAAAAAAATGGATTTTATACTAATTTAAGACTTTCTAATTTGTGCCGTACTAAATAAATAATGTTTAAATTTTTTTTTCAAACCTTAAATAAATAAAAATTTGAAATCAATAACAGTATTAAATTAGTCAAAATTTTAAATAAATAAAAATTTGAAATAAAGGACCTTTCTAAATTATTTAAATATTTTAAATAAAAATATAAAATTATTCATAACCTTACTTAAATAAAATTTTAAAATAAATATGATTTTTAAATTAGTCAAAATTTTAAGAAAATAAAAACTTGAAATAAAGAATGTTTCTAAATTATTTAAATGTTTTAAATATTCACATTTTTCATATAATAGGAACTTTATTGCATAAAATTATATAATAAACGTGCATTCATCAGGTATTTCAAAATATACTTCTCCAAATAAGATTTAATAAAAATATCTTCGTAAAAATTATAAATAAAATAAAATAAAATAAAATAAAATAAAGCTTCTCCATCAGTTTACTAGGGACTCACACCACCTGTCAAATCCTCTGCTCCCACACCACCTGTCAAATCCTCTGCTCCCGTGTAATACACGATGGTTTTAAAAACAAAACAAACAACAAACAAAAACAAGGGTAAGGTAGAGAGTTTTAAAAAATTATATATTTTCATAAATTGAATTTATATTTCAACAAAACAACAATAATTCAATCTTTCATAATTCATCACACATCATACATACAGTGACTCACAAACAAAGACACTAGACTCTCTACTTTCGGAAGACACTCGTGCATTGAGTTAGCCTCAGATGTGTGCACCTGTCATATACCACCCATATACCACCCAACTGTTCCGATCAGGCTCATATTTCAAACCTCAGAACAGTCTATTCCGATCGGGCTCATATTTCAAACCTCGGACAGGACCATATGAACCTCCTTCGACTCTTCACAAACTAGTAATCTTCATTCATGTGAATCCAATGTACTAGTAGAGTCAGGATACCTCCTTAGAATTCCCAAACAATGCACATCCTAATAATCTCAACATGGGTATCTCCTTTCCTAAAGATACTATATGTCTTGATCACACACCACATCATTCACAGATCACACACCACATCATTCACAGACATAACATTAATACTATATCATACAATACATAAACATTCATCCAATTCATTCATAAACAAATAATTACAATATTTATGAAAAACAATTTCCCTTACCCAAATTCACAAAAAAAGTAATTATAATATTTATTAAAAACATTCAAACTAGCTTCCCTTACCCAAATTCACAAAACAAGTAATTATAATATTTATTAAGAACATTCAAACTAGCTTCCCTTATCCAAATTCACAAAACAAGTAATTATAATATTTATTAAAAACATTCAAACTAGCTTCCCTGACCTCTATATAGTAGAGATACTCAAAAACCCTAAAATTACCAGCAACCTAACTCTGTTCAAAAATTTGATCGGACACTCTTGATCTACTCAACGCTAGAAATCTAAGAATTTCCTCTGATTGTCAATCTGATAACCTATGAGATCAAAAATCTAGAGAAAAGACAGAAAAATTTAAAAAGAAATTGTTTGAGAGTTGGTGGTTTTCATAAAACTGAATATCTTCCTAAAGAAAAAGAGATAGAGTTGGTAGTTTTTATTAGAATAAAACAGATTATCTTTTTAGAGAGATAAAATATCTTCTTAAAGAGAATATATTCTTAGGGAGAGAGAGTTGGTGGTTGTTATAAAAATAAAAAGTAAATAACTAACTTTTATTTACTTAAACAATTTTTCTGTTAAAAAAAATAGATATTATCTTATTTATCTCTAAAACTAAATTCTAGGTTAATTTTTATTCTATAGCTATTTTTTTCTAGGGTATTACAAATATAAATACTAATTTTTTGAAAACGTTACTCAAATAAAATTTTAAAATAAATAAGATTGTTAAATTAGTCAAAATCCTAAGTAAATAAAAATTTGCAATAAATAATGTTTCTAAACTATTTAAATATTTTAAATAAAAATATTAAATTATTCACAATGTTGCTTAAATAAAATTTTGAAAGAAATAAAATTGTTATATTAGTCAAAATCTTAAGTAAATAAAAATTTAAAATAAATAATATTTTTAAATTATTCAAAATTTTAAATAAACAAAAAAAAATTAAATTATTTAAATCTTACTTATATGGGAATATATAAAATAAATAATATTTTAATTTTTTTAAAAATCTTAAATAAAAAAAATTGAAACCATTAACATTATTAAATTAGTCAAAATTTTAAAGAGATAAAAATTTAAAAGAAAGAACGTTTGTAAAAAAATATTAAATTATTCAAAACGTTACTTAAATGAAATTTTAAAATAAATAAGACTATTATATTGGTCAAAATCCTAAGTAAATAAAAACTAAAAATAACAAATATTTCCAAATTATTTAATTTTGTTTTTGAAAAAAATTTAAATTATTCAAATCTTACTTATATGAAAATATAAAATAAATAATATTTCTAAAAATTTTCAAAATTTTACATAAATAAATATTAAAAATCAATAACATTATTAAATTAGTTATATTTTAAACAAAGAAAATTTAAACTAAAGAATGTTTCTAAATTATTTAAATATTTTAAATAAAAGTATTAAATTATTTAGAACGTTACTTAAACAAATTTTAAAATAAATAAGATTGTTAAATTAGTCAAAATCATAAGTAAATAAATTTTTAAAATACAGAACGTTTATAAATTATCTGAATATTTTAAATAAAAATATTAAATTATTCATAACGTTACTAAATAAATTTTAAAATAAATAAAATTGTTAAATTAGTCAAAACTCTAAGTAAATAAAAATTTAAAATAAAGATTGTTTCTAAATTATTTAAATATATTAAATAAAAATATTAAATTATTCAGAACGTTATTAAAATAAAATTTTGAAATAAATAAGATTGTTCTGAGTAAATAAAAATTTAAAGTAAAAAACGTTTCTAAATTATTTAATTATTTTAAAGAAATATATTAAATAAAATTTTAAAATAAATAAGATTGTTAAATTAGTCAAAATCCTAAGTAAAAAATTTTTTAAAATACAGACCGTTTATCAATTATCTAAATATTTTAAATAAAAATATTAAATTATTGAAAACGTTACTAAACAAATTTTAAAATAAATAAAATATTTAAATTAGTCAAAATTCTATGTAAATAAAAATTTAAAATAAATATTGTTTCTAAATTATTTAAATATGTTAAATAAAAATATTAAATTATTCAGAACGTTATTAAAATAAATGAAATAAATAAGATTTTTCTGAGTAAATAAAAATTTAAAATAGAATATGTTTCTGAATTATTTAATTATTTTGAAGAAATATATTAAATAAAATTTTAAAATAAATAAGATTGTTAAATTAGTCAAAATTTTAAGTAAATAAAAGTTTAAAATAAATAACATTTCTATATTATTTAAAATTTAAAAAAAATCATTTAAATCTTACTTATATGAGAATATGAAATAAATAAAATTCTTAAATTATTCAAAATATTAAATAAATAAAAATATAAAATAAATATAATTTATAAATTTAAAAAATTCATAATATATATGTAAACACTATATATAGACGTGTTTACATGAGTTTGAAAAAAAAAAACTCAAACTTGAAAAATTAAGAGCAATGATGGTTTCAATCTCCACCACTCCAACATTAGTTTGTTTGTTCTTAATAATATTTCTTGGTGTGCAATTGAAGTATGGTGTGAGTGGTGCTCCTCTTCTTCCTACCAAAGTAACAGTTGAAATTACAAATCGTTTGACCAATAAAAATTTAACCGTTCATTGTAAAGACAAAAATACTGATCTTGGAGAGCACCAAATCAATGTTGGTCAAACATATAGTTTTAGCTTTTTTCCTAAGTATTTTATCCCGTCCACTTTGTACTTTTGTCATTTTGTATGGTCGGAAGAAAATCATTATTTTGACATATATGTCCAGAGTCGAGATGAATATTGTACTAAGAATAATTGTTCTTGGGATATAGTTGCTACTGGACCATGTAAGTCGAATAGTGCAATTCGAGATTGCTTTCCGTGGAATAAACCTAATGCTGAAAGAAGATTGTTTGTATAACAAAATAATAATATTTGATTTGTGTAATCTTCTCATCTCTCCTTAAAATATGGAGATTCAATAATAATTGTTCATTCCAGTGAATTAATTTACTTTTTCTTGTCAATTACTATAAACTAAACAAACAAATCATATATGTTTACCACATTATAAAGTTTATATTGATACTTTAACTCAATGGATTGATGAACTTAATTATTTAGATATTTATGTAGAAAGAAGGGATCAATATTGTTTTCACAATCGATGTTCTTGGGTCATTGTTAAAAATGGACCATGTAAGATTAAACATATTTCTCGTGAATGCTTTAATTGGAATCCTACAAATGTAGCTTCTCCTCTTTCAACAAAATAATACTTTCTCTTCATAATAATGAATATTCAGTTTTTTAAGTAAATAAAAAATTAAAATAAAGAATGTTTTTAAATTATTTAAATATTTTAAATAAAAAACATTAAATTATTCACAATGTTACTTAAATAAAATTTTGAAATAAATAAAATTGTTAAATTAGTTAAAATTCTAAGTAAATAAAAATTTAAAATAAATAGCATTTCTATCTTTATTTATAATTTAATAAATTAAAATTTTAAGTTATTCAAATTTTATTTATATGGGATTATGAAATAAATAATATGTCTAAAATTTTTCAAAAACTTAAATAAATAAAAATTTAAAATCAATAATATTATTAAATTAATCAAAATTTTAAATAAATAAAAATTTGAACTAAAGTACGTTTCTAAATTATTTATATATTTTAAATAAAAATATTAAATTATTCAGAACGTTACTTAAACCAAATTTTGAAATAAATAAATTTGTTAAGTTACGTAAAATCCTAAGTAAATAAAAATTTGAAATAAAAAACATTCTAAAATTATTCAAATTTCAAATTAATGAAAATTTTAAATTATTTAAAATCTTACTTAAATAAAAATAAAAATAAATAATATTCTTAAATTATTCATAATCTTAAATAAATAAAAGTATAAAATAAATATAATATATAAACTTTAAAAACTCATATAGTTGTCTTTACATGAGTTTGCATAAAATACTTAAACTTTATACTAATAATTTGAACAATTGAAAATAATGATGGTTTCAATTTTCAACACTACAACATTAGTTTGTTTGTTCTTAACAATATTCCTTCGACTCTTCAACTGGTAAACAACTTCATCAATATGAATCCAATGTACTAGTAGAGTCAGGATACCTGCTTAGATAGATCAAATCCCCAAACAATACACATCCTAATAATCTCAACACGGGTATCTCATTTCCTGAAGATAGTATGTCTCGATCACATACCACATCATTCACAAACATTGATACTACATCGTACCATTCATAAATATTCATTCCATTTAATTCAAATTCATCCAATTCATATATAATAAAATAAATAATTACAATATTCATTAAAAACATTTAAACTAGCTTCCCTTACCTCTATAGAGTGATACTCAAAGAACTTTCAAAAATCTAAAATCACGAGCAGCTTAACTCTGTTCAAGAATATGATCGAACACTCTTGATCTACTCAATGCTAAGAATCTAGGGTGTCCTCTGATTGTCAATCTGATAACCTATGAGATCACAAATCTAGAGAGAAGGTAGAAATCTTTAAGAGGAACTCTTTGAGAGATGGTGGTTTTCATAAGAATGAAATTGTATATCTTCTTAAAGAAACAGAAAGAGTTGGTAGTTTTTATAAGAATAAAACATGATATCTTATTAGTTGGTAGTTTTTATTAGAATAAAACAAAATATCTTCTTAGAGAGAGAATTGGTAATTTTTATAAAAATAAATAGAATATCTTCTTACAGAGAGAGTTGGTAGTTGTTATAAAAATAAAAAGTAAATAACAAACTTTTATTTACTTAAACAACTTATCAGTTAAAAAATATAGGTATTATCTTATTTATCTCTAAAACTAAATTCTAGGTTAGTTCTTTATTCTATAACTATTTTCTAGGATATTACATTTGGAATGCTCTTTAAATTGGTTAGTATTTAAATCATATGTAATATTTGTATATTTTACATCAGTTTTGGAACTGATGTAATATGCAATGCACCTTTCTACATTATTGGCACTACATTGAAAAACTGATGTAATATGCAATGCACCTTTCTACATTATTGGCACTACATTGACGAGAGAATTGATGTGAAAGCTATTATATAATTGATTAGAATGCATTCTTTCCACCGTTAAAGTGAAGAAAAAATTATAAAAGTTTGTGGGTGATATAATGGGTGTGATTGATATTTTAATTTTTTTTTAAGAGATGTAAGATTATAAATTTATCCTTATAATTAAAAATAATTTAAAATAAAATATAATTAATTAGTTGGGTGTGAGTGATCAATTTTTATTTTTAAATTGTTAAAAATGTGCAATTACAAAATTTGTGAAGGGAATAAAATTAATTTACAATGAAATATTATTAATTTATTGAATATCATTGATTAATTTTCTTAATCTATGAAAAAATTACATCGTTCCTCATATGACTAAAATTAATTTCATAAAATTTTGTTAATTAGATGTATATCACACTTGCATCTTATTAAAAATAATTTACTTGAAAATTACTTCTTCTTAGTTTGAATACATACAAATTTATTCAAATTATAATTTAAAAAAATAACAAAAGAAATTGTAAAATATTTAAACGAATTTATAAATTTCGTAAAATTT
>Ga0099824_1004725_pt1 | contig 19520 bp, 15 predicted proteins | sample SiratrowhiteBW_FD_76837 | JGI IMG/M metagenome (GOLD analysis project Ga0099824, IMG submission 76837) | Root nodule microbial communities of legume samples collected from California, USA - Siratro white BW | ecosystem: Host-associated > Plants > Roots > Nodule | place: USA: California... | reverse complement strand
TCTTCAATTCTTCTTCAATCTTCTTATATTTTGTTTCATCTTATGTAATTTATTTCGCACCTTTCTTACTATTCATCTGACTTAATTAGAAAGTTTTCTTCTTCAATTTCCTAAATAGTTTTTTTATTTCTTTTCGTCTTATTGGTTTTATAAATTCAAATAAATTACCTTTCTATTCCTTTTTTCTGATACGATGAAGGGATATATTTGAGTGGAAAAAAAAGGTTCCAAGGATTATTTCTTCAATTATATCTTTTGTTAATACAAAAATGTTTATATAACATTTTTCTTTATTACAGATACTAGCATTAGATAATTTGTATTGAAATTTTGAATTAGTTATTGGCCACGGATAACTTTAGCTTTTTCGTAATACTGAGTTGGAATCGGTCCTTCTCCTATACAGTTTAGATTTATCCGTGAGTTTATTAAGGCGAGATAAATTTGTTGTGAAAAGATTTTCCTATTTTCAAAGCAATTTGTGCTTGTCATTTTTGTTGAAAATTTTTTATTCGGCTTATATAATTTTCATATTCTTTCTCTTTCTTTTCTAGTGGTATAATTTCTTCATTATCTTTCTCTTTTATTTCTTATATTTCAATTTTTATTATTCTAGTTCTCCTTTAAGATTCTTAATTTCCTTATGCAGATCGTTAATGATTATTTTTCTTTCTTTTAATTCAACATGCTTTAATATGTTTGCAAAATTATATCCTGTAAAATTTTGATTAGTTAAATTAGCTAAGAGGACAGGAGTGTCATCGAGGATCATATTCTTTATTTTATTCAACCATCTAAATTTGTCTTCATTTCTATATTATCAACTATATTTAGGACTAATCTAGTTTCGACTTCTAGCATGTTTATCTTATATATACAATCACAGTTTTCTCCTCTATCACACTGATAGTTATGATCCATTGCTTATGTCCTATTCATCCGCATTTAGAACATACTATTTTAGTTTTATCTGTTAAGGTTTAGTATTATTTTGTTTAGATTTATTCTTTTTGAATAGGTCTTTTGTTAGGATAAATTTTTGTTGGCAAATTTCTATTTGTATTTCGTCTTTTATATAGTTGAAGGTAGATTCTTCTTTTTGTATCCATATGGGCTAGAAAATTCTCCTAATTCTCGAATCTCTTGACTTTGACTCTTTTTAATTTTATTTTCCATTTTTAAATTATTGGAAAGGGCTATTTCAATACTTTTCTTACTATTGAACTTATTTATCCGTAAGTAATATCTTTGATGGATTATCAGAATATTCTGATCGGAGACTTTCTCTCACTTTATCTTTGATGACAGCCGGTAAACCAACAATAAATCTTTTTATTTTTTCAAAAGGGTTCTATGCAGTCGTCTCTAATTAAAACCATCGTCATAAACTTATCGGAAAAACATTATAAATCTACTAAAATATGATATTTTAAATTATGTAATAATATTGAAGTTCACATAAAAAATTATAGGATTCCAATGATATTATGAATTATTACCTTGATTGAATGTGTATTTTCTATGGAGTCTTCATCTTCTTCCTCCTTTTTCTGGAGTAACTCCTCCATTGATTGCATAATTGTTTTTCCAAGTATTTTCTGCAATGCCCTAGCTAATTCTGTAAGATGTAATTCATTCTTATAGTGGTTGATGAAGACCTGATAGGGGCTGTATTGTTAGAATGACTCAGAATAGGTAAGAGTGAAGTCAATATCAGCATGTTACAATTTGATGATAATACCATGCTTCGTATAAAGACAGTATTCAAAACATTGCCACTATTAAAAGTATTCTGAGGTGTTTTAAGTTAACTTTGGGACTCAGGGTGAACTTGTCTAAGAGTTCCCACAGGGACTATAGGAGTAGATCCTCTGAGCCTTAAAAGATATGCAGCCTTCAAAGATATGTCATCCCCTATTACATAACCAAGTGTAAAAGAGGAATATGAAAAAGAATATATAATAAAAGCCATTATTAAGGAGTTAGTAGAGGTAAAGTGGGATTATACTTATAAATAAAGGGTTGAAAAGAGAGGAAGGGGAAGATAATTGGATAGTGGAGTGAATAGGGAGAGTCTAACCTCTCGAAAGCCAGGAGAAGAGATTTTTTTATTACTTTATTGTTTTGTTTAAATCTGTTCATCTTTGTTCAGATGTTATTTTCAAGTACCAACTCAAATACACTCTGAAATATTATTCAGTTACTCCCTTGTCTACAGTTTTGTTGTTATTATCATCAAATACCGTTACAATTGGTATCAGATACTCGATCTGGGTTTTAAACCTGTGAATGGTTACCATACGCAGCTTAGGAGCAATAGAGAAACGTGTCGAAGGGTTAAACAAACGAATGATGGACTATGGTCAGATGTTAGAGACGATATTGAAGAGGCTCAATGATATGACGATGCATTTACCACGGCATGATCACACTACAGAGCCGCATCAGGAGGAGGAGGACACTGTCTCTCAAATCGTGGATCCCGGTGGAGGAGGACAGAATCACAGAAACACGTGCTACAGGGGTGACGGGGGATGCAAATCAGAGGTCCCAACATTTGATGGAGCAGATCTGAATGGGTGGTTAGTGAGAATGGACCGTTTCTTTCGAGTGTCAAACATTCCGGTGGGGGAGAAGCTCGATTATGCGGTGCTAGGATTAATGGGGGAGGCTCTTACGTGGTTCGAGTGGTGGGAAGCTTAGTCGGCATTTCATACTTGGCTCCGTTTTAAGTAGAACTTGTTAAAACGTTTGAACCAGGAGCGGCGTCAAATCCCTTGATGCCACTGTTGCAGGTGAAGTAGATAGACTCTGTCATAAAGTATCAGTGTGATTTTGAGCTCGCGGCCAGATAACACAGAAATTTGGGTGGAGAGACCTTACTATGTATGTTCCATGAAGGGTTGAAACCGACGATTAAGTCGGAACTAGATGTGGTGGAGTTTGAATCCCTACAAGCATTGGTGGATCGTGCAATGGTTGTCGAAGCGAGAAACTTAGCTTGGCGAGAGGAAGGTGGAAGCCACTGGGGAAAACGACATGAAGCAGACCCTAAGTCTAGTGAGGGTTTCAATAAAGGTATGAATTGTGTTAGGCCCAATAATTTTAATTCCTACTTTCAACGTTCTCCACCACCAGAACCCAAGGAGAACCAAGTCACTCATATCAATGTCTAGCTCATTGGGCCCAAAGCATAATTCTCGTTGGATCTCAAATGAAGAGTGGCTTGAATGCCAACGCAAGGGTCTATTGTACAAGTGTGGGGAGAAGTGGAACCCATCCCACACGTGTCGGCACCGCCATCAACACTTAGTGCTATTAGATGCTGACAAAGAGGAGGAGCTTGAACCAACACCTGAAGAAATCACAGACGAACCCTCTACTCTTAATCTACAAACTTCGTCTCTCCATCTTTCACCTTCTAGTTATTAGGGGTTCACACCTCATCACACATTTAAGGCTAAAGGCACGATCTAGGGCTCAGAGGTGATTGTGTTAGTGGATTTAGGGGCGGAGGCCAATTTCCTTTCCTCTCACATAATCTCCTCCCTAGGTTTACCATTAAGCCAGATGCGACCATTTCAAGTTGAGGTTGGGAATGACGCTATTGAACCAGGAGTTGGGGCTGTGAAAATGTCGAACTGATAGTGCAAGGTGTTTCCATAGTTGCAAACTTCCTTGTCATGGAGCTCGGATGGTCGGAGGTAGTGCTTGGTGCTGGGTGGGAGGCAAGCCTAGGCAGATTTGAAGGCGACTATCAGCGATTGACACTGAGTTGGATGTCTAATGGGTCCCAAGTAACACTACAAGGAGACCCTAGCCTCAGTAGAAGCTATGCATAAGGAAAGATGGTTTTAAATGCATTGAAAAATAATGAAGAGTGTTTCTTGGTGACTCTTTTATTATGCTCTGATGGAGACAACATTACTTCTCCTATTACAACTGAGACTCTGGAATTATTGCAACAATTTGATGATATTTTTCAAGAACTAGACGGTGGCTAGCGGTTCTATGTTGACTACCGAGCACTCAACAAGATAACAGTCCCAAACAAATTTCCAATTCCTGTTATTGAAGAGTTTTTGGATGAATTAGTTGGTGTTGTGGTGTTCTCTAAGCTGGATTTGAAATTTGGTTACCACCAGATTCGGATGAAAGAAATAGACATCAACAAGACTGCATTCTGAACACATGAGGGCCATTATGAATTCCTCGTGATGTCATTCGGGCTCACAAATGCCCTCTCTACTTTCTAGTCACTGATGAATGAGGTATTATGACCATGTTTATGTAAATTTGGCTTTAGTTTTCTTTTATGACAATTTAATAAATAGTCACGACAAGGACAATCATAGGGATCATTTACTGCAAGTTTTTGAGATCCTTAGGAGGAACCACCTGTGAGTGAACAGGAAGAAATGTTGTTTTGAAAGTTGAAATATCGAGTACTTGAGGCATATTATTTTTGCGCAGGGGGTTGCTACAGATCCTAAAAAGATTAGTGACATGGTTGATTGGCCTACACCTAAAGATTTAAAAGCACTACAGGGATTTCTAGGGCTCACAAGATATTACCGACCCTTTGTCAAGGGCTACAACAGCATCGCATGGCCTCTTACGCAATAACATTTACCAGATTTTGAGAATTATTGGGAGTTAGTTGTGAAGATCAAGACTGTGTTTCCTCACTTTCACCTTGAGGACAAGGTGAATCTCCAAGAGGGGGTATTGTTACATAACCAAGTGTAAAGGAGGAATATGAAAAAAAAAATATTATGAACACCCAATTTTGTCCGGACGAAAAAGTAAATTTTCATTAATTCTAGAAAATATGAAATTTTATCTAAATTTTGCTGGATTTATTTTCTTAAAAAAAAAAGAAAAAATTATATAATTAGTTTAAATTTCAAGTTTTAGTTTTTCAAAAGATAATATATATAGTTAATATTTTCATTTGTTTTATTTTTCTTACTTTTATTTTATGTGTTCGTTTGCTTTCTTTGATTTTTCATTTCTATTTTTATGTTTTAGTTGAAAAAAAGAAAATACATAAACAATGAAAAATACATAAAAAAAAAGATTCTCTAATATACGCTGCCTCCTCTCTTCAATGCTTCTCCTGCAATGTTACCATCAGTAATGCTTCCCTCTGTAATCAAAATTACCTCTTCCTAACAAGAATTCTCCTACCATGCTCACTGCTATAGCTAACGTCTCTTACCCTTAACAAAATTGTTTTTTCTCTTTGTACCTGCTACCCTCTAACCGAGTCAACTCTGCACTACATAGAGATACGGATCAAAAAGAGATACGGAAAAAAGTAAATCGGAAATTTGACTTTGCTCCCCTGTGTTCCCGCTCTTAGGGAAACCCTACTGGAAAAACATGGCTTCTCATCTTGGCCTCGGGATATAAAGGGGACACTTTTCGGGGGTAAGGGGGTTTTTTTTACTCACTGGAGTTCGAAGCAAGAAAAATATAAACATCAGGCCTCATAGAATTAACAAAAAAAGAAGGAACGAAGTGCTTAAAAAGAACGAAGACGCAAAGAGGTACTGTCTTGTTTACATCAATTTGTATCTTGTTTACATCTCCAGTTAATTTTTGCTTCACAGTATCACACAGTATGCATCTACTTGAACAAACAGTTGCTATGTTGAATAATTATCACTAACTTATAAATGCAAAGATAAAAAATGAAAGCTACAGGAAAAATAGGCTAGAGAAAACTTGCCACACCTCTACCATGCCATTTTTCATTCACTCATGTAGCCTTCTCATCCTCGTTCACTTTCATCTCCGCTAGTTTTCACACATGAAAAACATACTTTTATTTGCACCTTCAGTCTTCATGGGGACACCTTCGTAGCCACTCTCGTCCCTGACGCCCTCATGCCAAGCCAAAATGTGTTCTCCATATCACCACCTTCACGTGATTATGGCACATTACCACCACAAGCACTAGCATGTCTGCGTCAACCACCAACTTAATCACCATAAAACAGCTTCTCAACCTCTACCATAAAATCACCATACAAACACTTCTCATATACCTCCACCATGTGCTCTAGCGTTCTTCATACCATCACTATGGCTTATTGTCACCTCTAACACCTCATCACTCACTCATTCTGCTTACATAAAACCAAACCACCACACCAACACGAACAGCCCCACGGTGCCCCTCATGAACTTTCACAAAACCATCACCCGTTGCCATGCAAACACTTTTCATATACTTCCACAATAGCCCCAACTATCACCTATACCCACTGCACCATCATGGTCTACGTTCACCTCCAAACTACCACGTTAGTTCATCATGCAAGCCTCACCTCCTAGCCAAAACTCTTGCCACACATTTCCATGGTAGCCCCACCACCAACTTCCAAGACTTGCACCTTCACTCAAGCATCCACCATAGACCTTATTTCTCCTCTATTCCACCTCCATTGAGACGAGGAGGAGGAGAGGAACGTTCGCCACCCCATGGTATAGTATTTCGCCGTCGGTGGAGACTTGCCAGAAAACCAGTCTGGCAAGCTCAATGCTCAAGTACCCAACTTTGAGAGCCATTTCCAGTAGATCTAGGAACCTTTAGGAGGATCTTAAGGTTATGTTAGAAAGTTGGGTTTACCCTCTTTCCAATGGTATGTCATTACCCCATTCATAAAACCTCTAGATCCCTCAAAAGTAGGTGTCAAGATGCGGGTCGAGCATGGGTAACTTATAATATTTTCTGGGCACCACATAGAATCATGAACCTTGTCTTGGGGCTGACTTTGGGAGATTCGTTCTCCATTGTCTTAAAGCTTTAGGAAGTGTATGAGCTATCTTTGGAAACATATTTTTACCCTCTTTCTATTGGTCTAGGGTGGGTGCATTTATGAGATCATTTGGTCACTAAAAATCACCCCGAAAGTAGTGTCCCAAACTAGTTTTTGGGCTTCCCAGAAACTAAGTCATGAGAGACAGCCAACTAGCCAACTTTGGAGAATTCGTTCTCCCTATCCTTTAACCTTTATAAGGTGTGTGAGTAGTCTTTGGAAAGGTCGTTTTACAAGCTTTTAATTGGTCTATTATAGGTTCATTTATGTTACAATTTGAGCCTTCAAATTTAGCTCGAAAAATCTGTCCTCAAACTGGTTTCTGGGTTCTTCCCAGAAACTAAGTTATAGGGTAGATTTCAGTTTTAAGTGCCTAACTTTCGAGGGAGTTTTCTCTCAATTTAAGAACCTCCAAGGACTGTATTTGTGCTTGTTAGAAAGATCTATTCAATATCTTTCCAGTGGTATGTCATAGGTGCATTTATGATGCCATTTGAACCATTAATTTTGACCCCAAAGTTGGGGTCCCAAATTGATTTTAGAAGACCAAATTTTGACTAAAATAAAAATTCAGATTCATCAAACACACCAACTTTGGGGAATTCGTTCTCCCAATCCTTGAAGTTGCTAGGGGTGTATAGGTAACCAATGAAAAGTCCTTAAACTCACCTTTAATTTGACACCAAGTTTGCTCATTTCCATAACCATTTGATCATCCAAATTTGGCCTCAAAGTTGTCCTTTCACAACTTTTTGACCCATCAAGCCATCATTCGTGAACCAGCTTAACCCAAGCCAGACACCGTTTAAAGTGATTACCTCCGGCATCCACACTGCCTTTTGAGAGATCATCTGAAGTGATTATAGTCAAACCCTTCTCCCTCATGGAACTATGACCCGTTCCGACTCTCAGTATAACGAAAAGCACGTATGTTGCTACCTTTCATATACTGCGAGTTCGAGTGAGTCGCAGTATCCTTATTTGAGCCTAAAACCCGCACAAGCCACGCTCGGTGGCATTTTTGTGTGGATTAATGATATACTCATTGCCTCCTTGTCTCATACCCCCTATTACTCACCCAAAAAACCAAAAACATAAAACCACAAAATGACCAAATTACCCCTGTTTGATAAAAATTGCAAAAAATAGAACAAATAGGAAAAAATACAAAAAAAACAATAGAAAAATTAAAAAAATCAAAACAAATACACATCCAACCAAACTCGCTCAACATAGAACTACGTAATCCTGATTCTCCATCTCTAGTAGAGATACGTAGGAGCGAGGTTAAACCTTGTCGGGCTCTTTTCAAAATAAAAAAATTGTTTTGTTTGCTTCTATTTCTATTTCTCGCGAAAAGTAAATATTTTGAAAATTACACTCATTTCATTCTATTCAGTTAAAGCTACCGTCTTAGGATGGACGTCGTGGGGGGCTAATACATTCCCCATGTGTAACCGACTCCCGGATTCGCAATCCGGTTTTCGTAGACTAGCCTTATCTTTGTTTTCCTTGGTTTTCCATAGTTTTCCATGAAAACTATGGTGGCGACTCCCCTGTTTTGAAAACTAAAATAAACTATTTTTCGTCTGTCGTCCCCGTCGTGATCCCAGTTGCGATAAATATAATAAAAGCCATTATTAGGGAGTTAGCAAAGGTAAAGTGGTGTTATACTTGTAAATAAAGGGTTGGAAAGAGAGGAAGGGGAAGAGAATTGGATAGTGGAGTGAATAGGGATGGTATGGCCTCTCGAAAGCCATGAGAAAAGATTTTGTTACTGCTTTATTGTTCTGTTCAAATTTGTTCATCTTTGTTCAGATGTTATTTCTAATTACCAACACAAGTACACTCTAAAATATTATTCAGTTACTCCCTTATCTACAGTTTTGTTATTATTATCATCAAATACCGTTACATCCCCTTTGTGTATCTAGGTGTACCTATTGGTGGGAATCATAAGAGAGTGAATCTTTTGAAGGGTATGTTGGATAAGATTATAAAAAATTGTCTAGGTGGAGAGAAAAAATTATGTCCATGGCCGATAGAGTCACGTTGATTAAATCTGCACTTTCTTCTATGTTTTTGTTTTACTTATCTATCTTAAGGTTCCCAAAGCTGTTAATAAAGAAATGATAAAAATCTAGAGGCAGTTTATATAGGCTGGGGAGCTAATAGGAAGAAAATAGTTTGAGTTAAATGGGAAAAATTATGTAGAAGTAAGTGCAGCTAGGGTCTAGGGGTTAAAGATATTTTGGTTTTCAACAAGGCCTTACATGGGAAGTGTAAATGGAGGTTAGGTACAGAGAAAAAAAGATTGTGGAGGGAAATTATAGAATCCAAATGTGAATCATGGAGAAGCATTGATTAAGATAAATCAAATATGAAAGAATCCACATGGTGGACAAATTTGAAAAATGTATGTAGGAAAGTGGTTAATGAACACCTGAATTGGAAACTGGGCAGAGGAAATAAAATTATGTTTTAGGTAGATTTTTGGGTAGCAGGTAGATCTTTTAGAGAAGAACACCCTAGATTATACACAAATCCCTCGCAACAAGATCTTACAATTATAGAAATGGGTGAGTCGCAAGATAATTTATGGGAATGGAATTTAAGATGGAGAAGATCCTGGTTTGAATGGGAAAAGGCGAGTGTAGAGGCATTTAGGCTTACAATACAGCAATGGGGTCCAAGAAATTAGTTGGAAGATCAGTGGGAATGGAAAGGTTAGAAAGGAACCAAATATACTGTAAGTGATGCATACAGTAAGATCTTAAGGGAGGGGCTGGTGATGAGGAGGAAGTGTTCCAAATTTTATGGAAGGCAAAAGCTACAACAGCTGCCTAGATTTGTGCATAGAGAATTGTGTTAAATAGGTTATCCACTAGAGATAAACTTTTTAAGGTAGGAATCCCAATTAGGAGTACCTTGTGTGTTATGTAATTTAGGTGAAGAAAATTCAGGCCATTTATTTTTTACTTGTGAAGTGTCTCTCTAGTATGGAATAGGTGTGGACGGTGACTAGGGGTGCAATTTGTGTACCATTGTTCGGCCAAAGAGCACTTTCTGGAATTTTGAATTTTGTGCTTTTGGGATAGATAGGAGTGAGACCAGTGTGTGGAGAGTGTTATAACTGACAATAGTTTGGTTTATTTGGAAGCTAAGAAATGATATTGCTTTCAAAAACAAGGTCTTAAATATTGTAGAGAGGTTTTTTGTACAATTCAAGCTAAAACATGAGCTATTGTAAGAGCTAAATTTAAGAATTCTCTTTTCTCTTATTTTGATTGGGTTATTACACCTTTGAAAGACATAAAAATGTTGAACGGTTAATAGGGCAGGTGACATAGGAGTGGGCTTGAGTGGTGTAACTGTTGTCTTTTATTACTGTAGATGTCATAATTTGACTCATTTTTATAACAAGTTTTGATGCCTTGTGAATGTAGTGGTGCTGAGTTATAATGCAAAGGGTAAAAGTATAGTCGGGGATTGAAGGAGTGATGAGATTTTGTTTTGGCTCAGTTTTTTGAAAAATTATGTATTTTGTTTATAATTGTTGGGTTGTAATGATGCTGTGGTGGAGAATTGATGAGGGATTAATTATATTTTTGGATGTATTATGACCTTCTTGAGGTCTTGTTTGCTTCCACTTCTGTTGGTAGGGTGATTTTTTTTTTTTTGGTTGAGGGTGTACTACTCCTAATGTATGGTCAGCCATCATATTTTCCAAATCTTAGATCTTCAGAAAAATATTACATCTCCAATTTGTATGCTAGAAGAAAATTGTTTTAAACGCCATCTGTATTACACTTCATGGGATTGAAATATAAAATCTTCAAGCTTAGTGGTTAAGATAACAATGGGCCTGGTAAGCTGAGAGCCCAATGTTGTTCAGTGACACTATGAGCTAACATTGCATACATAAAGGGACTATATGCAACAGAAGTAAAAATCTGAATTGCTACAGAAATGGCAAATGCTCCCATGTTCATTACTTCAAACTTGTAGCAGGTACATTTTCAAAGTGAATAAGCTTAATCTCCTTTAAATAACACAAGTCTCTAATGCAACTAAGTAACATAGCAAATTTTTTAATAAGAAGAATATATGATTCAGAATTCTTATAATATATATATATATATATAGGTTTTGAAATATTTTTGAAGAAAAAATCATTTGCAAGGACTTCTTAAAAAGTTCATTTTGACACATGTGAATTAAAAACTCAGTTATTATAAACAATGTCTGTCCCGATGTCACTTCATTTCTTCTCATTCTTATCACACAAGAAAGGTTATTCAAGTGTTTGAAATTACCCTATCAAATATTAGATTTATAAGAACAAATATTACACTTAATCTTCGTCAAAAAAGAATGAGAAAGGTATGCAGATAAAATTTTCAAGGAGTCATTTATCAAATAATTGATCAAACCTAAAACTAATAATAGATAAGAGAGAATATGAATATTTTATTTTTTCTTGGAAAGAGAGAAAGAAATAGACTTTGTTTTTGATAAATATTTTTTTCTATTGTTCTATTGCTTTATTTATTTTTTAAATATAGAGTATGATATATAATCTTAAAAATAAATTCTTCAAGTTCATCTCTTTATTCATACAACAATATTATAATTAACATTAAAAACAAGTTAGAATTAAAGGTAGCAAATTACAAGTCATCCAAATTCTTCCTAAACAAAAAACCCAAGCTCCTTAATAAATTCATTGTTTTTTAGTTTAATACCAACAAATTTGCTCTTTAAACTCAAACATTTATGATCATTTATTTCAATAATATTTTTTCAAGTTACAAAACTCTTGCTACTATTATTACTAGTACGTAAATCTAATATATCTATAGAGTGACCAGTTAAGGAGCGATAACCAATGATTTTTTTTTCGCTTTCATCATTTTTGAAAGATTTTTACTTGAAGTACTGTTCTCAGCTATCAATGAATGATTACTATTTGAACAAATGACAAATGAAGCTAAAACATTCTGCACTTCAGTAACCACTCTCAAATTTTCATATCTTTGTCGGAAATCAAGTGATTCGGACTAAAGAGACTCTTTGTCCTTGGAAACATTAAGTGACAAGTCCTTGTTTTGATTTGCAAAATCTTTTAGTTGGATTTCTAAAGTTTTGACCTACCTTAAAATTTGATGGGTCCCTTCTATCTCTCCCTTTTCCTTAATGTTGCAACAAGAAGGCTTGAAAACGCAGATAGATCGATAGTATTTGTAGACCTACAAACAACTTCCTTAACTGACTCTATTCTTATGGTCACATGCTCAGATTCATTATCCTTTTACCTTAGATTAGTACGCATTGATTTCAGTGTCGAGTCATGCATATCCTCTTCCAAAAATAACCACATCAATTTTTCCATCAATTGGACGATTGAAAAATTCATCTTTCATCATATGAGTCACAACATATGCTTTATTATTTGCATATTCTATCTCTACCATATGGGCTTCTAATGCTTTGGATTTTTTAAGAAACTTTTCTGCATCCTCAACTTTCCCTTCATGCTTGAGAGCAAGGGTCTTTCTCTTTAAATTGAGTTGATTCTTCGTCATCTCAACGTGTGTAAACACTCAACCATTTTTGTCCTTCAAGTGAAATATTTGGTTTTTCATGAAAATCGAATATCCTTTCTCCAATAATTGTCCCATATTAAGAATATTATTTTTCAAGTCAAGTACATAATATATATCCTCCATAGTACCTTTTTTTCTATTCTTTTGGGAAAAACATATATTTCCTCTGCCTTTAATTAGAACCTTTGTTCAGTCTCCGAAAGGCACGTGTTCATCTTTTATCTCTTGTATTTCTACAAAGAGATGTTTGTGCCCACACATATGATTACTAGCACAAGTCTTCAAATACCACACCACGTCACCATCTAGATGCCTTCATTGGCTATCATGAGGATCCTGTAATCTTTTGTCTCATCTTATTCGACTAAAATTTCATTTTCTTCCTATTTCTTCTTAGCATAGAAATCCTTTGCATAGTGTCAATATTTTTCACAATTGTAACTTTTGACATTTGGACGATTTGAACGACCACCTTTTCCACTACTGTGGTCTTGTCCACGCCAATTTTACCAATTCATTTTTCATATCTCTTTATTGTTGTTTCCACCACCACAATATCCATTGCAACTATAATGATGACCCTTGTGTCCTTGTGTTCTTTCTTGGTTGCATTGCGCATATATCACATTGTCTTCTTTGATGGTCATCTTTACTTTTTAGGCTTCATCCAGGACTTCTTGTTTCTTTTTTCTTCTTCCATTGTTCATGTATTCAAGAGAACCCTCTAGATCATTGACGATCATTTCTTCCAAATTTCTTGACTCCTCGATTGCAAGTACAACATTTTCAAAGTCATCATTCAATGATCGAAGAATTTTGTCCACAACCCTTGCATCCATGAGGGTTTCTCCATTGAATTTGAGTTGATTGGCTATTATGTACACATGAGTAATGTAACTAGATACATCTTTTGAATCCTTCATCCTCATGCCCTCCAACTCACTTTGTAAAGTATGTAGACACATGTGTAACTTAGTCAACACTCTTTAACACTTTTTTTCAGTATGGACCATACTTTCTTCAAAGTTGATGCACCAACAATATTCTCAAATATTGAATCATCAATAGTTCTATACAACATGTACAAAGTTGCCTTTTCTTTTGATCATGTCTTTTTCAACGTTTTGTTTTGCGCCAGTGAATATCATGTGGTATTTTCTCCTTCTTCAAAACCTTCTTGCACCACCTACCAAGCATCTTCAAATCCAAGAAGGGCTTTCATTTGGATGCTTCAATTATCATAGTTTGTTGTCTTTTTTAGTCAGGACAGTGATAGATTATTTATCACACTTTTCATAGCTCTGATACTAATTTGTAATAGAGAATATAAATATTTTAATTTTCTTCTTAAAGAGGGAGAGAGCAAAATAGACTTTTGTTCTTATGGATATCTTCTTGTTCGATTGCTCTATTTTTTTTATAAAATATGGAGTATAATAAATCTCAAAATAGACTCTTCAACTTTATCTCTCTACTCATCAACAATGTTATAATTAACATTAAAAAAAATATAATTAAAGGTACAAAATTATTGGTTATCCAAATTAAACGCACACTCTTTAACAAACTAATAGTTTTTTAGTTTAATAGCAACAATAATTAAGTTAAAACACAGTATACTATTTTCAAATATTTTTTACTTCAACATGTTACTATTATCTACCATGTTGATTCTTCTCCTAAGACCTTGCTAAGCATCACAATGGTAAGAATTTACAGGCATGTGTCATGCATGTAATGGGATTATTTAGGTTTTACTAAGATAACAATAAGATATAACTTTTTTTTAGCAAATACATCATTCAATTGTAAGGTACAAGTACTACCAAAGAATAAAATTCAAAGAAAGAAAAGAATTGTTGTAAAATATCACTATAGGAACAACTGGCTCCAGAAAGAGGGGTTGAATGGAGCCTGAACTCAATTCCCTATAAATAGAAACCACCAACCAAGGTAAAAATATATAAGCACAAATAAAGCAGTTTTATACTGGTTCACCCTAATCTCTTGGGCTACGTCCTGTTCTTCCTTAAACAAATTGTTCAAGAGGTTCCATTATTCAGCAAATAGTTACAATGAGTACAAAAACCTCACCAGGTTACAATGAGTACACAAACCTCTTCAGGTTATCACGAGTATACAAACCTTTCTAGGTTATACCAGTCTCAATCTCCCTATGAGATCAAGACCACTCAAGGCTGAAATAAACACTCTCAAAAAAGAGAACAATGAAAGCTCACAAGGGTTTATTTCACAAAGGTGAAGAATTACACAATGGTTTCACACAACCCAAAACTCTATATGCTCTTTATAGCATATTGACAATAGACACTCAATGGTAGATACTTTAATTCTTCAATGTACATTGTATAATGTATTTCTCTTTCTTTTCTTCTCTATCTTCAACTTGAAATTGTTCCTCTATATGTAGCTTTTTAGAAACTAGTCGTTGGGATGCTTGAATAGAACAATTTTGACTTTCTGATGTATGGAGCTCAAACTAGAAATATTTCTCTAATATTTTAAACTGCATTAAACTTGATTAATTCTGTATCTGAAATAATTAATTTAAAATAACATAGAGAAATTATATTTGAGATACTCATCGATAATTTGAATAATTTCCATTATAAACAAATTTGAACGTTGAAGCACAATATGATATAAAATCAATTAATCACATTTAAATATTCCATAATAATTTGAATAATTTCCATTATGAACAAATATGAATGTTAAAGCTCATAATGCTATAAAATCAATTTAAATCAAATCAATAACACATAAAAGTAAATACTAAGAAACTTATCTCTTTATGGACCATGTGTCTCCTCCTTTAATAATAATAATCTTAACTGCGCAATGTGTATAAGTCATCAAATATAAATGTATACTTCAGTTTTTGTTGTCATCAAAACTTTATCAAATGAGTTGATCCTCTAAAGGGACTTTGGACCATGTTCAACAAATATCAACTACAAACCTGATAGAGTAATTTTATATGATATTATTGATAAAAGTTTAGGTCAAAAATAAACTCTTTATACCTATAGAACTTGTTTAATTTTCAATTTTAAGTAATTTTTCTTAATAATTGATTGTGAGAGTCAATAGAAGGATTTGATATTAATTCAATTTATTTTTGATAAATTTATGAGGAAAGTATTGGATGAGAAGAATTAGGATTGAAGCTTTAAGGATGTAAGAAAAAGAAGCAAATAAAGTTAAGCCCAGGTCAATCATGTGGACCCAATTTGAAGAAACCCTAGAACCAAAGAGGCGGCAGAGGTGCTCGATGCAGAAAGATAGGTATGGCACAGATTGGGCCTAATACTGGAATAGTACAAGAATCTAGAGGCGCACAACCTAGCATGTGGTGTCGGGCATGAGCATTAACTTCATGTTTTATTCAAATGAATGAGGAAAGGAAAAATAAAGAAACGTCAAAACAACCCTCTATAATAATTTATGAAAATAAAAATATTAAGAGGGTATGTACATTTTTGAATTCTGCTTCTTTAAAAGGTAGTAATTTTGACTTTTCTTATAAAAACATCCAAAAACTTCACTTTGAGGAGTCATTGCATTACACAAAGCAGTGGCAACAAAGTGAGCAAAAACATGCCCTTCATGAATTCAATAAAAATTCTTTTGAAAAAAAAATAAAGCAGATTCTTTCTTCAATCTTCTTTGCTTTACAATAACAATCATTTCACTTTTGTTTTCTTTCATGTACAATCATGAAGTGAGCAAATGAAGTCTGCAGTCAATGAGCTTCATGCAAGATCCAAAAACAAATATTTTTCAAAAGGGAGGATATGATGCAATCCTACCTCCAAGACTATAGATAAGAATAAAGTTGTCATTGAGCTAAAGTCATGATTAACAGGTTATCAGGAGATTGGGCCTAGTTGGGCTTGTCTGAACATCCAAAAAAACTTTTGGGCCCGAGTTCAAAATTGGAAAAGATCACTTTAGAGATTTCGAAGTTTCAAGATAATAAGACATTTACTTGTAAAAATTGTATAGAGTAATGTAAAATTTATTTTGGGTCTTGTATTTTCGATCAGGTAGAATATGATTTATTTGGGCCTTGTATTTTTGGTCAAGGTAGTATAGGAATTTAAGTTTTGGGTCTTGTATGTGGGCCAAAGTGTAGAGTAAGTTGTCTTGAATTTTTGGATCTTGTATTTGGGTCAAATCCTAACCCAAATGGCTTGTTTGCTTCCGCGGATGGAAAGTTAGAGAGTGCAGATTGGAGAAGAAAGCACAGATTCCTATAAATAAAAAATTATTTAAAAACAGAGATTGATAAGAAAATTCAATGTCAGATTCACAATGCATCAAAGATTTTCAAAGAAAGTGAATGCTTTTCATTATAATAATAAAATTATAAATAATACTTGTAATAATAAGATTATAAAATAATTATAAAAGTAATAATAATAAATTAAAATTATAATAATAATCAAAATGAATTTATAAAATAATAATAATATCATTAATAATAATCATTTACCTTTTATTTTAAAATAATTAATAATTTTATAATTTTATTAATTAAAAAATAATAATTTTTTAACCACACTCAATCAATTAATTTTATGTATAATTTTATTTATTAAAAAATTATTTTATCAATCACACATATCACATCTCTCACAAACTTCTATAAGTTTTCTCTTCATTTCTTACCATCTTTCTCTTAATCCAAACACAAATACTTTGTCCATACTTCCACCTCAAATCTACTCTTTTCTACTCCCTTAAATCCATCTTCAAATCCAAACGTACCCTAAGAGTAAGAAAGCTAGCGCCTAGGGTAAAGGATAAGGGTTTAGGTGGTGTCTAACTTAAGGCTTAGGTGGCACCTTCCTAAGGCTTATGTAGGGTTGAAGTAGTGCCTTCTTTGGAGCTTAAGATGTGTCATGTCATCAATCCAATGCAAAGCCACATGTCACATTGCTAATGGAGAGGATCTTTTCCATTCATGGCTTGACAAGTGTCTACTCCTCATTGGAGAGGCTTAGGGTTAGTGTATGTGCAGAGTTAGGATATTGGTTGACCTAAACTCTATAAATAGAAGCATAACGTAATTCGTAGTTTTGAATAAGTAATGAAATGGTGCCAACTTTTGCCTCTTTGCTCTTGTTCAAAAACTCTCTTGAGAGTAATCTCTTTTCTAGACTTGCTCTTGCTTCGTCCTAGGTGTGTTACTTCATCTTCACACTAATTCACATTCAAACTCCGTTTCTCAACCTTCAAACTATTTTATTTTCACTGCACACCCATGAATTCATGTCATCTACAACATTCATCCACGGAAGAAGCTAATTGAAGCATACAATGAAGCTAGAATTGCATTAGAATTTCTCTAATACACACATAACACATGCTTTCATAGGCTAAGCTAAATCAAACTATGATAACATCGGCATTTGTCTATTAGGCTAAATAAAGCATTTTGCGAGGCATGATGCTTAAAAACTTATCTTTTATACTTTGTTGAATTTTTATCATAGTCTAGGAATTAAATCTTGTTTTTTTGAAACTTTGGAAATAAATATTGAATCAATTTTGTGGTAACAAAAATGGGATAATTATTTTGAATGAATAAAAAAATATTTGATAAATTCGATATTTTAGCTTCTAAAATAAATGTAGAATAAGAAGAAGAAATGATGGTGTTACAATTCGAAACTCTAAAAGTTGTCCAATTTTTAATAAGAAACTTAGATTTTATTCTCTTTTGAAGAAGGTTTCTCGAATAAGAAATTAGGAGAACATTCTCTCATGTTGACCTTAAAGAACGAGAAGAAGCATATAAGCAATTCTGTTCTCATCCATCAAAAGGCGAGTTTTACAAGAGGCAAGTAGTTCTATATATAGATGAATAACTCTCGTTGCACCTAAGATAAAAAAGATATGTGTCTAAAAGACACAATTTGGGATGTCCAAGGCAAGAGAGAAGTGTCCAAAAAAGCCTAACATGTTCCAAGTGATGTGGGACTTGAGGCTCCAAGCTCTTCTTCCATGCTCTTCAACTCTTGAATGTTTTCTTCAAAACTTTTTAGTTGAATTTTCAAGCCGCAATTGAGGCCCAATTAAGGCCTAAAACTAGGCCACAAATGTTTCTACAAAATCCTATAATTAAAAACAAAGATTGTACACTTATACAATTTATACAAGACTAAAAAGAAAGAAGAAAATCCTAGTATTATATTCACAAAATGATAGTTCTTCCTCAAAGGTGTCACTTCTAATATCCTTATATAGTCATAAATCTTGTGGCTAGATGATTTCCATAAGATGAGTTACAAATAATAGATAAAAACAACGTGAACACAAGATTAATGATTCGTAAGTGTAATAAAACTAATTATTACATTAGTGTAGACACAAACTTAGTTAGTGTAGATACAAACTTAGTTATTATGCTAAGCTAATAATTACACTTAATGTGAACACTTTTACTCGTAGTTAACTCCAAGAGGTTGGAGAAACATGTAAAATGGTTAGAACATTTGGGATATTCACCATGTGAAAATAGTTAAAAGTGTTATATGAACTTGAAAGTGACATGACGAAAGAGGTTACATGTATATCTTCATTTCTTAGTCATCTAATCTTGTATTTTTAGGGAGTTCTAAAATATCTTTTATCGTTTTAAAATATTTTATAATCTTCTAAATATTATAAATTATTTGACTTCTTAATTAATTCTTCAATTATTTTATATCTCAATTTTGTAAATCTTCTTTTAATTTTTTTATTTATTTCTCTTACTCTTTCTCACCATATTTTTGTTAGATTATTTCATCTTCTTCTGAATCTTTTCCTCTTTCTTATATGATTCTTCATTCATAATCATATCAAATTTACTCATTGAATGATACATACTCATTAAAACACAGTCTCTCTCGAACATTATATTTTAAATGAGAAAACAATTAATTTAAGAATTATCATACTACAAAGAAAAATATAGTAACAATTATACGTATACATTATTTATTTATATACATATAAATATATATATATATATATATATATATATATATATATATATATATATATATATATTTTC
>Ga0099824_1004720_pt1 | contig 19526 bp, 8 predicted proteins | sample SiratrowhiteBW_FD_76837 | JGI IMG/M metagenome (GOLD analysis project Ga0099824, IMG submission 76837) | Root nodule microbial communities of legume samples collected from California, USA - Siratro white BW | ecosystem: Host-associated > Plants > Roots > Nodule | place: USA: California... | reverse complement strand
ATAAAAAAAAAAAAAAATTATATATATAATATCATTATGGTGTGTTTATATATATATTTATTTATATATATATATATATATATATATATATATATATATATATATATATATATACACACACACGATTTTTTATACTATACCTTTCTGTCTTAAAAAATAATGACACACGAGACAAAGAAATTTAAGCTAATTTTAAGTAATATTTTTTTCTTAAAAGTTAAAAACTTCTGAAAGATGTTATTGTTCTCTTACCATAATTCTCAACGTCATTGATCTTCAACCTCAATTATTATTATTTTTATTTGAAAAGATAAATTTAAAAGTTTAAAATCAACAGTAGGTTTAAAAATTCATTTTTCTAAAGCTATAAGTTATGGACACGTTAACTTCAACAGAGCTTATGTTTATGTAGAATTAATAGTTTCTAGAATTATCCAAAATTTGTGTGAAAAATGTCATAAGTTCAATCTCACATTGATATGATTTGAGTCTTTATATTTGAAAACTATTATAGCAACTTCGCCACCATTTTATTATTAAAAGGTGTAAAAAAGAAAATGGTTATACATTAATATTTATCTGGCTTCTAAAATAGCATAAGATTTTTAAGCGTTTTAAAACAAATTTTATATAATTTATATCTTTTAAATATGGTTTATAAATAAAAAAGATTAAAATACTTAAGTAATCCAAAAATCCAAAAGTGGAGTTTGTCACGTAGTTGGCCACTTGTGACAAACTTGAGTTACCTTTATCACTACCAATGTGCAATGAGCAATCAAAAGAGGTTTATAAACAGACAAGACATCACTTTCTACCAATAATTAGTTCTAAGTTCTTATCTAGGTCTTTCTCAAACTTTATCAGTGCCAATGAAATACAAATAATAATATAAAGACTTATATTTATTATTATTATTATTTAATTAAGAATGTATTATAATGTTATTTATAGTAATTATGTATTAATTCAAGCGAAAAAAATGGTTTTTAACTAATTAATAATGCAAACTGTAATTTATATAATTTAAGCTCTTTAATAATATTTGTCTTTTAATCATTAATATCACTCGCATCTTTAATCATTATCCGCTTTTTAATCAATAATATCAATCAAGAAACAACATGGTTTTTATCATACCCTTAAGTGTGCCTTTAAAGAACTTTTTACTGAACTAATTTTGAATTTTTTTTTCAAAAAATTAATTCTAATTACAACTAATTTTAAAATACAATGTTTACTTGAGCGTTTCATTCTAATAACAAATTATCAGTAAAATGGACATTTTTTATCTAACACAAAAATTACCAGAAACTGCTTTAACCCAACATTAGTCAATTAATGCTTGAACACAAGACCAATTATGTAAACATTTATTTGAAACAACAATAATGTCCACGAAATTTTAATGCCTCAATGTAAAACCAAACTCACTTATATATATTGTCACAACAAATTTGGTGAAGGAGAAAGCTCTAGTCACAATAAACCAATATTGAATCAGACACCTGTAATAATCCAATAGTGCATCTATATAAGATTCTAGAGCAGAAATGAGAATGTTATAGACCAAACTCAATAGTAGAAAAGCCTTCTACACTGCCATTATTGTTGCTGCTTCGGTAGGCAAATTCCATTGACATGTAGAGAGTTAGAGATTACTCCCTAGTCCCTAGAAGAAACTGAGACAGCCAAGAATAGAAACATGTAATGTAACTGATCAAATGAACCTTCAGTGCAACGTGTGAGAACTTAGAATCATACCACAAAACAATGGAATCAATGTCTCTAAGTTATTGGCAAAGAGCAAACAGTTAAAGCTGCCTCCTGCGTCTAGGAAAAATACTACTGATCTGAGAGTGTTGCATGTGAGAAAAGCTTATGTCAGGAACAAACAGAAGACTATCTGATGAATATTGAGGGTCTTTTGGCCAGTGTAACCCTGAAGCTGTTGGTGGGGAAGGGATCTGTGGAACTGTCCATGATGAATCTGGAACACGTTCCAAATAGTCCTCCTCCTCCATTTCCTCCTCACAGGATCTTAAAACAGGAGAATCAGAATCCCCTAACTTGCCACCATCAGCCTGCATATATATGCTCATCAGGAAAGGAAGAGGTGAAAAAGAATATTACAGAACCATACAACCATAGAGACAAGACTATATATAACACAATCAAAGTGCAATCTAAATGGAAAGTTGAAGAATGTGAGCATGATCAATTGAATGAGAATAGTCACAAGGGAAATAAGTGTTTTAATAAATTTGAATTTTAAAAATTTTGTTTGATATGTGTCTATCAGTAAATTATGTACAATAATTCCTTTCCACATTCCCTTCAAACAATATCATGTTTTTAAGCTGTCAATAGTGTTTTTGGGACATTGATCACCATTGAGGATGGCCATTCCACATGGTAATAGCTCCTTGTAGCCTTTAAGATGTTGATTTTTATTAATCTTTAGGAATTGTGTTTCAAGTGAAAGCCGACTGTGTATTGCACTTCTGAAAGGTCAATTTTTCCAATGTTAAAATGGATCTACAAATATGGGAGAGAAACAAACCAACATGCACTTCAATCAACCAATCTGTCAGATTCCAATGTTTGAAATCTACTCAGTGTAACCCTTTCTGACCACAAATATGCAAAAGTTATACTATTTTTGCCAGTTGTTTGGTGATGTGACCAACATGTTAATAGGGCATATACCTGTGGAAGAAATGATTGGCCCCATTCCTGTCCTATTTTCACCTGTGCATATTGGGGCACTACCACACATATAGTTAATCTATGGCTAAAGATGAATCTAAACTATTCATACTAACCCCTTAAAAAAAACATAAAAGATGCAAACTTTACAAAACCAATGATCAGAGAATACAAGGTTATGAGGGTATAATTCAACAACTATGAACATACCCTTGATGATCCTTCCATGTATTCATAATTCTGACTGAACTCGTTTAAGCCAATAAATTCATCTATTGTCCACTGTGAGATATTTCCAGCTGTAGAACCACCACCAAAAGACTCCTTAGCTGGTGGAAACCCCCCAACTCCTCCAACTTCTATAGGTAACAATTCATTGTAATCTGATGGCTGAGGCACTGTGGCAACCTTTCTAGAGATAGAAGACGACTTTGTATCTGAATTTTTCTCCCCAGAATCTGACTTCAAAGACGTTGAGGATGCGCCAGGCTCTGTAGCTTCAAGGCCTACTCTTACTCCAGTGAGAAGAAACCTCTGATGACCAGAGACATAAGCATTTGCTGTATGTATTGCCAAATCACACTTTCTGCAGAACAGAGCCCGATCCTCCAGACAGAAAAAATAGCCTAATGCTTCCTGTAAAAAGTAGCAGACTCTACCATCATCATAACCAGTTTTAATTCATTTAAACTGAACCAAGAAAAACAACAAAAATAAGGATATGATTAAATGTTGGCGATGGTTTCAGTAGCAGATATATTTCTTCATGTATAAGCCAACTTTTCCTATATCAATAAAGCATAAAATGAGAACACAACATTTTTCAAACCAAACAGACGTTCTTTCAATAAGAATGAAATCATAATTTACCATAAATCCTCAAAATGTAAATTATCAATTAAAAGAACTCATTCTTGTGAATGTTCTCAAATGAAAATTAAGGCTCATTTGGTGGTCGAAGTAGGCTAAGAATGAGTAAATAAGAGAGAACAGTATACAATAGAAAAGGATATGATCATGATAAGCTATCATCCTATCATGTGTTGGATGCACACTAGATAAACTAGAAAATAAATAGTAACATAAATTGTATGTAAATGAAAAACACGCTTACAAAAGGTAATGGTACTGATGGTCGGTGTTAGTGTTAGTGGGGCCACTGACAATGGCGGTAATGGTAATGATGAGGCAAAGGCAACAATGACAATGGTGATGGTTGTGATGGCCACAATGACAACACTGATTGTGGTCTCATTAAAGCACAAATAGTGAATAATTATCAATTTTGTAGAGAGGTAATGGTGGTGGTGGTAGTGATCATAGCGGTAATAAAAGTAGTGGCAACCCCCTCAACAGATGTGGTAGAGTTAGTGATGGTGTAAAACAAAGTTGTGTTATGTGAGGGTGAAAGAGGGAAATTTTCTTTCCAACAAGTTAAGCATATACTATTCCAACAACTCAAGAAACAATATATTAAATAAGATATGATCACTTGTAATTTTTTTTTTTTTTTTATCCTAACATAACATTTATATTTATTTAATCAAATTTGAAAGAAAAAAAAAAAAAAAAAACATTAACAAAACCTGGAAGAATACATTTTTCACTAAACCTCAACCTTAAACCCTTATCACAGTAGACCATATCAATCACTGAGCTTTGTTTGTAATTCCATCAAGCATAATTGGCATCACATATACTGAGTGCAAAATCAGCAGAAATGGCAATTCCAATCCCCACATAAATCTCAAACAGAATCAAAGACAGTCATTTGATCAAACCCAAAAACTCTCCCAAGTATTAACACCTCTAACTGATTCCAAAGAACAGAAACCCCCTCCCCCCTTCTACCAAACTGAAACAAAATAAAAACCACAAAAGCAACACACCTGGCAAATGTCACATTTGGGCATATGAGAGGAAGAGGTAGAAAGAGGAACTCTCTGGTGCTTGCTGGCAAGCTTGTTAGCCGCATGAACCTTCTCATCACACTCCCAACACAGCGCAGCCTCATCAGCACAACACAGAACCTTGGCCTCCGCAGCCTCACAGACGTTGCACTGAATCTTCATCCTATCTACCCCAAACCCAATTCCAGTTTCCCCCCCCACACCAAAAGTCCCTACCTTTCCCTCCTAAAACACTCCCTCCGCAAAAGGGTCTCACACTCCACCCTCTATTCTTCAGAAAATAACAAAATCAAGGTAAATCAGAGTTTAAAAAAAATTTAAACTTTAAGAAATTAAGATAGCACCCACTACAAATTGAGAAAGAAAAAAAAAATGAGAGGTTTGGTAACCAAGAAGCAGAGGAGCAGGGTTTAAGAAGTGGGGAGAATAGAAGAGAAGAGAGAGCAAAGAAAAAAAAATTGAAGGATATTTTTTGCGGCCACGATGTTCATGTACACGTGGCAGCAAATGGGTAGTGTCGTGGCAGAGGAGACCAACTGTGCTGGCTTCAGTTATGTTACAGTAAGAAATCAAAATCTTAAAAAGAACAAAAATCTAGGATTCTTAATTTTTTCAATTTCCCAAGTGCAGCAGTTTGGGAAAATTTTGGCCGAAAACTTTTGGATAGAGTAACTATAGTTTTGGATATTTTTTTCATTTCTTGAGTATGGGGACTTTTGAGCTTTATATTTTTGCTAACCGGTGGAGGATACACATCCACTGATTATGAGAAATGCTCTGATTTATGTGAACAAAATGAGAGAGCAAAGGGTGGTGTCATGTCCCGTTGTACCCTAAGAAAAGGGAATGGAGTTTTGGGGAGTTTGCAGAGCGTGAAGAGAGGCCCCATTGTTGAGGCAAAAGGAAAGATAAGTATGAAAATAAGCTCTGACATGAGTGGATATTTTGTAGCATAAGAAGAGATACACCATGGTTTTAGGCGAAAGGGAGGGAAAGAAATTGAAGTTCAAAACTTTGTTCTCAATGGGTGGAGAAGGTTGAGGCAAGAGTAGGATATTTTGTTACATTGACAGTGAAAATTCAATGTTCTAATACTTAAATGGAGCTAAACTTATTTTGTGCCACAAAAAGAAGATGATTTAATCAAATGTTTCTTCAAGAGTTGAGAGCTATTAGCACTTATTTTTATCGTATTTATCTTATAGTAAGATTATTAGTATAGAGAGATTGAATAGAAAGACAAGAAAAGGGCATACTTAAGGGGGCAACATATAGAAATATATCTTAAGGCATTGTGATGATGCTATTTTCTTTTTGGTGACCTGTTCTACATCTAGCTTAGACTAGGCACCATTTTTTTGCATAAAAAATTGACCTTAAAATGCCTCTATGATGACTTAATTTGGGCTTTGTTAATGAAACCACTTTTCTTTTTTCGAAATATATCATACTGCCTCGGTATTTTATTTTAAAAAGGAAATACCTATAAAAAAAAATGTGATTTTTTTCTCACAAAATGTTAAAAAAAATGTGATTATGTTTTGTAGTGGGGATGGGCTTCCATTACAAAATGACATTGTATCAATTTTCAAGGCAAACGAAAATAGATTTCATTTTATTAAAATTTCAAACAATGTATTAAGAACTTTTATGATATATTAAAAAATATGAAAAACACAAATGCACTTTTTTTTATAATAGGTATAAATGAAACTATAAATTCAACAATAAAAATAAGAATAAGAATATTGTAGTATTGTATAAACATATTCATGTGTTATACATATTCATATACATAAATTAAGACCGCTTAGACTTTTTTCTTAATAACCTCTCCCTTTTTATTAATTTATTTTTTGTTGATGAATGAAAATTTGAGTTGTAAGAGTACTTGTGTGAAATCACTTCTTTAGATCTTATTATAGACTCTTAAAGAAATAAATGGTGATTCTTCCTAAATCTTATCATAAAGTTTAAGTTAAAATTGTCTTCAAGTAACACTCTTCTTCCATCTCTATAAGCTTCTCCATTCTTTTTATTATTTATTTATTTGTTTTTGAATTATCGTATAATTCTAATTTTTTTCTTATTTTTTTATCCTTTATCCTGTCTATTTTTGTGTAATTATTTTATTTGAATCCATATTTATGTTTTTCTTTTTATGCAAACCTTCGTATTTGTAAAACTCACTTGGATTAAATTAGTGTCTAAAGGAAAGTATCCTTGAATGCATCTTTAAATCTAAAAGAAAGCTTTAAAACAAACATTTTATATAGCACCTCTCATGCTAAACATATCAATAGTGGAACCTATTGTTGTTAACATTGGAGAATTGGATGTAGACCTATTTAGGTGAACGAGTCAAAATTATGTATTAGTATTGTACCTACTTTTTTCATACATTATTTGTTGATTATCCCTTTCTAAAGAGGAATGTATTATATATCTATTAAACAACCCCCAATTAGGTCTAATAGTCCCGTTACAAAAAGTTTCCTAAAATTAATAGTTGTATTCAATCCCCTCTTTCTATAGTTAACCTATAACTTTGTTGTGTATTCTAGTGGTTTTGTCTTTGTATTTATAGCTTGTTCTAATATTGATAGCACATGTTTGGAACATATATTTTCATGCATTATTTTTGGTTGAACCAACCTTTAGAAATGTCATTTCATAAATTGACTTCGATTTATGTCAATGGACCTTATTGGTGTTCATTGAAAAATCTAACACCATGTAATTTTGATGAAGTGTTGAAAACCAAAAGGCATAAAACATTAATCATGCATCGTTTATGAGACTAATGGTTTCAATAACATCATGTAAGACCCCAAGTATTTTTTTTTTTCTGTCAGACGATACAATACTATGCAATATTTTCTTACGTCTAATAAAACACTCTCATGATCAAATCATATGCTTATAAAATGAGACTATATGAGCAATTAATGTCGTTTTACTGCCTTAATCTTCCAAAGAGATACGTTAAATGTGCTAGCAAAATCAGTATCAAATGGTCTCTTGGAATAAAAACTAAAGTTGATTTCTTCACCAACCGCCTGACATAAAGAGTATTTCAACTCGACCCAATTGTGTGCCTTGTATTGTGTGCATTTTTACCATGAATTGGTGCAAAAGGTTATTTTATCTAAGAAGATTAGCATTGTCAAGGACGTTGCATAGGGAATAAACACAAATAAAAGTTGCAGATCATCAAGAAGAAGAAAAACACAGTTGAGGACACACGTGAAAAACAGGGAGGGAAATGGAAAGAAGGGGGTTGAATTGTGATGTAATTAATTTTTAAAACTTTTTGCAAGCATAGTCTCACTATGAGTCTTCATATAAAATTTCCAATTAAGAGGTTAGATGATAAGTGTTTCATCTGATGAACTTATGCAAATACAAGTATGTTTTAGGCTGATTTGTTGAGACATACTATCTTAACGTGAAGTGTGTTTCATTAATACTTTTCAACCAAATGCATCTAATGAAATACAAATGATGCCTCCTTAGCACTTCATAGCAAACTTGATTAGACAAACATATTTGAAACGCAACTCTTTTCTCTAATAGGTCACAACAGATACAATTTTTGCAACTCAACTAAATCACTTGATTGAGGTATTTTATAGTTTAATTTAATAAGTGATAAGATATTTCTTGTGTTTGACACACCTCCTCTTATGTAGATTTAAATATTTCATCTAAAAACACTTTGATAAAAAAAATTTAAAGTACTCTCACAATAACTCTCCTTGACAATAACTCTCCTTCTTAGGTTAGTGCAATTGATAATAACATATAATGTAAAGGATACAAGGAAGAAAGAACATATACACACCAATTTATATTGGTTTGTCTATCTCCAACAAACTACATCCAACTCTTGGCCAACATGCCAAGTTCAATTAGACAGGTTACCATTGTGAAGTACACTCGAGTATTCTTGACATCAACCACTCCTGACTTAACTAAGTACTTTGGGCTCGTAGCCACTCCTGGCTAACTCATTGAGTATTCTTTACTCACGCCACTCTTGTCTAACACCAAATATTCTTTACACAATCACTCCTAGTTGTCTCCGTCAAGGAATATTCTTTCCTCAAGTAACTCCTAGCTGAATTGAATATTCTTTGCCCTTTAGTCAGTCTTGGCTAACATAAGAAAGGTTGAAGGTTTGAATGATTGTCTGATAATTGGTTTTGACTACTAGAAAGTGTTTGTGTCTTTTGAAGAATACATGGTTTTAAGCTCTCTATAGGAAGGGGTTGTGTTTTTCGACATATATAATGGATAAACATTCTCTTCTACACGGTTAGAGAAACATTGTTAGTGTTCTCCTTGTGGCTTGAATGGATCCATATATTTGGCAGCGTCTTTCTCTAAGCTTGGGGATCCTTCTATGAAGCTTTGAGGATTGTTTTACATATGAAATTTTTTTTAACATGGTGCAACCTCAACTCTCTTGACAACTTTGAGGAGTGCTCTTCATTTGAGCAGTAATTTGGCATGGTATCTCCTTTGTACTCTCTCATTCTTTTTTTTGTTAATTTTCTTTATATATGAACTAGAAGAAGATGGTTGATCGAAGCCATATCCGGTCAAATAATTGTAGTTAAATGCAGTACTAGGAGGTAACTCCTAGGTCGTCTCCCAAGGACCTAGTTTCTATCAAAGGATTAAACACACAAAGAGAAAAAAGGAGGGATTTCGTGAAATATTTAATAAAATAAAAACCAACAACTGAATTAGATTTCCTTAACCGAATTAAATCACAGGATACAGAATTTCATGTTCAACTTATTAAACCCTAATTCCAACCCGAATTAATTAAATAAGCGATAATTAACACAAGTTTTCCTTATGCAAATTAAACATTCACATACATCATTCATTCCATCCCAATAACTCGTAACTCACTCCATTAAGCATGAACAGAGACACAAAATTCATATTAACTAAAACATTAAGCATGAACCAGTACAAGCATTAAGCATAGAAATAAAATAATGAAGAGTTAAGAGACGAAGAGAGCAAAAATAACACAACAGCAACCTCAAAGCTTCATTGCAATCTCAATCAAAAGGATAACCTTATAAATTAGTCTTGCATTAAAGTCGAATAAAGAAAACAGAGATTAAACACAAAACAAAATTAAAATAGAAAACGAAATTAAATTAAAATAAAATAACAATTGAATTGAAACAAAAACATAACGTAATTGTAGAGAAAAGAAAAAAAATACAGAACCAGTTTTTTTAGAAAGAGAAAATGAATTGAATCCCAAAAGTGGAGAATACAGAACTGTTTGCTTCTCTATTCGCCTCCCTTCTCTGTAACAGGCGGCTAGACCTAAATAAGTCTCAACACTAAACCTAATGGGCCCAAATTTATTCAATTCTTGTCCAATGAATAAAAACTAAAAATAAAAACTGATAATATGATAGTTCATCTTCAATTCCAAAATTAATTTCCAAGCCTAATAAAATTCCAAAGCTGGCCTAAAAATAATAATAAAATTAACTCAGAAAATTTGAATTAAATAAAATTACGAATTTATGGTAAATGAAGCCCAAACAGTATAGAGAAAATAATAACCAGTTAAACATAAATCACTAATAAAAATAGGTACATAAAGACAAGTAAATAGGGGAAAATAATGACTCATCAATGGCTACTGAAAGACCGCTTCTATCCGTTAAGCAATTTCAGTTGTTTTAATGTCCTTTTTGCACTTGATGAGCTTAAATATAATCATTGCATTAAATGCATTTCTTCTTAATGTCATTGATCACTGACAATGCTCATCTCCTAGGTAGTATAGCCTTTTAAACCATCTAATGGTAAAAGTGCATACTATATAAGGTAGATAGTTGGGTTAGAATTGAAATGTTGTCAGATTTAGGAAGTTGGTGAAGAAGACAACTTTAGTTATTTTCTGAAATGATCATTTGATGTTGACTTTAACTTGCGCCTTTAACGAGTCTCTTTAGTAGACGAAGACAGTAAACATCTCCTACATCCAAATAATAAATGTGTGTGCATGCGTACACACACGTATATATTCATAGAGTATATGTTTTCTACGTGTATTGTCTAATCGTATAAGCATATAGTATGGTTATATAAGCACTTTGTCAAAAGTAAGAAATGACAATATAATGTTGTATTGTCTGTCAAATGAAACAATTGCATCTTATTTGTAGTTTTTCATTAGGTTATCGTCTTATAGACGAAGTATGACCATGTTTTATATTTATGTGTTTTTAGTTATCATTTGTGTTGAACTCTTTTCTTAACTTATATAAGAATAAACCAATTTGGACTATAAAAGTTCCAAAATGCAATGAAAAGATTTGCATCCCTTTACACATTTTCTTTTAACTTTTAGAATGTGATGTTAGATTTTGTTTAGTGTTGTATTTCAAAAACAATATAGGTGAGAACCTTTTAAACAAGGGAATAACTTGATCAATTGATCACTTTGATTTAGATTTAGATCAAATGCTCATTTGCTATGAGATTTAGACACATTTCCAGTTTACATTGTACTTTTTGTCAATTCAGAATCAAAGTTCTTGTCTTCTTTCCTATTCTTATTCAAATTTTTTCCAATTCTTTTGTTTTTTTTTTTTTTCGTTCCTTTCTTTTAATTCTTGCTTTCTTTTCTTTAAAGTCTTTTGCATTTCTTCCTCATCCAAATTCTTAATTGCATTATACATTGCTTTCTATACATTTATTTACATTCTTTTAGTTTTTGTTTCGGGATTACATTTTGTTCTTACATTTAAAATGGATAGCTAATATTTTTCCTACCAGTTCAAGATTCAAGAATTGTGTTAACAGTTTTAATTTCAAATTTCTTCTATGTTCTTTGCTTATTTTCTTTGCTTCATGATACTAATTGCATTTTAATTAATTCAAGAAGTAAGAATATTAATGTTGAACGTGATTAAAATACTATACTAGATTCAGTGCGAATTAATTTTTCATCGAAATTTGTGATGCACAATTGTGAATATATTTTTCACTGAGATTTTCATAAAGTGTGATTCCATTCCTGGTTTCATTTGTTCAGTTTAATTTTTGTTTTGCAAGGATTAAGTCTAAAGCTTGTCGCAAGAATTGTTTCTTCAATTGATGCTTTCAAATATTTCTTATTCCATGCTTTAATTTTTGTGCTAATTTAAGGTATGAAATCTTTGAGAAATGTGACCTGTATTGAACTTAAAATTTAAGGGAAATTTAATTGTTTGAGAGTGATTCGGTGATTGTTCTCCAAATATGATCTTTACTTAAGTAATTTTCTCTTCATTTTGTTCTAATATAATGTAATCCTTAAAATTTGTCGTGCAAAATTACTTGAATTTATTTGTTCACTTTGTTTTGTGTCTTCTCATAGAAAGTCGTGTTTCTTTTTTAAACAAATAGTTGTATAAAGATAGAAACAATAGTAACAAATATCACATTTGTTTCCTTTTATACGATCACTACAAGCGTTCATAATTGATTTTATATTAATTATTTGTATATAGTATTTATAGTCATTGCTAAAATCATTAGACACTTACCATGTATCATTAATTACCTATGTAGAAACTATTGAATGTTGTTGTTTACAAAATATTTAATCATTATCAACTAAAATTTTGGACCTTCCAATATTTTGTTTTATATCTGACATTCTATGCATATATGTAAGCTATATATTTGACTTTAGATAACATTAATTTGTCATCGTTAAAACTTTAACTAAGAGATAATATAATGTTTTTAGACTATATTAGATTTTCTAGGCCTTAATAATGGAGAAGTCATTTTATCAATAACTAAGTAGTTAAGAAGGATGCAAGAGAGATTCAAAACATCTCATCAGGAAGTAAGCAATGGAGAAAGAACATTAAATTTGAATAATTATAAAAGTTGGGGCTTGGCTTTTGTACCATTTTATAAAATTTTATTTAATCAAAGGTGAAGAGTAATAGAATGAACAATCAATTACTTAGCAATCAAATCGATTATATTATGAATGAAAAACAAGACATACTTAGTCGAATAAATTAACTCATAATCAATTGTTAATTCATTGATACATGTTTTCATATTGGAAAAAACGATTACATCAACATGCTTGGGTGCTTGGCTTCAAGATATTCTGAGACAGATAATCAAACGGCTCATCTGTTGCAAACCAACTGGAATGAGAACCAAGTGAATATGCATGTAAACGATGATATTCTTTTATCTGAATACTTTTGGGAGAGAATAATTGTAACTCAGACTTTTTTTTTCCTTCACATTTTTTTCTCTTAACGAATTTGTAGAGAAATTTGTCCAGCTAATACTCAAATTCTAACAAAATGATAAGAATGTACTTTCCCGCCAGTACATAAAAACGCGCAACAAGAAACTAGAACCAAGCCATTTTTATATAACCGAAAGCTGAAAATTGAGATATTTTGAGAGAATAAAATCATATGTAAACCTATACTAAAGTGACGTTACATTAAAGCTCCAAAGCTGTGCTTTATTGAACATGATGTTACAGAAACCAGATCCGATCCGTAAAAGTTCGCGCATTCTTTCAGTCTACACTTTATTGCAAAGGGTAAAGATTGCATTGACACTGGAATTCAAACGGTGTATATGGTTTGATTGCGATGTATTCCTATATCAGCCAACAGAAAAGGCATAAAAAAATGTTAATCTGCATGTATTTTGTAAGATTACCAAATCATTAGGCAGTAGCAGCACATAATCTGGTTGGTAGTGGACTGGCATATTCGGTCGTGTATATACATTGCAAGAACATTCTTTACAGCCAAATATCAGCAAAAAAAATACAATAGCATCTCCAAGATGGGCCTGTTTTTAGCTTTAATAAAAGGGAAGTGTGTAACAAAGCTCTCTCATCCACCATAAAAGATAAAAGTTGAGATGCACTGAGTAGCAAAATGCCCTGACAAGACTTTCCATTATGAAATATACACTCCCCTTGGAGCTTGAGTGATGCGTACATAGAATACTTTAACCTCCTAAATCTAAGTCAAGTCAGCTTCAAATTTATGGCCACCATAATAATGCATGAGATTCTGAATTGCATTTGTAGCTCAACCCTTAAGAACATTGCAAGCTTACAGCCATGTCAGCTCATGTGGCCAAAAGTTTTCATAAACACACTAATACCCCAGCAAAATTTGCTTATTCTCCCGATGAGGATATACCGTGAAATTGAGTTGTCATCTTCTCTAACTATAACAAATGATGAGGCAAGATAATTTTGAGAACTGGTGCTCTGGAAGATATCTCAATGATATCTCCAACTTGGATGGCATGATTGATATGAGAACCATCAATATATATCACACCTTTATTACAGGTCCATGTAGCAACTAATGTCTGGTCATGTTTGATCAATCCATGCATAAGATCTGAGGCTGCCCCAGGTGAAATAGGCTCCCTTGTCATGTACTGTAGATCCCGAGATAAAATTGGCATTGGAAATCCACCTGCTGAATGCATTGCAGCAGTTGAACCAGCAGCTGTTGAAACTCGTAGACCACTTGATCTGCAGTTAACGAGAGGGGAACATGGCGTGTCACCCTCTTTGATTCTGCAAAAATATGTGCTTAGTTGGCTTCTTTACAGAGAATTAATGTTCTGATATGAAATTAAGAAAATGTATGAGTTGAAGAGTTTTTAATTTCTCACTGGATAGATCATACCTAAAGGAGAACCTGGAAACCGAAGCAGGACATGGATGTGCAACCAAGATATCATTGAGAGCATAAGTTGACAACTGTAGTGCGTTAACAGATATCATGGTCCTCGTTAATTCAGAAGGAAGAAATTGACCTTCAAGTATACCATCTAATACCTGAAAAAGATTTTAAAAACTAGATAGATGAAATATTATACTGAAATCAACAAAATTCAAAGATGAAAATAATTTCTAATTCATAATTTTAACACAGGTTTTGCCTAATTTCTATTTGTTACACTTTGTCCCACTTTTTCACCTTTCAATTGCCCATACAAGCAGGAGAATATTCAGCTTAGATTTCATGTCCAGACATATACATACAATAATATGAATTTTTTTCACTAGAAATAAGCATTTGAAGCTGAACATTTATCCAAAATTTGAACAAGTTACAAAATATAGAGTAACATCATTAACAAGAAAACTTTAGGGTAAATGACCAATTTCATCCTGGAATGTGACAATTTAGTTCTTGAAAGAACAAAATATTTTATCCCTAACTGTGTAAAAAAAATACAAAATTGGTCCTTGAATATTATAATTTAAAGACAAAACAATCTATGATTTAGTACCAAATTGATCCTTAAAATTATATTTTAATGACAAAATAATCTCATAAAACTTAAAAGCAGAAAATAATTTACACATTCGTCGACTTTTTCTTTTTTTCATTTTTTCAACGATTAAATTGGCAACGGGTCACACGTTCAAGGACCAGATTGGTCATATACCAAAACTTTAATATGGGGAACAACAAATTGTTATGCTTAAGCTAGACAAATTAGATATTTAAGAACTTTTATTCTATGTATTGATTCCTTTTCAAAAGATAATGCCACTTGAGCTGCAGGCTTGCAGCTCATCAACTTACGGACTATACAATCGTATCAAATTGCAGATTTTGTGATAAAATTGAAACCTGCATCAAAGTTGAGTTGAGTGGCCAAAAACGTACTTATAAAGGAGGGATGGACTTTGGACAGACATCAATATTAGCTTGTCTAATTTCTCGCAATTGATTAGAGGCACATTCTGAACCTCAAATCAATCCTATTATTTCACAGGAGTAATTACTGGTTCATCATTATGATAAATTAACAACAGTGTCATCAAATTTGAACATTTCAAGTTACTGAATAATAAAACTTCATTCTACACATGCTTGCTGTCACACCTCAAGGAGTAGCAAAGAAGGAAATTGATTACTGATAATCCTTCCTATGTAGGTAGAGATGAGTTAAGCTTACTTGTTCAAAGTTTTCAACAGTAGCAGCACAAAGATGGCCTGTGCTTCTGGTAGCATCAAATTCACTGCTGAACTGCTCCACCTATTGCAAACGGAATTTGACCAAATAACCTAGTCAGTTTGGTTCTTTATTTGCATAATCCAAAAGATGATCATATGAAAAATATATGAACATAGAAGCTAATATATCAATAACAAAGCCAAAACTATATGTATATATACCTCATCAATCAGTGTAGGGTCAGAATTCACTCCAAGGACAGGAATTTTGTCATCCAATGAATGGCTAGCCTCCAGAAGAGTTCCATCACCACCAAGTGTAACAACTAGATCCACATCATTAATGGGTGGTTTCAAATTGTTACGAAGTACAGCTTTCCATTCAACTGACCTTTTTTTCAGAATAGCTTGACAAAAGTTTATTGCATCATGGTGTACCTTTCGCCTACTCTCCAAGAACTGTACGATCTGCAATTTTCGTGAGAGAATTCAAATTTCGAACTACTCTAAAAATATCTACAATTATTCCTATCATCCATGTACATTATAAGCCAAAAATCCTGGAAGCACCGCTTATTAAGTAAGGATGTAAGACATCACATCTGATGCACTGATACTGCAATTTGTTTCACGTATCAACCAATATCTGGATCCAATACTCTAAGATACTTTACTGATACTTAACGATGAAGTACTCAATCTTTGAAGTACTAATACTTTTATGAAGACAATAATTTATAATTGTTTTATTTTGACAATGTCTAAGTAATATGATCTTAATTTGGATCCTCACAATTGCAACTATATATTTATCACGTTTTAAGAATTGTTATACACTTTTAACTACGCATTGTATCCTGCTGTTTTCAAAATAAGCATGTCGTCGTATCAGACACACATCATATCCGATATCGTATTTGTGTATCATAGCATCATATATATATATATAAGGGTTGATTTGTTAGATACTTCCACAGTAACCAAAGTACAAACATCAGCTTATTAGTATCTTATCCTTTGTTCATTATATAGGGAGTACTAAGAGAACTCTTCTTATTGCAAGAAAGGTGGACAATAAATCTGAGTCATAGAGTCATGGTTAAGAGTAAAGGCTAGTGGTAACATGTTCACATAAAAAAGTCATGCAATTTTCTTTAATCTTAATTCTTCAAATATGATCTTATATTCTACATTTGTAGTTCTAGTTTCTCCCAATAAGAAGAATTTTCTTGTTAAATGGTCAAAATTAACTCTTCTGACAAAAACCCGATCTCACCTAATACACTTCACACACAAAAACAGATATTTTTACGGTTCTAATTCATTGGTAAGAAACTAAATTACTGGTACTACCCCATCTTTTACCAACATGAACAAGAACGTATAAAGAAGTGTTGAGCGAGGAATGTTGTTAGAATAAAAAATCCTAACTTTCCTCTCTTCACTCAGCCGCTTCTAGACTCGTCTCTCTCAGACTCACAGTTGCTAGTCACAGCCTCTTCTCTCACATTCTCCACGCTCAACCCTGAACAACAGCACCTCACTCAGCTTGGCTCACTCCAGCATTGCCTCCAAATGCTAGTACACTCTTCCTCACAGACTTCTCCACAACTGAAAAGTCTAACTCTAATAAAGAGGTATAACAAATTTCCCTCCATCAAACAAGGACTTGTCCTCAAGGCATTGGATCTAAGCTGTTCACAGGTAAAAAGTACGTGGCTAGTGCAATAAGACATCTTAGTCTCAAGCTGTTGGCATAAAATACTCCAGTGATTCCATCGCATAATGTAGCATTATTAACTGACTATTGCAGGAATAAGCTGCATATGATATGGGAGCAGCCAGAACATCCTGAGGAACCCATTGCTGAATCTGATCCATCTTAGAGGTGTCAAATACTGCCAACTAAGGGATTGGTCTAAATGAAACTGCACACGAGTATCATGGACAGGAGCCTTTCTTGTGGGCAGTTGTATAGGAACTGATTTTCTTTTCACCCATGTATCAATGCTCCATACACAGAGTTGAGCATCACCACCAGATGAAACTAGGATGTTAAGGCAGGTTGAAAAAGTTAAACCAGTAATTCTCTTTTGGTGACCCTTCAATTTCGATTTCATCTCATCCACTCTAGCATTATAAATGTAAATTGTTGAATCCTCCATCAGAATGGCTATGATGTTATTATCTTGAGGGTGGAATGCTAGAAAGGTAGAGGCAGGGGGCATGAATGCTGTCATCACATTGAATGTCATCATGTTAAATAACGAAACCTTTCCACCACAGGCAGGCAAAACATAAGAGACGTTCTTTAGGAGTGCATTGCAAGGAACAACTTCATCAAGGTTGACACCCGAGACATCATTAGTCATAAGAAGACCACTGTCGGGTTGCCAATGTTGTGGAACAACGCTGGCAGTTACCTTCCCATTGAAATTTGTTTACAACGAGCCCACTGCGACCACCTCGGAACACCATTTGAACCAAGTGCCAATAGACCAGTACTAGGGTTTTGTATAGAAAAGTTGAAGAACCTTGCTAGAAGAATATGTACTATCAGGCACGATAATAGACTGACATTGAACAGGATCAACAATTTATTCCCTCTATCAATTCCCTCTTCCACAGTTTCTCTGCAATTCAAACAATGGAATTGACTCCTCCATTAAGAATTGGAGAAGGCCTGACAGGTGAGCTCCTTTCTACTTCACAGTTAACAGGACTAACATTAACAGCAGAAGAGACAGATGTCTTAATTGCATAGCAGCAGAGTCAATGGATGAACTCAATGCTTCAAATCCTGGAGTTTCAACTGTTTTTAAGGATCTAAGACCACTAACATTAGCAAGAATTTTGAATCCATTGTCTGCAGTAGGGACAGCAAGAAGATTTCCTTCCTTGTTGAATCTCAAGAGTGGAAGGGCCTGCACGTATGCCTGATCAAGAACTCCCATTGAAGAAACAGTTGCAAAATATTGAATATAAACGGAAGAAAGTATCTGCTGTCCAGATTTGAACCCTGCCATACCAATTGTTAGAATAAAAAAATCCTAACTTTCCTCTCTCCACTCAGCCGCTTATAGACTCGTCTCTCTCATACTCACAGCCGCTTAGTCACTGACTCTTCTCTCACACTCTCTAAGCTCAACCCTGAACAACAGCACCTCACTCGGCTTGCCTCACTCCAGCACTGCCTCCACTCGCCAGCACACTCTTCCTCACACAACCACTCACTCCGGTGATCACTCACAGGAACACAAGGTTTAACTTTAACTAAAACTTCTCATTAATCTCTCTTGAAAAACAATTGGTGTTATAGATAACCTAACTACCGAAAGTTCTGTTTTCTACTATAACAGACTTCGCTGAAAACCCTAACTAGTTATAACAAATGTACAAAAAAATGTTGGACCTTTTCTATTTCCCATCTACCCATTTTACAATACAAGTTTCCAACCAAGCACAAACAAACCAAACCCACATTAACATTTCATCAAGCAATATACGTGCATATGGGAAAGTGTGGAACCAACCCTTCAACCGTTGTTTCCTAGACGAATGCTCAAAGAAAGGGAATGATAGAAACATGTGAAAGGGGTGGGTGGAGACAGTGTTACCTGAGGGGGGCTCTGGGAAGGTGGTAAAGATACACTTAACGGTTTTAGCAGCAGTAATAGTCTCTTCACATTCATCGCCATTTGCTTTTGCTTTTAGCTCTCTCAATTGCAGGGGCACACAACACCTTCTCTTTGCCTAGGTCTTTCTTTCTAAATCAATGTAATTCTTGTTACTAGTTATTAAATAAAGCTTAATTATCTTCTCTTACATTTTACTTTTGGTGGTAAGTTTCCCATTTTTTGATAGTTCGTGTTCTTTTTTTTTTTTTTTTTTTTTT
>Ga0099824_1004716_pt1 | contig 19531 bp, 7 predicted proteins | sample SiratrowhiteBW_FD_76837 | JGI IMG/M metagenome (GOLD analysis project Ga0099824, IMG submission 76837) | Root nodule microbial communities of legume samples collected from California, USA - Siratro white BW | ecosystem: Host-associated > Plants > Roots > Nodule | place: USA: California... | reverse complement strand
TATAAAAATGAAATATATAATTTGAAAAGAAAAACACGTAGAATGTTGAGTTATTTGGTTTAGAACAAATGGATGATAAAAATGATAACAAATTTTATTGGAGTGAGATAAGAGAAGAGAATATAGTGAAGCAGTGAAAATATTATACCACTCTTGCAAATTCTACTAAGGCTACCATCGTACAAGACAAAAACGTTTTTATTATGAGATCCACATCTACCCCAATTAATTCTCTCACCTCCTAGTCAACTCTACAAAACCACCTGACATATTTAAATCATCGTACCAAACAGAATGTTGATTTTATTTAAATGGTTATTATAAAAGAAATTTGAAATGGTTGCTTTGTCCTACATTTCTTTTTCCTAAATAATGAAAATAGTTTCGTTAAATCTTTATATTTTGTTAACCATTTACACGCGCACAAAAGGATTGAATTATATATAGTAAAAAAAAAAAACAGCGTAGAGAAATCGAAGCACTTAATTATTTAAAAGCCTTTAGCATGCTATTTGAAGTATGAATTAAAAGGTATTTGCTTTCCATTGTAGTTGTTGTGTTTGTTTGTAGGCTTTAAGGTGATGCAATGAGCATATAAAATCTTTGCTCACTGCAACTTTTAATTTCTTGAGTTAACAGTGTGGAAAGAATTCTTGAACGGTATGAGAGGCATTCGTATGCGGAGAGGCAAGAAGGTGCAGGTGATCAAGCACCAAATGTAAGACTTCAATTTCCTCTTAATCAACTTTTAACTGTTATTTTCATATTACTTTAGCAAGGATGCAATAATTATTATGCATTGTTAGTCTAAACTTTTAGCTGTCAACTAATTAAAGATTATTATTAGTATCATTTTTAATATAGTTTCATAAAAAATTGTTAAATATATTGGAATCATAATTAAATTTCAGCTATAAGATGAATTTGGGCTGGAAAACAAATAAATCTATTTCATGATGTATCGAGTTTCATAATAGTTAAAATTGTATTCAAAATCTTTTACATAATCTATAACCCTATGTTAAGAACAATGTTAAACAACTTTGAAATCTTAAAGTAACAATAATGATTTTATTTATAATCAATAATTTGTTATATATGACATGAAATTAACCATTATCTGGATCAACAAACTTTGAACTGGTTGTGCGACAACTTTTCCAAGGGGGTATAAACTAACATTTTAATAATAAGTAACAATGTTAATAATTTAGACTATGAATAATGCAAAATTTTGACTAAGAACAATATTAGTTTCTTTAGCAGAAATATTTTTTTTCTTATTATGATTGAAATTTTTACCTCAGTATATATGAGTGGATACGTTATAAACTAATATTAATTAAAGAACGATTAAAGACATGTAATGTAATAACTTGCTATTTTATGTACACAAGGAAACAACTTTAATGAGTTGTCAAGTAATCGAAGATCATTATTATAGTATGATTTTTAATATACTTATTCTACAAATCAATAAAACTTACCATTAATAATCATCATAATATTTCGTCAGAAAGGAGACAAATTTTGAGGAGGAGTTGAGTTATGAACATGCTCTACTTTTTTACCTTTTCATTTATCACTTCGGTTCTGAGGACACTATTGACCTGTCACTTTATAGTTATGTACATGTCACTTCCGTTTTTCTCCAATGTCACAAAATGCAAGAAAATTGCCCTTCCAGAACTGTATGTATAAGTAGGAAGATAATATATATATATATATATACTACAAAAATAATTACTACACTTATTTTTTTCAAATAATAATTTCATGCATCAAATATGTTATATTATATCAAATCTCATAAATCAATAATAACTCAAATCAAAACTTATTAATAGTAATTTATTTTGTAGGTTACAATTAATTTTTTTAGAATTTTAATTGGGACAAAATTTAATTCCAACCAAAATCAAATTTTTCCAACAATTTTTCTTCTTCTTATTTTCTAAATAATTTAAAACAGATTATTGTGTAATTAATTTTTTCTCATAATTTTTTAATTATTAATAAAAATAATTACAATTTATGAGAAATGAAAGAAAAAATCTAATTTTAAGAAAACAATTAGCTAATGAGACGTCAATTCATTCATCTTCTACCACTTTTCTGAGCATAAATATATTTTAATTAGAAGAGAAATATGTAATTCAACTCACTTTATCACATTTCTCCTTATGTTATGGGTGGTGGGGGGCAAGAAACTCTATTTCCCCTCCTTTCTTTCCAAACAATTCATGAACAAAGAGTTTGAAAAAAACCTAGCAAATTAATTCCCCATTATAGATTTTAAACTTTTGCTTAACTAATTTAGTAACAAGCCAAATATTTGAATTGTTAATGTGATAAAAACTTGGAAATATTAATTTAACACCAATTTTTTTTGCTGAACTAATATGAAGGAATAAATAAAAAATAGAAAATATTTCAACAAAAATCTGTGTCTAACTATATTTACGCATAACATCCCTAAAAAACGTGTAATAGTATTAAAAAGTAAATTTTAAATTTAATTAAAAAAAAAAGAAAGTCACTTTATAAAAGAAAGTCGGACCACTTATGTGTTATATTTTTATTTTTTTTTTGAACAGCACTTATGTGTTATATATTTAATCATATTTCTAAATGACACGGATCTTCAAGAAATAGTCCCTGAAGTGATTAAGATAAATATGGATATTTTATTTGATAGTTGTTACTGTTACAATAAATTAGAAGTATTGGAATACTGATATAATTATCTGCTTGCATTGCTAGAAAAACTGGGTTATGGAACAAGAGAGACTGAAGGCTAGGGTGGAGGCACTGCAGCGACATCAAAGGTATTGAAATTTGATGAAGAAGAGGTACTTGTGTTTGTTGTGTAATAAAATATGCAATGGCAGATTCAGTGCTTCCTTTCAGGAATTTTATGGGAGAAGAGCTTGATAGCTTAAATCTTAGAGGACTTCAGAGTTTAGAACAACAACTTGATTCCGCCCTCAAACACATTAGATCACGAAAGGTGAAATAAAACTACACATGCAACAACCTACATTGGTTATAAGTTGTATACACATATCATATACATTCTAGTTATTCTAGTTAGCAGATTCATTTAAATAAGTAACTATTTTGGTTATAACTCCATTATAGCCCTTAATCAAAAGTACAAATTTGAAAGTATAATTCTTTTAACTTATTTTATATTAATAATAATAAATTTATTTCTTTTTTTATTTTCACTTTATTGCATTATGAGTGAAACCAGATTCAATCCATAAAATTTAACCTTAATTGGTTGTGTGATCTCTCTGAATATGTCTTGCTGGTGACGAAATATCCACAAATACATAATTACATGATTGCACTTGAGATTCTCCTGATATAATTTGTAGTTGGAATTGAATGTCATTGTTTATCATTATCTTTGTGCTAATGTGCAGAACCAAGCCATGCATGAATCGATTTCAGAGCTTCAGAAAAAGGTGAGTTTTTTTAGTAAACAACCGAGTTTTTCCATTACAATGATAGTGAACAGTTTTTTTTTTTTTTTTTTTCTCTTTCCCTGCCCCAGTTTAATGTTTTGATTAACGTTACATATGGTTGATTATAAGCTTGTGTATTAGTTTGTAAAATTTGGATTTGAAATCTCACGCGTACATGGTTTGAGTGAACAACAGATAAAAGAAAAAGAGAAGGCACTGAGCCCTGAAAAGCAGGAGGGGTTGCAAAATATCGGGGATGTGACTTCTGTCATTTTAACTAAGCCATTGGAGTCCCTGAATATTGGGTTAGTATCTTTGATCTGAATCTATGCTTATCGTATGTGCGTTTCGCTATATGCATGAATTCTCTTACCTTGCATGAATATGCATCTGCATGAATTCACTTTTGAGTTCCATCTTGTAATAGGTATGATATATAATATGAAGAAAATGAAGAAAAATATAAAAAATAAAGAAATAAGATCGAATACAAATATGAATATATTATAATAACAATTATCAAGTTTAATAGTTTGACAGTAAGATATAAACATAAACCAAATTAAAAATAAAAATTGATAGTGTGATATGTCTCATGAGTAAACCGGTTTAATGCGTTAGAACAATTGTTTTATACTCATAAATTTACTTTTTCTTCTATTTCATTTTTTTACATCACTTATCATATTTTTTTCATTTCCTTTCTTTCCCTTACCTACATTCTCAAAATAAGTTGTAATGTAGGCAATACTTCTAATTGAAATACTTAATTATGCATCAAGAACTCGTAGAAGGTCTCATCATTAAAACCCACCTTATTATTTATTATTAGTTGAATTTGGATTTGTAAGTATTAATACTAATTAAGTGACTTGGGAGACTTGATATAGAGGCTCCCCAGAAGGCAAATGTAACGAAGGAAGTCCAACGTCAAGTCAACCTAAAACCATACTTCCTCCTTGGATGATGACTCGTCCTACAGATGCAGAGCAAGCTTGTTAGGATCATACCCATTGTATACAATAAGTACACATCATTGAAGACATTTGGTGGTGACTATACACCACTGGGATTGTAATTTGTATGTGAGGTGTTTGACTGCATTTTAATGTTGCCAAGTATATTAAGGTTCTGTATAAATGATACGAATAAAATTGACTTCCAACACAAGGTTCTAGTTTCACACATATCGATCCAATATAAAATTTATGATAGATTTAAGTATAGCTCCAAAGTATTTTTCTTTTATAGGCAATGAACTATATTTATGGCTTTTAAAAGGAGTACTTTATTCATACACACAAAAGAACCAATAAAATCATCATGATGACTATAATAATTTATGTGGTTCTGAACAAATATTAAATAATCAACTTTGGGACATGTTGAAACTGTACTTAAAATAACTGCAATACATTTGATTTAATTTATTTTTATATTCAATTATTTGGATTTGTTTAGTTGTTAAATATATGACCATAATTTATTAATATTTATGTATAGAAATATATTTCAAGATTTATTAAATGGACAAATCAATAAAACATACATCATTTTCTTCGATTATATTTTGATTTTACGTCTTTTAATTTATTGAGTGTTATAAATAGTGAGTTCAGCACCAATTTTTGATAGTGAGAATATGAATTATAAACTATAAGGATTGATCAGTCTTATTGAAAAATTAGATCTTTAGGAGAAATATAAGAAAAATATCATGTTTTTGAGTTGTTTGAAAATCCAACATAGGCTCATATGAAATATCATGAGGAGAAGAAGACAGAAAAAGTAAAGAATGTTTTTGTTTTCTTCTATGTCAAATATTACTTTTACAATAACTATAAATTTCAAATTTGTCAAAAGATTTGGGATTATCTCAAGAACATGTAAGTGTTCAATTTGAAAAAAATTTCAAAATTATATTTAAACATAATTCATGTTTAATCAAGACAAAAAGACAAGAATATGTTTAGATTGAAAATGAGATATAAAAGTTATGCTTTAAATCTAATAGCTTTTTTCGAGCACAACAATCAATATTAATATATAACACAATATATTTGGACATTTTCATCTTAGAAAAGTGTTCTAGATGTATAAACATGTCTTGGTCACAATGATTAAAAACAAACCTGACTTCTCAATCTAGTAATGGAGTCAAAAAATCATTTACTCAAATCACTTGAAAAGTAACTCAAAAGCTACAATTAATTCATATAAATGTTGGAAAACCTCTAAATGATAATAAATATTATATTACTTTTAGTAATGATTATAATAAATATTATTAGATTTATTTTTTAAAATTCAAAACTTAGATTTCCAGTATTTTATAGAAATATAAAACCTTTGCCAATAATAAAAGTAGGTGCATGTTGTAAATACAAGATCTGATAACAAAAAAGAATATACAAATAACGTTTGTGATAAACATCACAAGAATATGACATTGAACACCAACTTACCTGTCCTACACTCCATAAGAGAATGTTGTACTCCTTTTATAAATATTATCAATGAATAGCTCTTTGATTTTGTCGCCACCCTAGCACCGAATCATCTTCATGAATAATATGTGTCACTTAAATAATCTGAACTCCTAATCTAAAATAAAATAAAAGGGTAAGATTAAGAGATAAAGGAACTCTTTGATAATTTATTTGATAGTTTATTTGTTTAAACTTGTAAAATTAAAATTGTTTTAAAGACATTAATTTTATTTAAATTTATATTTTGTTGTGTAACTTATTTGAATTCTTTTTTATAAAGGTTAATTTTATTTGTATTAATATTTTATGATACAGGTTTATTTACATTAAACTTTAAAATAAAAATTTTTACTTGAATTTATATTTTAAAGAATAATTTTTTAAAAGAATTATTTAGAATTTTAAAAAATATCCATGAATATATATAGATAGCGGAGGTATTTTTAAAATGAATGCTCAATCGATCGAGTAACTATTACTCTTGCTTGTGTGGACTCATTATTGTAAAACTCACAAAGTAAATTGGAAAACTCATTATTGTGGGTTTGAAAGATATATGACATGACTTACATGAATCGTGCATCAAGTTTGTTTTACATACAGATAACATTAGAGAGGAACGATGCTACTTCAAATATAATAATAGCAATTGTTTAAGTTTATTTGTATCAAATATTAAATTATTTAATCCTATTTTTATTTTGATTTTTTTAATGTTTTTGAACTCCATATTGGGTCTACAAAACTCCAGAGTCCATAGATTCACATGTCGATGTGGATCCAAAAATATTGGACCACAAAACCTTCTCACAATGTGTACTCAATCAATGTCTCCAAAACAAATGAAATCAAATAAAATAGTCATTCTTAAGTAGGGTTTAATTTTAATTTCAGCATTTTTAGAACATTTTACCTTAATTTTATATTATTATTTTTATATATTTTCAAATAATGGAAATTAATGCTATTATTTTATTTCATTCTATTGTATCTAAGTACAATTATCTTCTAAGAAAGACATACATAAAAAAATTCGTTTCCTTACATAAAACATCTTCACATCCAATCATTGAAGGATGTTTTGTGACTTTTGTGATGAAGGAAACTCTGAACCGCTTAAGATTACGTGGCTCCATGTTTCAACGTTTAAAATTCTAAAGCAACGTGATCTCCATGACTCCTCAAATTGATAAAAAAACTTTTTCATATATATAAACTCCTTAATGATTAGTGCGCATAATTCTAATGTTAATAATAATTTTGTATTGGAAGTTGTTGTCTCGAGAATCATTCTTCCACGTGTGTGGAAACCATTAAGGATTAAAGAATTGATGTCAACATTATCAACTATGGTTCATCATGCAAATTCCTCTTGATGGTTGGCACGTTCAATATTAGCCCCACATCGAAGAAACCACACGGAAACAGACGAAGAAACCATTAATTGGCATTTGAAAGAGCGGCAGAAGAGAACAAAAAGGTTCAAAGTCAAGGGTGAGTGTGAGTGTGACAAAGAAGCTGGCCTTCATTAATTTTGCTCCTATTTTTGTGTGTATATAAGGACACAATTTGAGTCCTTTGGGACTAACCCGACATGGGAAGACGTATCAGGCTATGCTTTGGTCACGCCACGCCTCGTGTTCGAGCCTGTTCTGTTTCTACTTTCCGCTCCAAGTCCCCTTCCTCTGCTTCTAACAAATATGCAAACAGAACTGAGTTTTCAGGCAATGCCGGCCACCACTCTAACGGGCCTGAAGCAGGCAATAAGATAATGGTGGTTGTGGATTCTAGCTTTGAAGCAAAAGGGGCTCTTGATTGGGCACTTTCTCACACTGTTCAAAGCCAAGACACTCTTGTTCTTGTTCATGTCACCAGACCCAACACGGAAGGTGAGAACTAATATTGTTATTTTCTGTTCGTACCTTATTCTAATTAGCATGCTCTTAGATATTGGCTAACTTAGAATGCATTTCTTAGTTTAGTTCTTCAAAAATTAAACTTTCGTATTCTTTGTCAGATCAAATTGATAGTACAAAACTTTACAGAATTACCCATTTGATCTAACTGGGACACTCTAAATTATTAAAGTAGAAGTTTTTAAATTTATACAAAATGTATTAAGCCTTTAATCTAGTACTGATAAGGTAAGTTTGACCAAACTGTTTTCACAGGTACGGAATCTGATGGAAAGTTCAATGTGAAGGCTTATCAACTTCTCCTTGATATGAAAAGTGTGTGCGAAAGGAAGAGACCCGGGGTAAGTTTGTGTAGAGAAAAGTGATTGTTTTGTCATGAAATGGACATGCATGAATGAGTGTTGTTGTTGACGGGTTTCAGGTGGTGGTGAATGTGGTGATGTTGGAAGGAGAGGAAAAGGGTGTTGCCATAGTGGAAGAGGCGAAGCAACAGAGGGTGTCACTATTGGTTGTGGGACAAAGAAAGCGATTCTTCTTATGGTGCATGTTGCGAGCATGGGTACGAAAGGGAAAAGGACCAGGCTTCGTGGAGTATTGCATACAGAACTCACCCTGCATGACAATTGCCATCAGGAGGAAGAATAAGAAGCATGGGGGCTACTTGATTACTACCAAACGCCACAAAAATTTTTGGCTTTTGGCTTAGTATTTTGACCATTTGTCAAATGTGATGAGGTGTTAAGAGTTTTCGTCCTTGTTCAAATTGGTTGCACAAACTTTTACTGTACTTCAAATTAATTATGAATATACGTTTACTTGTGCATTTTAGAAATGGTCCTTTCAAAGTTGCAAGTGAGATTAAACTAGAAACAAGTTAGCTAAATATGCCACATTTTGCAATACTACTATGAAGCATAAGCTACATGTGTTGCAGAGCATTTTCAGAAATACTGAACAATCTTCATTTGTTCCACCCCACGCAGGGGATATAATTGAAAGTTCAAATTTAAGATTTATGATTGAAGGAAGTTAAAAACAGGAAATGGTGGATAAAGTAAAGAACTGAAAGTTAGAGACTCAGATATCAGAAAGAAAAAGAAGAAAAGAATGAAGCATTGTTGAGTTGAGCAATGTAATACTGCCAAAGAGCATTGTTCCGAGTGAAATTAATAAAACGGTGAGAAATCAATTTGCTATGGGCTAGCCCAACAAGGTGATCAGTTTTAAGGCTTTTTCTTCTTGTACAGTGACATTGTGTTTGAAGAAAAGATTTCAACAATTCCAAATGGATTATATTTCAATTACTTGATTCTTTTAAATTTTTTAAATATTTTATTTGAATAAAGAAATTGAAACATCTTATATTTATTTGGATAGAGTAATTAAATTTCTATTTTTTAGGTAAGAAATTATTTTAAAATATAAAATTGTAATATTAAATTTTACCAAATATATATTATATATTAATATAATTTTAAATATGAAAATAAATTAAATAACTCATTTTTAATCATATAATATTTAATAATTTAAATAAAGACAAGCATTAATATATTTTACGTCAACATTGGTGACTTTAATAAAAGAAATATAATATTATTTATTAATTATTTCATTCAAAACAATAAAAGAATTTATAAGATGTGAAATATTCATGGTGTAGTGTGACATGAAATTAGGCAGCATAATAAATAACTATTTCATTCTCCTGTTACCAGAGTCATCTTCAAAAACAATGACAACTTCACTGTCACATATAGCTGTAACAATGACTTTATCATATTTTTCTTATAATTATTGTTGTCTTTATCTTTTATCTTTATTGCTTAAGGATATTGTACTCTTTCATCAAGTATTACAATTAATTATAATAAAGACATTTGATGTCCTTGAGCTTCACTTTTTTCACTTTTCTCAACTTCTTATGATTCTTAAATTTATGACAATTCTTATACAAATTTCTTTCTATTGACTTCATAACTAAAGCTTAATATTTATTGAGTTGATAAGCTAATCTTATTATTGTCCTTTTTCATAGATTATTCATTTAAATGATTATCTTTGATCTGTCAAAAAGTCAATTTTCAAATAATATAATTGCACAAGGATATTACTAATGTAACGTGCAAAGTAACAACAATGCAAACAGTTCACCATCAAATATAATCTCCATAATAATAAATTGTTCACAATATTTTAAAGTGTTATAGCTAATCAAGATTTCTTTATTGAATGAATTTTTAGACTCGTTTAATCTCTTCCATTACTTGATCATACAAATAATCTTTTTATTTAACTTTCCAATCTCCTCCAAGTTTATCTTTTGATTTAATACTTTTTCAGTATATATATATATATATATATATATATATATATATATATATATATATATATATATATATAAATATATATATATATATAAATTTACAAAATAACAAATCTTCTATTCAGAATTTCACATTAAATAATCGGTAGAATTCCTAGCCCCATCATCACCTCCAATCTTTTGAGCACAAACCAAAACTCCTAACCAAAGCTCTGTACCAGGAAGATAATAAAAATAACAATTGAAAATAAAATTCACATTAAAAAAACATCTTTTTCTTCCTTTATTTAAGTTACTCAATAAATTAGTGACACATTTTCTCTTACAAATATTAGAGAATAAATTTAGCACTCTCCTAACAAAAACAAAAACCATTTTAAAATCAATTAACGTTGTGTTTTGAAAATAATCAAGTGTTGAATTAAATTCAAAACGATTTTGAAATTTTGGATAAGAATTATGCTATCTAAGTATAAAAAATACTTATCATAACTTGGTTGTTTAACACTTTTTAGAAGGTGCAGAATCATATCTTCACTTTAAGAAAAATGCCATTAGTTAACTTTTCAGTTCAGGGAGGCAGACCTTGTGCCAGCAATATGCTTTATTTTTTTTTAATTTTCTTTTTCACTTTTACATGTATTCCTGTTTTCCCAGTATTTTGTGAATCTGAAGTTAAGATAAAAGCAGAGGAAGAAGAACTGATAACAGCTCGTGCCATCACGTGAAGACATGTTTACAGTGGGCAGTGAAAAAAAATAAGCTCAGTTACTCACAAAGCTTCATGCACAGACTACATCTAATTAATTAGGTTATGTTTCGAGTTTTTATGGAACTAATATAATAAGTAAGAAGTTGTTTTAGTTTAATGAAAAATTTTTGGACAATATTTGATAGTAATATGCTTTTATCATTATATTATTTAATTTTATTAGATTATTTTATTTCAAAATTTATTGTTTAATTAAAATTATAATATAAATTGTATTTATAAACCTTATAATAATATAAAATTGTTTAATATGTTACTAATATACATTAAAAATTATGCAATGTGTATTTTTAAAACATATATAAAGATAATAAGAATTCTTTGACCACGTATTTACAGTTATTTAGTTTTATAAAATTTTATACAAATTAATTAACCTAATATCCAGTAATAATTCAAAAAATAAATTAGTGAAAAAAATATTTATATACAGTTATTATTAACATACTTGTTAAATGTTTTATTTGACTTATACAGTCGGATAGTTTAATAATCTTATACCGTTCAAACATTTTTTATTTTTCTTAATAAAAATAAAAGAATAAAAGTATAATAGAATATAATATATTTTTTAAAAAAATTAAGATTTAACTAATAATATAATATTTGTAATAATAATATACGCGATGAGAGTTGCGAGAAAAAAATAAGTTGTCTGAAAATATTTTTAATGAACTAAATATTATTTTCAATTCGCTTTATACTATTTAGAAAAATAAATAACTTTTGGAAAAAATGTAGAGAAAATTATGTTTGTCATTTAGAATAATAAATTATTGTCCTGTTATACATTAGAAACAATCCTCTTACTCCAATCTTATGAATCATGACATTGCATCTCATATGTCTCGTCAACAAATTTCATTGAAAAGGGTAAAATGGAGAAGCAACTCTGTAATATGCCACATCAATTCTATGCACCAACCAAATTCTAAAGATAATAATATAAAATGTGATGAATGACACATTTATAGGAACTATCAGTGTACCAATTTGGCACGAAAATATTCATTAATGTATTCATTTATTTATTTGCCATTTTATTTACTTATTAATTTGTTAAATTTTTTAACTTTTTATTTCATTAGCCTATCGAGTTATTAATTTTTTAACTTATTAAGTTATTATGTTATTTATTCATTTACTAACTTATCAAGTCATTAACTTTTTTTTTTACTAAAATTAGTTTATTAACTTACTAAATCATAAGTTTATTTTTAAAGATATTGGTAAAAGTTTAAATAATTATTATAAAACGTAGTTATGAATATATTTATAATTTAGTTATTCTTAGTCGAAGGTTAATCCTTTAAAATATTGAGATTATTTAAAACATTGTGCGTGATGCAACATTTGAGCCTTTGACTATATACTTTAAAATGATTGGGATAACGCTTTCAAAACGTAAAAAAACATTTGCATTTCTATTGTCATTTCAATTGTAATTTACTTAAAGAAGTAAGTATATTCAAATTTAATCACTTTATAGACTAAAATAACATTGAGTAGCTACGTAAAACTAATAACTAGAAATAAAATTCAGAAAACAGGGTGTGATACAAGACAGTTTCTAATTAGAAAACTGAAGTGATAAATAAATTACTCTTTCAAATTTTTTAAAAAAATTAAACACTCACACAAATTTAAATAATAATAAAAAATACTTCCATTTTCAGTTGTAAGAAAAGAAAAAAACTTTATATAACATTTAACACACTAAAATTTTTCTATATTTTAATACTTTCTTTCTTAGACATTAAATAAATGTATATAATTAACTGAAAAAATAGTTAAAAAATGATTTTGTTTCTAAAAAAATGAGTGAGGTATTAATAAATAAAATTTGAGTTATGAGAGTGAGATGAGTGTTTTGAACAGTGAGAAATGAATGATATATGAGGCTAACAGGTGAGAAGTGACAAGTTTGAAGCTCTATGTGTAGGTTTCATTTGATGGCATCATTGTTTATTTTTGTATCTGATTCATTGAGGGAGTAAATGAATCCACAGTGACTGAATAAGCCTTGCAATTGCATGTTTCCTTCCAATAGGGAGTTTCCTGCGATTCAGATTGGAATTCGAATTCGAATCCACAATTCAATTTCAATTCATGCTGTTGGGTTGCCGCCGCCGCTGGATTCGGTGGTGAATCGGTGAAAGATGCGACGACGGGCTGCCGATTATCGGCGCCCGGTTCGACGGAGGTTTTCATATTGGATCTGGCTTCTCCTCGCCTTCTCCTCTATCCTTGCTCTCCTTCTCTTCCTTCTCCAGCACAACCACCACCACCAAGATCCGCATCGTTATCCTTTGCCGGTAACTCTCAGCTTCTCTCTTCTCTTTTCATTCCCAATCGCAACTAATTCATACCATGCTCACGTATATATCTATCTTACATTTACTTAGCCGATAAGATTATGATGTCGCTGATTAGATCCTAATTGAAATCGTGTCTTTTCGGTTACTCACTCTTATTCACTAGCTTCACGCCATTAGCCACGTTCCTTGTGTAATCCAGTGTCCGTAAATTTGTGATAGATGAATTTGTCTACATTGAGCCAACAAGAGTGTTTGTGTTTTTTAATTTTAGTAGGATAAGCTCATTATGCGCTTTATATCAAATCTAGCGTGGATTCAAGTTTATCTGTACAAGTAACAATAGTAACGTTTGTGGTTTTTGGAGGGAGAGGAGAGGAGCCTCCAGGACTCTATTCATATGGTCTGAATCTGTTTACTTTTGTTACCAGTGGCTTTTGTTTGGCATGTTAAATCATTTTTTTTAGTTTGTACTTTGGGTACACTGAAATCTGTGTTTGAATCCTATTGAAAATACGAAGTAAAAGGACATCGGTTATTGTTGAATAAACCAAGATTTTTTTTAATTACCTTTTACCCTTTTGAAAGGTAAGAGATTAATCGGTTTGGGAACTGTTCTGTATTTACTTGCACATCGTTCCCCTTACAACTGTTCACTCACATGCCGCCCATCTTCGGAAATTTTTATGCCATAGTTTCTCATTGAACCAAAACCTGTGACTTGATAGTTATTCTACTTTTCAACAACAATCTATTATTCATTTGACTCCCCCTTCCGTGTCATGTTTAGTATCCGTCTCCTGTTCATTTGACCTGTTTCCAGATGCGTAGTTAGTCAGAATGATGATAAACTTTTCATCGTTCTATTATATTGGCATCCTTTGCTGTAGTTATTATCTAAAGCTCTTTCAAGTCATCCAACAATCAGGAAAATATCTAAAACCATGACATGCTTCTCAGAAAATGTTTTCATGAATATGAGTTTAGTTTGGATAAACTTATTGATAAACACTTACTGGAGAAGGAAATGCAAAGGTAAAATAAATCAAATCTGAAATCAAAATATGTACCTCACCTTTTCTGAACTTTTATCTAATTTCTCCAAAAGTTGAGGTGTATAACTTGATTTTAAATTGAGAGAAGTTTGACTATTTTACCTTCATATTTCTTCTATAATTACGTACGAAGAAGTTTATCTAAATTGGGTCGTGATACTACTTGTACACATTTGCTTCTATATGCATGAATTAATTTCAAACTCAATTTTCTGTATGATATCAAAAGCATTAGTTGAGTGATTTCTCTTCAATATGAAACAGTAAACAGGATTAAATGTTTTGATAGTGTAAAAGAGTGGGTCTTGAAGACTACTGATGCATGTAAAATAGGCTATAGAAGTGAAAGACCGGAGGCCTTAACTTCGAGTCCCAGAGAACTTATCCATTTCTATAAACCACTAGCAGAGATATATTATAGCTCCATAAATCGTAGTTATTATTGTTACCTTTTAGTTAATATCACTTTCTGTTGTTACAACTTGCAAGTATTCCCTTATCTGTCCCTTTTGGATACTGATGGAGCAGGTGAATTTGCTTTTGCAGGAGAGAAATGGAAGAGTTGAACATTTTGCTAAAGAGAGTTTGAATTTTACCCAAGAGATTTTAAGTGTAACATCATTTTCACGACAGTTAGCAGAACAAATGATTCTGGCCAAAGCTTATGTGGTTATTGCCAAAGAACATAACAATCTTCACCTTGCCTGGCAGCTTAGCTCAAAGATCAGAGATTGCCAGCTTTTGCTTTCAAAAGCGGCCATCACTGGTGAGCCCATCACGTTGGAGGAAGCAGAGCCAATTATTAAAAGCCTTTCTCTTCTAATGTTTAAGGCACAAGATATCCATTATGACATTGCAACCACAATAGTAACCCTGAAATCGCATATTCAAGCTCTTGAAGAGCGAGCCAATGCAGCAATAGTTCAAAGCACCGTGTTTGGTCAAATAGCAGCTGAAGCAGTACCTAAGAGTCTTCATTGCCTAAATGTGAAACTCATGTCTGATTGGCTAAGGATGCCATCTCTGCAGGAACTCTCAGATGAGAGGAAAAACTCCCCACGGCTTGTGGACAACAATCTATATCATTTCTGCATATTTTCAGATAATGTACTGGCAACATCTGTAGTTGTAAACTCAACTGTCTCCAATGCTGACCATCCAAAGCAATTGGTCTTTCACATTGTCACTAATGGAGTCAGTTATGGGGTAATGCTTGCATGGTTCCTACGTAGTGACTTTAAAGGAGCCACCATAGAGATACAGAACGTTGAGGAGTTTCATTGGTTGAATGCATCTTATTCTCCTCTTGTCAAGCAGCTCCTCAATCCTGATTCAAGAAACTTCTATTTTGGAGCATATCAAGATTTAAATGTTGAACCCAAAATGCGGAATCCCAAGTATCTGTCTTTATTGAATCATCTCCGGTTTTACATCCCTGAGATTTATCCGCAACTAGAGAAGGTAGTCTTCCTGGATGATGACCTTGTTGTCCAGAAGGATTTGACCCCACTTTTCTCCCTTGATTTGCATGGGAATGTGAATGGTGCTGTTGAAACTTGTCTGGAGGCCTTCCATCGATACTACAAGTATCTCAACTTCTCAAATTCGGTTATTAGCTCGAGATTTGATCCCCAGGCATGTGCATGGGCATTTGGTATGAACATTTTTGACTTGGTTGCATGGAGGAAGGCAAACGTGACCACAAGATATCACTATTGGCAAGAGCAGAATGCTGACGGGACACTCTGGAAGCTGGGGACACTTCCTCCCGCTCTTCTGTGTTTTTATGGTTTGACAGAGCCACTTGACAGAAGATGGCATGTTTTAGGATTGGGTTATGACCTAAATATTGACAATCGCCTCATTGAAAGTGCGGCAGTCATTCACTTCAACGGGAACATGAAGCCGTGGTTGAAGTTAGCCATAGGCAGGTACAAGCCACTATGGGACAAGTACATAAATCAAAGTCACCCTCATCTTCAAGATTGCGCCACAAGTTGAAATGCACTACTTCTCGATTGCTGATGGATTATGCAATCTCAGATTATTTTATACTCTTGATCTTTGGTTGCCTAAATGTAGAGCCAGAAGTAGAATTTTTTTACTTCGCTAGGAATCATTTTTCATCCCTTCTCTTATCTATTCCCCAAATTTTCTTTTGAATCAATCTTGAAAGAAAACAGAATGATTTCTTATACACTACAAAGTTTATATGTGTTAGGTGAAGAGATATGGGAGAAATCCATTTTTGGCCGGGAGGGCTATCTTTTCTCTTTATGCTGGTGGTAGAATGATTGTTCTTTAGTAATTCTTGTAATAATTTATCAGCTCTTTCAAATAGCAATGTAATCGAATGAAAACATTTTTTCCCTTTTCCGTCGTGTTATGGGTTACAGAAATCTTACAGTTACCTTTTGCCAGGTGAACGCAACTTTATCAGCTAAACCAACTATAATTTGTTGGGTATTGTGATCCCTTTAGAACTACGTATCAATTGTAGAGGAAAAGGCAAGCCAATTTAAAGCTGATTCTAATATCACTTTTTAGGCAACTGGTGGAACAAAGACAAGGATTGAGGAACAAACCTGGAAGTAAATTACCACAATGGTAGGACAATGACAGCATAGGTTACCATTTCAATTCCTCAGTTTTAATTTACATAATAACAGAATAGGGTAGATTGATAGCATGTTTCAAACAACGTCTTGGCAATACATCTGACACTTAACCACATCAAACCACTCAAATGATGTAGAAGTTACAATAGGATCGTGAAAACAAATAGCCAACAGCCATTGTGTTAACTACTTTGTAAAATCTTTTTTTCAATTTGATTTTCTTAACTGTGATTCACCAATAATAACATTATAATTTTTGAAAATAGTTTTTTAAAATATTACATACGTCCAAATGGACTAGTTGATATCCAAGAGTATTTCGTGAAACATGAAATGATTTTATTTAAGGATGAATAAAAAGTCATATCGTTTAAATTTTAGCTGGGTTGGATTCGGATTGACCCGTAACCCATCAATACCAACACTTTTATCATTTTTTTTTCATCATAATTATCTAACACTTTTAATGATGTAAGTTAACACTTTATTCTCTTTTAAGATTAAAATGTTGATCAATATTGTTTGAATTATTTTGATGTTTAATTTATTTGTTTATTTAATTATATATGTTTGACATTTTAATTTTCACATGCTATCTTTATAATATATAATTTCCTAAGTATAATCAAATACTGAGTAAAATAAATGAATATTTAAAAATAGGTGCACAAAATATACTTAAGTGAATCAACTTAGTTAATTCATCCCGTAATAGGTTTCTGACTAACCAAAAGGTGATTTAAGTTGAGTTGATTTGTTTCTAGCTTAAGAAATGGTGAACCAACTTACATGAAACTAGTTAATTTTTTTTAACACCCCTAACCATGCTTTTTAATCTGTAGTTGAATTAAGAGGTTATGCATTTTAATATATTAAATCATCAATCACAGGTTAAATTAATTAAGTCACAAGTTTAACCATTTTTGACATGCTTATAAGTTAAACTTTCAATACATATGCAATCAGACAAATAGATTAAAGAATTATTTTTCATCAGCCCTATTAATGCCTATTAACACCTAATGGTAGGCAAAGTCCATGGTGGGATGCCTTCTGAAAAAAAAAAGACACAGGAGAGATGCAAGCTCAGGGTGCAAAAATCAGAGTTATCTTTTAAAGGTTATCATTATTACATGTATTTGGAACAACTCCATAATATGGCACATCAAATCTATTATATTATCAAACAAATTCACCTTAAAACGAAATTCTAGTAATGGTAATATAAAATGTGATGAATCGCACATCTTATGAACTATATCAGTATCGCTATTTGGTAGGAAAATATTTATAAAATGCACGAAAGTGGTTATTTGACCAATTAAATTCTTCCTGAATATACATGGTTGGTGAAAGTAAAACCTTGATATGTCAGTTGTGTAGTTTTCGTAAGGAATCTCTTGGACTATTTATCTTCTTCCATATGTATTTATACTTGTATTCTCATAGTTTTTCACTAAAAAACTAAAATAAAATCATTGCTGTATTTCATATTCTCTTCCTTTTATGAATGAATAAACTATTCCCTTTCTTTTCATTAGATTAAATTGAATGTTTAGTCTTAATTTCATTCTAGTTTTTCATACTCAACCTAACTTCAAATGTCACATTTTAGTGGCAATTTTTGTTCTAGTTACTGTGGTACATAGTTAATCAGGTAAACTATTAGAGTTCCTTCTGTTTAAGGTAGTTCTTTATACATTGTTCTTTTTCTCAAATAGGGCAATCTCTTCCACGGAAGGTTGTAGTTCTGTCACGCATTGGTAGAAGTTTGCGTTGCTAGGAATTTTAGACAAAAGGAGATTTTTTACAACTTTCCCTATCAACTATCAACCTGTGTGATACATTGAAATTAATCTGAATCTGTCTCATCATTCCGAAAATAACCAGTGGTTGGAGAAATAAACCATGGCAGATAGTTTTAACCTTCTATCTTACCACACACCAAAGTTATCATTTTATCACATCAGCGAAAATTTTTAGCTTCTCTTTTTGAACTGAACTTGGCACTTACTGCTAAACTTAAAATGTAGCCTAGTTTCATGACAGAATGGACAATTTAATAGTGACACCTGACACACAACGAAAATTGAAGTTACAAAGAAAGAATGTCATCCTGCCCCTTCGCCCAAAATAGAAAAAAAAAAAGGAAAACAAATAAGCATGATAAAGGAAACACTGATAGATATTACAGGGGAACTAACAAAAAAATTTAAAGTACTGTAATTCTGTAAGAGCAGTGCATACCAAAACAAACAATGAAGTCTATATGCTAATCATTTAATTTGTGATAAATTAACTATCTAAGTCTTTAACCTTCCCTTGCCAGAAAAATTCATAGTTCTCTTCCACTCCAACAAATATAAGCTGTAATTAACAGCTATAGTCTATCAGAGGTCAAGAACATAGGTTATAGTAATTTGCAACTAAATTGCGTTGTATTGTACTTCCATGAAACTACATAAAAAAAAAAAAAAAAAAAAAAAAAAAAAAAAAAAAAAGAATATTCATAAAAAAAAAAAAAAAAAAAAAAATAAAAAATAAGAAAAAAAAAAAATGGGGGAGGG
>Ga0099824_1004714_pt1 | contig 19533 bp, 8 predicted proteins | sample SiratrowhiteBW_FD_76837 | JGI IMG/M metagenome (GOLD analysis project Ga0099824, IMG submission 76837) | Root nodule microbial communities of legume samples collected from California, USA - Siratro white BW | ecosystem: Host-associated > Plants > Roots > Nodule | place: USA: California... | reverse complement strand
TCTAAACAAAAAAAAAAAAAAAAAAAAAAAAAAACCAGTTTTTAAGAAAAAAAAATAAATTTTTGTTTTTTACTCTTTTTTTTTTTATTTTTTTTTTTTTTTTCATTTAAAAAAAAAATAAATATTTTTTTTTTTATTAAAAAATATTTTTTTTTTTTTTTTTTTTTTTTTTTAGTTTAGAAAGATTTAATTAACTGCAATTAAAAGTTTTAATTAAAATTAAAAATCCTTTTTCATCTAACAAAAACCAAACATGCTTTGAGCATAAAAGAAAGAAAGAAAAAAAGAACGGGAATCATGAATACAAAAAAAATAATCAAATTTATAGCAGAATTTTTCATTGGGTCGGAATAAAAACATTGAAAAATCAATCGACATACTTTAACTAAACATTATTAACAATATTTCATTATGTATAACATTAAATTTATTTACTATTTTATAGCACTAAAAGGCCGGGTGTTCACGTAAAATTGAACCCTTTTTCCAATTTGGATTGCACGAATTGGGATTCTTTTTCTTTTATATTTTTTTTATTGTAAGATAAAATTATTATTTAGTACATATGAAAAATGTCAACATGTATAAAGTATTACATATGACACTATTAAGGTGGTTAACAAGTGTCAATCATTTTTAAATAAAATATTAAATTTTCTGTGTATTGAATCGGTGTTTTACTTATTTTAATTTATTGTTTTAGTTAATGTGTATGTAGAGGAATTTTTTTTTATACATTTAAATTCATAATAAAAATAATATTTTTTAATAAATAAATAAATATGTGAGTTAGGATGAAAATATCAATTATAAGAGTGAAAAAGAAGTTATTTCAATCTAATCCTGTCGCAAATACACTTTTAATATTTACACTAAATTGTGGAATTTTCTTTTTAAATTAAACAATTTTTTTATATAAAATAAGAAAATTAAAATAAGTTTATGTTAAGAAAATATAAAACAAAATCAATTAAATCACTTATATATTTATATAAAGAATTTGAGAAAATTTTATTATTATTATTATTGCGAATGTAAACGAACATATATTTGTCTAGTTTTTTTTTTATATTTCTATTCCTTTTTTCTCTAATTTATTTGTCACTTTCTACATTAATTATAGACAAGATGGGAAGTGAAAAGTGTCATGTGATCTTAGTTAACGTATCTTTTAAGAGATGAAAAGTATTCTAGTACAACTACTATTATGTGTAGCAATTTCATATAAGTTATCAACCTAGCTAAAAAGAATTATATTTTCTGCATAGGTAAATTAATTTTTTATAGTTAATTTTGAATTTATTGAAAAAATTTGAGGAGAGAAACATCGAAGAGATAAATAATAATAAAACATGAGTCAGATCTTATCTTGTACCGTCATTTACATATTTAAATAAGACATGCTTGTCTGAAACCTTTGTCAGGGAAAACTTTTAAAAGGATCAAACTATACTCGTCTGAGCCGGTTACACAAACCATCAGCTTTAATACCACTTGATGGAAGAAACACTAGGGAGACAAATAAGAATAAGACATGAGTCAAATCCACACAAAGAAATGACACCACCTTCAACCCAAAACCTTAAAGTACTAGGTTTGTGGGTCTTATTTCTTATATGTTGCTTAACTTTCTCATCTTTACTTAATGTGAGACTTACACTCATACTTGAATACCTAACGGAATCAAACTTTAAGTAAATTATATATTTTCTTATAATGCTTGTAGAGTTTTTTCGATGAAACATAAAGAAGATCTATCTATAAACACTACTAAAAAAATGCTGAATAGTGATAGAAAAATTCGGTCACTCATTCGGTCACAGATTCGGTCACAAATTCGATTACAAAATCAGTCACTGATTGATTAGAGATAATAATAATAATAATTGTCGCAACCGGGATTGCGACGGGGACGACGATCCTAAAAAAATAATATAGTTTTCAAAATACAGGAGTCGCCACCATAGTTTTTATGGAAAACTATGGAAAAACCAAAAAATAGGATAATGCTAGTTTGCGAAAATTGGATATAGGTCCGGAAGTTGGTTACGTGTAGGAAATGTATTAGTACCCCACAACCTTTAATTAAATAAGTAAACTGAGTGTGATTTTTCAAAATGTTTATTTTTTCAAAAGAAGAAAAAGTGTAAATAATAACCCAAAATTTTGATTTGTTTTGTGAGTAATGAGTGGTATGAGACAAGGGGACAATGAATATACCATCAATCCACTCAAAAATGTCAGCAAGCGTGGCTTGCACGAGGTTTAGGTAGTATGACTCGCTAAAACTCGCAGTATATGAAAAGGTAGTAACGTACGTGCTTTTCCTTATACTGAGAGTTGGAACGAGTCATAGTTCCATGAGGGAAAAGGGTTTGACCATAACTACTTCAGATGATCCCTCAAAAGACAGTGTACATGCCAGAGGTTATCACCTCAAGTGGTGTCTGGCTCGGGTTATTCAAGACGCGAATCCTAACCCAAACTAGAGACGTCCTTTGGGCAACGTATGTGCCTCTAGAGAGTCCGTTTGGATCAAGGTTAGCATAAAAAACAAAACTAGGTTTTGGGATTTAGAAATTTCTAGGATTTGGTGGGGGAAAAGTGTCAAACAGGCAACTTTGAGGCTAGTCTTGGGTAGTCAAATAGTCACGTAAACGGGCAAACTTTATATGGATTTGAAGATCATTCCAAGGGCTTTCCAAAGGTCACTCATACACTCCCAACAGGTTCAAGGATAGAAGGAACGAATCCTTCAAAGTTGGTCCAGTGATAGATGTGAATTTCATAACTTAGTCTTTTAAAAGTCTCTTAAAAGCAGTTTGAGACCCCAACTTTAGGATCAAATTTAAAGGTCCAAATGATATCATAAATGTACCTATGGCATACCACTGTCTTTCCAACAAGCACAAATACAACCCTTGAAGGTTCTTAGATTGGGAGAAAACTCCCTCGAAAGTTAGGCACTTGAACAACCAAAACTGACTCCATAACTTAGTTTTTGGGAAAAACTCAGAAACCAGTTTAGAGACAGGTTTTGCAAGCCAAAATTGGGTGCCTTAATGGTATTATAAATTCACTTATGGTAGACCACTGTAAAGAGGGTAGGAAGACCTTTCCAAAGACTACTCATAAACCCCTTGAAGGTTCAAGGATAGGGAGAAAGAACCCCCTCAAGTTGGCTACTTGATTGACCTCCACAACTTAATTTCTGGAAAACCTAGAAATCAGTTTGGGGACAAGTTTTTCGAGGTGATTTCGGGTGACTAAATGGTTTCATAAATGCACCTCCCTTATACCATTGGAAATAGGGTAGAAAGAGCTTTCTAATGATAGCTCATACACATCCTAAAGCTTCAAGATCAGGGAGAACAAACCTCCCAAAATCAGCCCTAAGACAAGGTTTATGATTTTACGTGATGTCCAAAAAATATTCTAAGTTACCCATGCTGGACCTATGCTCATTTTTGAGGGATTTAGAGATTTCATAAATGATGTTGTGGCATACCACTGAAAGAGGGTAAACCCAGCTTTCCAATGCAACCTCCAGCTTATCCTAAAGGTTTCTAGATCTCCTGTAATCTGTTCTCAAAGTTGGCTACTTGAACACTGAGGTTGTAATCTGTTTTCAAAGTTGGCTACTCGAGCACTGAGCTTGCTGGACTGTTTCCTGACGAGTCTGCGGTGATGGCAAAAGGCCATGGGGTGGTGAACGTTACTCTCCTCCTCCTCAGAGAAATTAACGTCTGAAAGCATTTAAACTCTGATGTCCTTAATGAAACCAGAAGCCTGAAGGTGAATTTCCCCATAACTTTTTTTCATACCTGTGACTTGCAAAAGCAAGTGTGAGTTTTTATGAAGGTAGTCATGTGGGTCACATTTGATTCTTACGAAGCTTCCAACTACTTTAGTCTCAAAAGTTTCGGGGTCCTTTAAAAGCTCCTTAACCAGACTCTTCTTCAAATAAACAAGCTTGATGTTAGGAGGAACTACGGCGACAAAACAACTCTTTGGTTTTTCGAAAACCGGCTTCTTCGTTTGACTCCTCCTCTCAGAAGGTGCTGTTCTCGGGGTTTCACACATTGAAAAGGCATTCTCATCCTCTTTGGAGTCAAACAAAATATCATCAGAGGATTCCTCACAATTCTCCACATAGTGACTCAAGCAAGTTATTGATTTTCAGCCGATCAAAGGTTTTTCTTCCAAACAGCGAGTGAAGCTTCTCGTCACACACAACTCTCTTTTTCTTTGTTTTGTGAAAGAGATTTTTCTGCTTAATATAGTCTATTACAATATTTGCAACCTCACTTTGAGCTATCTCGTTGTTTGTATCTCTACCAATGGATTGGAGAAACCTAATAAGGGAAGTCGATCCCCATCCTTGATATTCCTCTCTCTTTGTCCAGTATTTCCTTTTCCTCTTGATGGGAGTCTAAACCTTCCCACGAGATTCATCATCCATCCTTCCTACAATAAATACACCCAAATTCAACCTTCTCCACTAAATGCTAGCAGTCTTCTACCTTTCAAATTCTCCCGGAGCACATGTTGTTTTTAATGGAACAAGACTATGAATGGACCTTCGTCCAAATAAACCCTAAACAAACAACCTTTAACAGCGAGCGACAACATGTAGGTACGCAGCCTAATATGGCATAGTACCTAAGACAACCTTTAACAATGAGGGACCTACATGGTACGCAACCTAATAGTACCTTTATGAGATGTGTTGTTTCTCTTTCTGTTGTCCTTTTGGTGATTTATCCTCCAGTTGCCCTTTTTTCTTGTTGTTATGTTTTTCTTTTAGCTCGTGAAGGTTGCAAGGGTGGAGAGGGGACCTGGTTCTCTTGTTTTTCAATGGGAAGAGCAGATGGTCACTATATGTGAAGCAGACCAAGAAATGAGAATCCTCTCCCTTTTCAGAGCGGGAACGAGAGTTTTTTATGGGATAAAGGGGCCAAGCCCAAAATCAAAATCCCCTCGTGATCAGTACCTCTGCATATGAATCCTTGATAGAAGGAAAAGAGCTATAAGTCATGTGCTGGAGGGTTGACTTAGTCAGAAGCTTTGTAGGGACAAAATAATTTTGTTCAGAATAAACAAAGTTGTCTCCAATAGGAAGCGTAGCAAGAGAAATTTTGCTAGGATGGAGTAATTCTAACTGTGGAAGCATAGGAGGGGAGCTATAGAGGGAAGCACGGTAAAGGGAGTAGGAGCAGCGTACGACAAGAATCATTAAGATTTGGAGATGTGCTAGGAAAGTGAGGAGGTGTGAATAGTAAGAAATGGCTCAAGAGGAAGGTGTGACCTAAAGGTATGGGAATGGGCTGCACTTCCCTACTCATTTAATAAAATAAAAACACAAAAATCATTCTTTTTCTAGATTTATTTTATTTTATTATTCTTTTTTAAAATTTATTTATCTCAGTTTTCTTTTTGAAAATTAATTAAAAACGTTTGTTATTATTATTATTATTATTATTATTATTATTATTATTATTATTATTATTATTATTATTATTATTATTATTATCAGGATGAAATTGAATATTGACAATAATAATAATAATAATAATAATGATAATAATAATAATTATAATAATATCAATAATAATAATAGTAATAATAATAATTATAACAATAATAATATTAATAATAATAATAAACAATAAAATAATAATAATAAGAAGAATAATAATATCAATAATAATAATAATAATAATAATAATAATAATGATTATGATAAAAATAATAATTATAATAATAATAATAAGAATAATAATAATGAATTATAAATGTGTTTTAAATCTGATCTTCACATAGCTCTAACTACTAAACACTAATTTAAACATGAAAAACTTCTTGCAAATACATTTCCATCCTATGAATAAATCGATAATCAAAGAGAAAACATAATCCCTTTCACGTAGAAGACCTTTGATGGCCCATACTAAAACAGAGACATAAATTGAGGTAATGGGAGGCACGTATGGAAACTAATAATACTTATAAAATACAAGATCTATCATAAAAAAAAAAAAAAATTGGAAAATTCTATCTTCTATCAACTTGCTCAACATTTAATAGACTTCTCACTTTTATCAAGATCTTTATTTTATACACATTTTTTTTACATATATATTATACACATAATAAATTATATCATAGACGTTAGAAAAATACCGAGTTAAACTATTTAATCAGAATATATTACCAGTATAATAAGTTTTTTTATATTATTGTTTAATTCTGACTTACTCTACATACTAAAATAATACATTTTTTTATAATTACTTTAAATAACACTTAAAATAATTTTAGTAAATCTTCACATTAACGGTTTATCAAAATCAAATTCAAATTAAATAGCCCATAATTAATTAAATCTGTCCAAAAAATTCTTACACCAGAGGGATGTCACTACAGGTTTGCTGACATTGCAGTGAGATAGCAGTGAGGCAAACATTTTCAACGGACAAATTTTGTTGACACAGATATTCTTAAATTTTCAAAATTAAAATAAAGGAGAAGAAATGTATAGTGATAAACAAAATTGTAGAATAATAATTTACTCAGAAGAATCCTTTTAGCCTTGGTAGAAAGCTAACTAAAATGTCTTAAAGAGTTTCTTAAGTGTTATGTTATATAAACCTCCGACCCTTCTGTAACCTGAAACCGCGTTTAAGCGGGTCCCATTGATCGTTGAACCCAGCGCAACAACCATTTTCTACCAAGCCATGTTCTTTTGTTTTTCTTCTTCCCTTTAGACTTCAAATCAAAATTATTAATATATTGTCATTTGATTCATATCATATTGTATGCAATAGAACCTTTTTAGTAGTTGTAAGCCTCAATTCCTAAACTTCCATTATGTTATTTATTTATTTATTTTCTTCATTTTTCTACTTACTCGTTTGGTTCCAAAGATTCTGAATTTTGAAAACTGCACCACACTACAGAATCTTCGAGTAACAGCTGGTTCTATGGGAGTTTTAAGTTGCAAGTTTGAAGCTTTGATAACACTTTTTGATTTTTATTCTTGTTTTCTCTTTGTGGGGTCCACTATTTCCCACCGTAATTGACAGCCTAATCAACAGCCTGGAAAAGGTGTTTGCATTGCGGCCACACTAAAAAGCTAAACTTGATGGGATTTCAGTGATGGGGTTCACGTAATCCAAATTGGGTCTCATTTTGTTTCATACTTTGAGCCGTGTTAATCACTTTGGCAGAAACAAGTTTATTCATGACTTAAAGGGTAAGTACACATGATAATTCCCTGTTAAGATCCTTATTCTGAGATTGTGTTGTGTTGTGTCATGTCTCGTGAGTTGTTAGAATCATGGTATTTTGTCTGTTGCTTGTAACGGAAATGTCCGGTTCTGTGTTCTGAGTTTGATAGATCCGAGGTTGTTGCAGGTTTTTTTGTGGCTCGGCAGAGAAAGTTAAGGTTAAAGGCTTAAAGGTTTAAAGAGTGTTGCTGACAATTGTTTTATGGATTGGTGCATTCTTGGGGAACTACAATGGTGATGATGAAACTTGTAAAGTGGGTTTCCTTTGTTTTTGTTCATTATTTGTTTTTGGTGAATGGTTCATTTGCTTCATTCACTCCTCGCGATAATTATCTAATTACTTGTGGTTCTTCCCAAAGTATCACTTTCCAAGATCGCACTTTCGTTCCTGATTCACCGCATTCTTCACTGGAGTTGAAAACCTCGAATTCTGTTGCTGCTAGTTCAAATTCCAGTGTCCCTTTCCCAATATATCAATCAGCTAGGATTTTCACTGAGAAAGCTTCTTATAGGTTTAAGGTTGATGAAGGTAGGCACTGGCTGAGGCTATATTTTTCCCCTCTAACCAACTCAGCCCATAATTTGAGTGCTGCTGTTATAACAGTGGTCACCGATGATTTTGTTCTATTGTGCAACTTCTCCTTTAGGAACTATAATGGTTCATATATGTTTAAGGAGTATGCCATCAATGTTACCTCTGATACCTTAACTGTCACCTTCATTCCTTCAAATGGTTCAGCAGTAGCTTTTGTCAATGCCATTGAAGTTGTTTCAATGCCAAATGACTTGTTTGTTGATCAGGCATTGGCCCTTAACCCAACTGAACCATTCAATGGCCTTTCTGAACTTGCTTTTGAGACTGTTTATCGGTTAAACGTAGGAGGTCCCTTGCTCACTCCCCAGAATGACACCCTGGGAAGGACTTGGGAGAATGATCAGAAATACCTCCATGTGAATAGTTCAGTCACTAATGTGTCTGTTAACCCTTCCAGCATTAAGTATCATCCAGGTGTTACACCTGAGACAGCACCCAATTGGGTCTATGCCACTTCTGAAGCAATGGGGGATGCAAATGTACCCAATTCAAATTTCAACATTACTTGGGTCTTCACTGTGGATCCAAACTTCTCCTATTTTATCCGGGTGCACTTTTGTGATATTTTTAGCAAGTCTCTCAACACTTTAGTGTTCAATTTGTTCATAAATACTGACATAGCTCTTGGAAGCCTTGACCTCTCATCCATAACCAATGATTTGTCTGTGCCTTACTATAAGGACTTTGTTTCCAATGCCTCAGCAGACTCCAACATTTTGACAGTAAGTGTTGGTCCTGATACAATGGCAGATATCACAAATGCCACTATGAATGGACTGGAGGTTATAAAGATCAGCAATGCATTCAAGAGCTTGGATGGACTTTCTTCTGTTGAGAGTCTCCTTCCTAGTTCATCATCAAGTAAAAGCCAGATCGGAACAATAGTAGGTTCTTCTATTGGAGTTGTGGCTGCTATAGCTTTGGTTGGTTTGTGTTATTTCTGCTTGGTGAGATACAAATCAAAGTCTACTCAACAGGGTCATTCTTGGCTGCCTTTACCCTTATATGGAAACTCTCAGACCATGACAAAAATGTCAACAACTTCTCAGAAGAGTGCAACTGCAAGCTGCATTTCTTTAGCATCATCAAATCTCGGACGGTTCTTCACTTTCCAAGAGATCCTAGATGCAACCAACAAGTTTGATGAGAAGCTGCTTCTTGGTGTTGGTGGCTTTGGCAGGGTTTATAAAGGAACACTTGAAGATGGGACCAATGTTGCTGTCAAAAGGGGGAACCCCAGATCCGAACAAGGTCTTGCCGAATTCAGAACAGAAATTGAGATGTTATCCAAGCTTCGCCACCGTCATCTTGTGTCCCTCATCGGCTATTGTGATGAGAGATCTGAAATGGTTCTTGTCTATGAATACATGGCTAATGGACCTCTCAGGAGTCATTTATATGGAACTGACCTACCACCTCTATCATGGAAGCAACGGCTTGAAATTTGCATTGGAGCAGCAAGAGGTCTTCATTATCTCCACACTGGAGCATCTCAAAGCATAATTCATCGCGATGTAAAGACAACTAACATCCTCTTAGATGATAACTTTGTTGCCAAGGTTGCTGACTTTGGCCTCTCCAAAACTGGTCCTGCTCTTGATCAGACTCATGTGAGCACTGCTGTTAAAGGCAGTTTCGGTTATCTTGATCCTGAATACTTCAGAAGGCAACAGCTTACAGAGAAATCAGATGTATATTCATTTGGGGTAGTTTTGATGGAAGTGTTATGCACAAGACCAGCCTTGAACCCTGTCCTTCCTAGGGAGCAGGTTAACATAGCTGAGTGGGCAATGAGCTGGCAGAAGAAAGGAATGCTTGATCAAATCATGGATCAGAATCTTGTGGGAAAGGTAAATCCTGCTTCTCTGAAGAAGTTTGGGGAAACAGCCGAGAAGTGTTTGGCCGAGTATGGAGTGGATAGGCCTTCTATGGGTGATGTCTTGTGGAATCTTGAATATGCTTTGCAGCTTCAAGAGACCTCATCAGCACTCATGGAGCCTGAAGATAACAGCACAAACCACATTACTGGAATTCAGTTGACTCGTCTTGAGCCTTTTGACAACAGTGTTAGTATGATTGATGGGGGCAACTCTTTCACAGATGATGATGCAGAAGATGCTGCCACAAGTGCAGTGTTCTCACAATTGGTAAATCCTCGCGGAAGATGAGTTCTTCTGATGTATCCTTGATTCTGTCCTGGCCTTGGACTAGTTAACAAGTCCTCATTTACGAATCAATGTTATTTTCCAGTTCGTTAATGCTTTTGTAATTCTTTATTCTGTCTTCTTTTTTGTCCAGAAGCAAGTTACAATGTGATATTTGAGCGGTGCTGATTGGTGCCAATTAGCTGGTTAGAAATTGTACGAAAGATATCTGTAATATTCTGTTGTACTTTGTATTATGTAAGTAGGAGTTCAGCTCCGATAGTTGTTCTTACAAGTTACAATAACAAGTTCTTTAGAACGTGAATAAACTATACAACTGGTAAGTGCTTTGATAAGTTTACTTGCTTTGTAAATTTTTTGAGACTGTTCTTATGATCTTGATTTTGTGCATGATATCATTAGGGAATTAGTCATGGAAACTTCCACATAACCACACAATTTGAACATTTATGAGTTAAACAAACAGAACATTAAACCTTTTTTTGGCATGGGATACCAGTGTTATCTGCACTAACAAAGTGGGGGTCCAAGCATAAAGATCCAGGGACAATAACAATTTGCTATTATGAATAGAATGAAAACAAGTTATAGTTATACTTCCACAACATGGTAACCAAAAGAATGTGAATCAAGAATTTTGACTTTAGTTGTATGATATCTGAAGTTATGTCACATAACATAAAGTGATCTTACTTTTGCATTGAGTTTTGCATATGGGAGAATCACTGTCAAGAGTTTCTGCATTGACATGCATCACCAAGATTGCAAATAACGTGACAAACACTAAGCCTTTGCTGATCCAGACAGCCATGAGTTTCATCATTGATTGGTAGGGAGAATTTTTTTTTTTTCCTAGGATATGTTTGAAGAACTTAATAAACACTTTTAAAACTTTTAGTCAATTTGTAAAATTTAAGTAATTAGAAGGTTCATATGACACTGATGACAGCAGATTGAGAACAATTTAGCAATAAGCATGCAACCTTTAAAAGACAAGTACAACTTTAACTATAATTATAAGAGTATGTTTATTCATCTAATACTATATAAGTATTCACTGGTATTAAAAAAGCCAAGTCAGCGAGTGAGTATAAGATAGCAGTGTTTCTGAATCAGAAGACGCGTTCTTAAACATATGGCAGAGAATATATTCCATCCAAAAGAATGTAGACAAATGAAAATGTTTGAGAATAAAATTATTCACATGATATGTTTCTATGCCATTTTCAGTTATTTACCTTGTATATCCATTTATGATAGTATTGCATAAAGTATAAGATAATATGACAGTTATAAGTATAGAAATAAAATTGGTTTAAGAACATGTGAGGTAAAAATGAAGGTCATTGAAAAGTAGTCTTGTCCAAAATATTTGCTCCAAACACTGTACTTTGCCTTGTAGAGATACTCATGTGCACTATAAAAAAAAACTTAGAATATTAAATAAGAGATTGGCCTAGTCATTTCTGTATAGACTTTTTATTAACATAAGCGGTAATAGTTCATACATCAGGTTGGCAATAAAAGGATTTTTACAAGGCCAAATAGATGATAATCGAATTTCAGAGTTAACACAGTAAAATTAAGCAAGAATTTTACAAATCATTTATAAAATTTAAAAGGAACTAAGTGAGAACAAAAGGATGTAAGTTAGATTCAAAAGTTGAATATGCAGTAAGCAAGTTATTTGACAGTATGCAGTGCCTATAAATGAATTAGCAGGGAGAGCAGTTCTTTCAACGTGTTTTGGGAGTTTGAACTAATAATGGATATAAAGGTTATAAACAATAATTTGTTCATAAACTAATAATGGTTGTATTTGGATTAAAGAATGGATATAAAGGAGTAAAAAAAAAAAGAAAAGGAAAAAAAAAAATAAAATTGTCTAGATTAAGAAAAAAAAGAGTAAAAAGAAAATGATGAAAATAAAATTCATGAAAGTTGGTGAATAATTTGATTGATATAATAAATTAAAAATAATTAAATTACTCTTATTATTATAATTTAATTTAAATTAAATATAAAATTTAAAAAATTAATTTTATTTTATTTTAGTTTTATTATTCATTAGTTAATACTATCAGCATTATTAGTTTTTAATTATATTATATTATATTTCATAATCTTACGTTGTATGCTATAGGTAAAGATGGCGTTTATGTTATATAATTGTCGATTGTTAGTAGTAATGAATTGAGGGTAAATATGTAAAATAAAAATATTCAGTGTGATGTTTTCCTTTTCTTTTTTTTCTCATTAGTGAAGGTGTGTCAAAAATCATATGTTCTACAAATTCATCCATGGTTTTCTTTGCACATCACTGAATACAAATGCAATCTTTCTGCCTCTTCCCTTCTGTAGCTATAGTAAACTTCCATTAAAAAAATGTAAGTTAGATTGCCCTTTTCTTTAATTGAGACATATATTGCTTAAGTTTATAATTGCTTTCACTCTTGACACTTTATGCAGTTTTTCAACTTAGTAAATTCAAGTTTGTTGTTGATTCCCTTACAATATTCTATCTTGTTTGTTGAAGGAAAACAAACACCATAAGCAAGGCATCATATATTTGAAATTTGGTTAGTTTATGATCATATTTAAAGGAAGGGAAACATGATCAAATGAGTAACATATAAATTTATTTAAGAATGAGTGGGGATTAGTGTCTTAAAGAAGGTTCCGAATCATTGATAAAACATGTCTCATCATCAGTTGCCTAAATCAATACCACCTAAAAGACTAGGTGTTTTATATTTGGTCAAAGGAAAAATAACAATTTCTTAATATGAAGGAGAGCTTAAAAAAAGAAAAATGTATTATTTAATAACTTTTTAAACCAAAATCTTAAATAATAAATTCGTGAATTTTTGTTATATATTATTTAACTTTTTCATTTCTATTTAAAATAAAATTTTCAACTTACAACTAGATTCTTAATAAATTACTTTTTTCTAGTTATTATCTTTTATTCATTTACTAACTTAATATTAGAATCGCACATACTATAATTTAACTTTATGCACTCCTTTTTATAATTAACAGGTCGAATTAAACTTACAAAAATATATTCTCTAAAAAAATTTAATCTAAATATATTCAACATTCAATAAAAACAGTTTTATATATCTTAATACCTTCAGGTACATTTTAAATATTTAGATACAAATATTATGTATAATTTATCTTGTTATACAATCAAGTCCTTTAACCTTTTTTTTTTATTCTTTAAATATTCATATCGATGAACCCATTCTTAAATATCAATCAACAATCAAGAAAATTTTAGGTTTTGTTTACTTTTTATGTAAGTTTATTCTCAACCATTCGTATTATCTCACACGCATCGTTCTTATATCAAACACACACAAAGCGACATTGTCCAGAAAGAATACTTTCATTTTCAACTATTAATGTCAATCAATAGTTCCCATTCTAAATTAACCCAATAAATAAATGCAAATGCAAAGCAAGTTTACGTATTAGATTGATTTATATCTATTATGAAATTACTATGTCATATAAGAGTTGAGCAAAAAAGCAAGTTAAATAGCAGCAATTAACTCTGAAGAAGGAAAAAACAACTTTTTAGTGATTAAGAAATAAAATGTAATGGTTGAATAGTTAAATAAGGAATACAAAAGAAAACTCAGCAAGCAAACCTTAGGTTCAACTTTAAAGATAACTGTGTGAGATAACAATGGACACACATGAAAAATTGTTTTTTTCTCTCCAAATAGTTTCGTTTACTTTTATAAAACTTTAGCTCTAGCACTAAGAGAGTATAGATAAAAATAGAGTAATCATTTATGTTAAATTTAAAACGTGAACCATACATTCAAGAGCAAACAATAAGCAAAGAATATATACATTTCAAGTATTATATTCACTGTCATATGTTGTAAGAAAAAATAAAATAAAAATTATTGATATTTTATTTTATATTTTTTTCCAACTTTAATGAGTGTTTTATGTATCAAATATAGAAAAGTATTTTTTTTAGATGATTAAGTGTACATTTTATGAATTATGAAAAATTCTAACAAATTTTCATTCTAAAAAATATTCTTAAAAATTATATATTAATTTTAACTTATGTTGAATATTAAACTATTTTTTGAAAAATAAATATCAATTTTAAAATCGGCATTGAACCAATTTACAAACATCATAACTATTTTCTTTTAGAAAATATGGATTTGGCTTTAAAATTTAATCCAATTATTTAAATTTGAATATGATAAAATTTAAATTAACTTTTTAATGTGAATTTTAATTTAATTCCAATCTAATTAATTGGATGTAGAGTCTTTTTGTTAAAACTAGCTTATAACTGATATGTCATCTGATGATGGTCTATAGTTGATATGCTGTAGTTCATAAGTTAATTTGTGGCTGATAAACTAAACTAATTTCCAATAATAAATTCCTAATTAATAAGTTTTGATATGATAAATTGGCTTATTGAATTAGAATTATTTGGTAAATTAACTGATGAATTAATTGGTAAACGTAAATGACATAATAAAATATAACTACATAAATTTTATTATATGAAATTTGTGTTTTTTAGACAAAAAATATATTATATAATTATAATTTAAAGTTTTTTTAAAATAATTTAATTTTTATTATATTATTAGTACTTCTATTATTTTAAGTTGTATTGAGTTTTTTTTTACAAGTACTTTTATTGAAATAAGTTGATATAATGAGTATTAATCAAAATTTAATTTTTATTTAGTTTTAAAAAATATTTTTTTTTATTTCGTAATTTAAATTATTACATTGAATCTGAATGTTCGTTGTGACTAATTTTTATATATCATGTAATGAAACATTAATTATTTCAATTTATAATATTAAATATTGTTTTAATTCGAATTACATAAAAATTAAAAAGTAATCCAACAAATACTAAAAGAAATTAACTGTATCTACAAAATTAAAATAAATAATAATAAGAACAAATTAAAAAATAAGTTACTTTTATATGCTTATAAAACATTTTTGTTTTGATCAAATAAACTTATAGTTAACTATTAATCTTATCAAACATACTCTTAAAATCCCATCTACCCATAATTTCCATCAATGTTTTCTCAAAAAATAAAGAACAAAGGTGAAAACAGCGAAAATAGTGGTGGAAATAGGGGTGCCTTTCAATTTACAATAAGGTAAAGTAGAGTAGTAGAGTAGCCCAAAGTCTTCGTATGGTTGGGCCGTTTTCCTATCCTTCCAAGATTCATCGAAACCTGGACTCATTCTTCCTGCACCTTTCTCAGTTCTTTCTGCACCTCCATCTTTTTTAAAATATTAAAAATATGTTTTTTGAATTGTATAATTTATAATATAATTTATTTATTTATTTATTCAAAAATAAAGGAAAGGAAATTTATTTTGCATTTTAAAATAAAATCTCTAGTAACTCTGTTAACTTTTTAAAAAGTAATAACCATCAGATTAAGTATTTTTCATTTGTTTAATGAATTACACATCAACCACTTATATGATATTTAATTTAATACTTTTAGTTTCATACCCTTTATCTCTATGTTTAGAATGTTAGATTTCACAGACCAACATTACAATCTGATCTTAAAAAAACTGGTCTTGATCATATATATGCAACTTAGTAAAACTCCATATGTAATAATTACACATTGAGAACGTTTCTCAATTGATGCAACTCTACATCATCAAAGTCAACGCACATATAACTATATATCAATAGTGTAGGCTTGAAAAAGAGTCAACCATTTAAACTAAACACAACATTTTATATTCTTATAGCAAATTACTGCATTAAATCGATACAAAGGTTACATTTAACGTTACAATGACAGAATAAGAAGCATACAATAATTAAATTGAACTACACGTGCAGAATTATTCATGACTCCAAAAGGCGAGGTTTCAGATTTCACCTCAACCACGCATTAGAGTACTGTTTCGTAACACACCAAACACAACGAAAACGTGGTAAAAAAGAAAAAGTTCTCATTTCCTGCAAACGATTCCGAAGCCATGGGAGAACTTGGTGCAATCAAGGGTGCCATATTCCATCACTTGGGGAGTGGTCTCTTTCTCCTGTGAAAACACACAAGAACCACACTCTTGGGAGAGCAAAGATTCAGTCTTGTACCTGTCTTCTCCACCAACAACAGGCATAGCCACTCCAGGCTTTGCAGGGTTCTCAAAGTCCAACCTATAAGTTCTCCCAAGCACACCATCAACCTTTGGGGACAAGGCAAAGAACCTGAACTGAACTTCCAAGTGAGCAAAACAGTCATCAGAAGGTACTTGGTAGTTGTGGATTCTGTCATCCTCTTTGGTTACTGGCACAACATTCACCAAGATTTCAGCCACGTCCTTCAGTGTAACCATGACACTGTTCTTGTCTGCTACTCTCTCCACCTTCACATCTTTTTCCTCGTTGTACCAAGTGGAGAGAGAGCCTTCAGCTAGGGCTACAGGTCTCTGGTTGTAGGTGAGTTTGATGTAGTCAAGATCAGCATTCCATTGGGGGGTCTTGGTGGCCTCAAGGGAGAAGGTTTTGGAGTTGAAGAGAATTCCTAGGGCTTGAATCCAAGTGTAGTCACGGGTCCTACCAGCAGGTCTGTGTCCAATGAAACGAGCATTGATTTGAAGGTTGGAATCGGAAACTAAGGAGAAATGTTCATTGGTCTTTCCGTGGAAGTAGAAGACTCTTCCATCCCCACCAATGAAACGGGGATCATAGCATCCTGATCCTGGTGCATTGCAGTTTGGCTTGCGACCTAAAAATCAGAAAACGAATTAACTATTTTGTTCCAAATCATACAGTAAATTATTACCTGTATAATCCAAAACAACTAAGAACATTGTCTTACAAATTCCACACAACACCTTTTGTTTGCCATGGCTAACAATTCGGTTACATATAATGTATGATTAAGATTATGAACAAAAACAACTATTAGACATGCATGTTATAGAGAGAGAGGTATATCTTACTTCTGCATACTGCCCTGCAAATAGGTTTGTTGCAATCAATGTGGCAAACCTTAGCCTTAGGATCTGATGTTTCACTGTTAGGGCATTCAGCAGGACATGTGATGTACTTTCCATAGCATCTGGTTCCTCTGGTGCCACAGTATTGGTTTTGATATGCCTTGGCATGGATCACGGCTGAGACAAAGACTAGAAAGAAGATTAGGAGGGAACCTCTTTTGGTGATTTCCATTCTTGAGTATTCTGTGTGTTAGTGAAATATTGGAAACACACAGAAACTTGAAGCTGAATGATGCAGCAACAATATCTGCCTCTGCTATTTATAGATGCACCTTTAGGGTTAGGGTTGCTTGTGTATTATGAAGGTGGCATTTGGAAACTTGTAGTATAATATAATATAATGCTAAGTTAACTAAACTCAAAGTAATAAGAACATGGGGTCTGTTCATTGAAAGCAGAATAACATAAGGATTCTTGAAACTATTATTATTATTATTATTATTTCTTCTTATAGCAGGTTGCATGATTTCTGATACCTTGAACCGCAAATCGGTGGCTGAACTTGAGATAATTAATATTTTTTTTTTTGCCTGACTTTGATAATTAATTCATTTATTAAGAGAAAATTAATTTCTGTTCTTCTTAAGTGCTGTTTGAAGTTTTTTTTTGAAAAAATAATTATAAGATTTTATATTTTACTTTTTTCATTTCCCCGTCATGATAATAAATATGCTTGTATTAAGCTAATTAAAAAATATGTGAAAAATAAGGTGATAAAGAAATTAATTAATTGTTTTGAACTATAAAAGTGATAGTTAAATAAAAATATATTAAGAATACAACACTTAAAAATGATTGGAAAGAAAAATATGTAAAAGTATTACGAAATATTTAGTTGTAGTATTTTTTTAGATTATTCTATTTAATATATGAGTAGAAAATAACAGTACCGAAGTTTTGATTTTTTTTTAATTAAATCTTCGATAAGAGGGAAAGAGAGGGTTATAACCTTTATTATTTATGAATTAAACTAATTAAGCATATTTTGGTACAAAGATTAACAGAGATATAAGAGATAATTAGAAATTAAACTTATACAAATGGGAAAAAAATCAAAATAATGTTTTATATTCACGGACAATGGGAGGTAGTAACTAGTGTAGATATGATATGAATTATCAGAAGAAACTTATGCACGTTCAATGTTAGTAAAACGCTTTTTTTATACGCATTACATTGTTAATATTAGCTAAAATTTATGAAAAAAAAATTCAAAAATTAGAAGAGAGACATTAAATGGCACGAGACGTATCAAAATTTGTTGTGTTTTAATAAATTTTTGAGTATTAGTAGATGTGTTAAAGAGAGTGTGTTAGAGAATATTATTAATATTATATATATATATTGTTTTTTCTATTGGAATTTTATCTTTTGATACTTCCTCATTTTTTTCCCATATGATGTGTTTGGGTGCGCGTTCTGTGCTCCAGAACCTTAGGGATACGAATTGTATTATTAGAATTTAGATGCCTTTTGCATACCATAATACATGCTAAAATATTGCTTCTGTGAAAGGTCAACGCTTTAAACTTTGTTGTAAAATTACGTCAACCGTCTAAATGTCTCTACTTTGCCAAACACGGCTTAAATTGTAAAAGGTAAGCAAAGGTGTAAAAAAAAAAAAAAAAAAAAAATCATGAGCTAAGGCATCTAAATTAAAAAAAAAAAAAGTTATATTGTACAATTATTATAAAAACCTTTTTTCAATAAAAAATATAAAAATGAGTAAAAATCTCTTGAAGACGTAAAATGTATATATTACACTTTTATTCAATGTTTAGAAAGATTACTAAATTACGATGGAATATTTGGGATTTTTATGATAAAAAAATATTGAAGCTGGCAACTACAATCTGAAGGTGCCTTAAATATTTAAAATTAGATCTCTCGTAAATTGTTCAGATTTTTAAGTATTAGTTTATAAAAAATTCGTAGTTGAATTGATTTTCACTCTACTAACATTAAATACGTAGTGTTTAGTTATTTTAATTATATTTTTAATATTATTTGTTTTATACAGACATGTCAGGCTCAAGTTTACAAAATGACGGTGTACATTAAATCATTGTCTAAAATTGCTATGTTTGTTGTATTTGTTGGAGTTTGAGAAAAGTGAAATTCTTGGAATAAGGTCAAAGATAACTATATATAGAGAAATATGAGCATGTTATAATGTGGTGACAAGATAATTTTATTTTTAATTTAGAGATACAGTTTTCTGCTGCTAGGTGTATTTTCCTTTACCTTCAATTCAACACTCGTTGACTTGAGCTCTTTAGGCTAAGTATTTTGTTAATCAACTTCGACAGTCCAATAAAAAAATAATTCCGTGCTTAACTTTAAAAAAAATAAAATTACTTTAAGTGAAATTTCGAAAACCTGAAACCAATGGATGGTTTAAAATTATCAAATGATATATATATATATATATATA
>Ga0099824_1004710_pt1 | contig 19540 bp, 9 predicted proteins | sample SiratrowhiteBW_FD_76837 | JGI IMG/M metagenome (GOLD analysis project Ga0099824, IMG submission 76837) | Root nodule microbial communities of legume samples collected from California, USA - Siratro white BW | ecosystem: Host-associated > Plants > Roots > Nodule | place: USA: California... | reverse complement strand
TTTTTATTTGGATAAGTCTTTTTTTTTTAAAAAAATAAGAATTCACTCTAAATAAAAGATATATTTAAAAAAAAAAAAAACATTCTAATAGTTAAGTTAATATTTAAATGTTAGAATTTCATAAAAATGAGTCTATAATATATATATATATATATATATATATTAGATTTTTTACGTTATTTACAGATTCAAATGATAAGTTTTGATGTAATTAATTGATGTTTTGTAGTTTTTTAGATTGTTGTTGTTAGAATGATTAGGTGGTTGTTTTAGATAATGCTATATATAACTATGTGATCGAGTAGTACTCGACTCATATCATGTCAACGACATCTCCCCTTAAAGTTTGACATGCTTTTTAACTAGAAGAATTTTAATTTGCAAGTACGGCGATTGTCATAAATTTCAAGTTGGAAAAATCTTATGAAAGAAAAGTTTACACTTTCTTTGATTAGCTTACACATTGTTGGTTCACGATGTACCAAGGTATTCTCAGTTTGTCTTGCCTACTACTTCCCTAAATCCAAGACCGTAGGTCAAAGGGGTTTAAATAAGGTGAGTTGTTAAGGTGAGCCCTCATTGGGATTTGAGTTGTGCTTATGTAACGACATGGATATTAAGAGTCACAAAATTTTAAACATTACCCATCCACAATCTATAAATAGGGGTTGGGTTGGCTCAGTGGAACCACTTGCGTTTTTCTTTGTCTGATATATGTACTCTAATATCCAAAGTAATGGTTAGGTGTAGAGAGTATATCCCCTACCGAGCTAGTAATGTTTCTTTGTACAATTTTTCTGAGTTTTTTGATAGTGCCTGTTTGGATGGGTTTGTGGAGTTGGTCGACCATGTAGGCAATACCTCGTCGTCAAGCGTTGGCATTTCATAGTTGTCGATGTTGATGGGGTCAATACCATGTTGGAGGAGATTGCTAAGTGCAATAGCTCATTTAAGTCAAGATATGATTCAGTTAATCCCAGTGTGTTCCAATTATTCTTAAAGTATAAATGAATGTTTTTGTTAGAACAATGAGAGATTTCACAAGAAAAAAAAAAATCATTTTGACTATCTTTTTCATTGGACTCATCCTTGGTGTCAAGCACCTCCTTGTAAGCCATTTGAAAACACTTTAGACTGAGTTCAAGAGAGGGGGTTGAATTGAACTTTATAAAAAATTTGAGTTTAAAAGCACTGAAAAAGATTTGGAAAAGGTTTTAAGCAAAATGAATATTTTCAAGAATCTCAAGCCCAATGATTTAAGGTGTAGTGCAGAAAAATAAACGGATTCAAACACGAATAAATCAATTTATTTTTCTGGCATAATGAACAACAATTAAGGTCCACACAAAATAGTTGAAATATATGCAGCAGATGTAATTCTCAACAATATAAACTGGCAGAAACAATGCAAAATAAACCAAGGCACAATAATATTCAATCAAGACATTAAGCCAACTAAAATGACACCCCAATCAACAATAGCGAGAATAAAAATCAAGAACTCAAGTAAGCTAAATTCCAAAATAGAAGAACCACTCTATGAAGTTGTTTACAATGAAACCAGGCTTAGACATAGCCTATTGGATTAGTGATAATGTAGTGAAAAATACTCAAGTTAATCCACCAATTTATAGGCACAAATTTAGTTAAAAAATACAGAAACTATAAGATATGCGAATACTATATCAGAGAAGAGATAGGTGCAGTAAAACAACAATTTTAATTGATTTTAATGGCACAAAATAGTTAAAGAGAATAAGAGAAAAATGAATGAAGCACAAGAGAACGAAGTGTTCTAAAACAGATTACTCAATGCCAAACAAGATAGTAAAACTGTCACAAAATGATTCAGAAAGGTTATACTAATGATGTTGTACAGACGCAACAATCAACAACAAATAAGAATACAAAAATTATGTTGAAAGAGATCTATTATGCAATTTAAACAACAGATTATGACGAACAAAACAATATGAAGGCAAACTGAATCTGGGATGAACAAATAGCAGTGAGCATATCAGAATCAACCAAGCAACAACAAAGATTGACAAAATATAAGCAGAATTAAGTCCACCAACACAAAATCTTAAAGAACGAATCAATGAATAGACAATAGCAGTGGGCAGCTCAAGAAACCAATCAAGAATGTAAGAGAAGGGTCAAGAAGAAAGAACACAAGCAATTTATGCTGATTCACCCTTCCTCAAGGGCTATGTCCAGTCTTCCTTGCCACAACAACAAAGAAAATTTCAATAAAACATTCAATTGTACAATTACAATCAATCACACAGTTCTCACACCCTGCAAAAACCAAAAACACCACTGAATTCAAGAACTACACTCCGCAGCCCCTAATTAATTTAGTAAAATACAAGGCTAACCCCTATAGCTCACACCTTACACAATTGTACAAAAATTACACAATATCACAATGAAAGAACACAATTCTTGAAACAAATAGGTTCAAGAAAAGGTTAAAGAAAACCCCTTGATTGGTGCAATCACAGAAGGCCTGCCCAAGCTTGAAGATTCTCAATGGCACAACTCAATGGTTAAGACTCAATCTTCAAGAACAAACCCTTCAATCCTCTTGAAAATCAAAATGATCAAGATTGCTCAAAATGTTTTTCACAATTAATGTTCTCGTGCTTCTCTATATTTGAATTATGAAAATCCAATCATTTTTAAACCCTTAAAACAAATTATTTTTAAAAATGACAGTTAAAACAGTTTACTGCAGAATGCGAATAAACCGATTTTACAAAAGGGGAGATTGATTTATTTTGCTATAGAGGTTGAAACTCAATAATTGGTTTTCCTTAAAAACTTAGTTATATTATGTTAATTGTTTTAAAGCATGTTTTAAAGTGTGCTAATGAGTTTCTCCTTTGTAGTGCACATGTTTCCATTTAGCTCCAATCACACTTACTCAATCTAAGACAAAGCCTAGGATAACACATCCAAATCTCCTTGCTTGCTTTGACTTCTTGCACTTGTTGACTTCATCTAATACTTAGTCTTGTGAGCGTACTACTTCTTGCACTTGTTGACTTCATCTAATACTTAGTCTTGTGAGCGTACTAACACCAATGAGCGACCAATATAGAGAGAGTTAATCAAACTACTAGTAAAAAATGTCTTAGACACAATATTAATGATAATTAAACATTACATTAAACCTAAAATTTTTGTCAAAAGTAACAAGAAGAACATAGATATTAAAAAAGCTTCAAAGTTTATCCTTCAAATTATAATGAAATTTATTTTAAAAGGTCATATTAAAAATATGCAAACGTCAATTTTATTTTTACCTATTCTTTATTTTTTAAAAGACATATCTTTTTAACACACTGTTCAAAAATAAAATATTAATAACTCATGAATCTTGTCATTTAGAGATTTATAAAAACCACTCTTTAATAACGTTGAATGTTATATTGTAAGTGATTAATAATAAAGAATAACATATCAAATCATTACTACATCAAGTCAAACCAAAATGTATTATCAAACACTTTAATAACATACAAGTAATAAATAACATTAGATTCAATTATCTTAAGTTAAAAGCATCACACCAAATTATATCTTATTCACTTAATTTTTTTTGAAAATAAGTATAAATTTAAATCAATTGTCCACTTCCACAAAATACTTTCTTCTCATATTTCAAACTTAAAAAGAATATCCTATATATTTATATATGATATATTTGAAATATAACTCAAATATATTATAAATTAGTTATTATTAATAAATCAATTAATAATAATTTATAAATAAGATCTAATAGCTTAATCATCTTTTATTATATATCCAAGAAGTTATTTAATGAAAATTGCTATCATATAACTTATATTATTATATCATTAATCGAAAAAATAAAAAAGTTATGTAAAACTACTTTTACAGGAAGAAAACTAGCTTGAGTTCACTTTCTCAACATATACAATAATATTTTATTCCTTACTTAAGCAACAATTACAAATGAACTTAGTAACCATTCTTCATGGATAATGTGTTATCCATATATAAAAAAGACTATAAATTTAATTCCATTAAAAACTCAACCTAAGAACACTCAATTTTTTTGTTATTTAAAAAAGCAGAGTTTTTTTTATTAAAAAAATTCATTTAAATTATCACCATTCGTAACTTGAAATCAACGAGAATAATTAGTATGAAAAGGTTAAAAATAAATAAAGCTCTACAAAAAATAAGAAAAGTAATTCATTAGACATGTAGCAAGACTCACAAAATTTGTAATATTAAACACAATTTAACTATTTCTTTTAAAAAAGAAGTGTATTAAAAAATATGCTTTTACTATTTCTGTAGTTACATTTAAAAAGGTGTTAAATTCTAGAATAAAGGCAATCCATTAAACTAAATTAGTGAATGATTGATGATCTCAACAACGAATTAATGGCTTTTGAAATGTTAATAACTATATTCTTAGGATTTTATAAACTTTCTATTCCTTAATTTGTTTCTTCCTATATCCTTCCAAATTCCAATCTTATTATTTATATTTGAAATTTGTAATCCATTTATTTAAATAATGAATAACGAATAGTCTTTTTTAACAAATAAAATTAAGAAAAAAAAAATTTTATTTTATTATTTAACTCAGCAACCTAAAAGCCTTTCACTTTACTTTTTGGAATTAAGAACAGGACTAAATAAAAAGCAACCTAAATTTATTTTTTCCCTCTTCCTTGCAATTCTGAAACAGAGAAACAGTAACACTACGGCAACTGAAGCGAACGCCGTCGTTTAGAGCTCCGAACTCTGAATATGGAAGAAAGAGGAAATCAGCAGAAACACGAAGAAGAAGAAGAAATCGTTTGCTTAGACGCATCGTTCTTCGTCGATGACAAGTAATTCTCCATCTTCTCTCTTTCTCTCTCCACCTCGTTCTCAAATTGACGACGGTTCTGATGATTATTTTTTTTTATTTATTTTTTTTTGAATCTGAAGTTACCAGCTGACAAATTTCACTTTCGGTTCGCAAGATATTCAGCTCTTTTGCCTGCATTCTTCTTCCAGTGAGTACTTTTTTTTTTTTTTTATTTTTAATTTTAATTTTAATTTCAAAATTTTTAGAACGCACGTGCTTGTGGGTTGTATAGCTATTTTTGAGACAGAGTTTGATTAAAAGATTGTATTTTTTTAAATCTTAATCTTAATGATTGAGTGTTTCTTAATCTTAATGACCATTTATAACAGGGTTAATAAGTAAAAAATGGTTATGTGAAGTAATGAAAAGTAAAGAAGAAAACCAAAACTAGGTGTTGAAAAATGGTGTTTTTAGAGAAACTGTTTGTATTTGTTATATGATACAAATTTTATCTTATTTATAGTGCTAAGTATTGCATTCACAATCAATTTGTGCCTAACTACTGGCTAACAATTAGGAACCATTGCTGTTACAATTGAGCTGACCATGCATACTCACAAATAGGGAATGAGATGCATGATGTTGGGTGTGAGACCCGCATCATATAGTGAGTCGCTCATGAATTTTGGTATTTCATTCCACAACAAATAGTGTGTTGGAAAGAGTGTGTTACCAGCATTTCTTTTCTTAAAATATGTATACTCTAACACCTATTGTTCAATTCTGCACATATTCACTTTATGGGCATGTACTTTTTTTGGGTGGTATACTGTCTTGCGTGAGTGTTTTTTTAAATTTACGGACTTTGGTAACTTGGGATTTCTAGTAGGTGGCTATCTATACATTTGCTGCATTGATTCCTCACGAAGGAACTTTAATGTTCTTTGAGTTTGATATATGACTATATGGCTTGTTGCGAAGTTTAAGTATTTGGTAAGCTCAATTAAATATTTTTTCCACCTAGTTCTTCACTAAAGCTATTATTCACTTGACAGGCCTAGGCTATTGATGAAAACTGATTCGCTATCTAGATTTTCTATGGAAGACAATATATGTTTTTCATCTGATAGAAAAGTTCTTATGAACTGAAATTATACCAACGAACATATCAAACCTTAAATTAAATTGCATTTGAAAATATATATAGCCAAGTGACCGTTTACGTTGCCATTCTTATTTTTGAAAAGGGGCAATTGGGTGTAGTAAATGGGTTTAACAATTTGCTAGTCAATCTTTAAAGAGTTGGAGTTGAACATGATGTATCAATGCGTAATTGGGAGCCTAGAAACTTTTGTATATAATAAACTAGAGTGAACACACCGTCTCTGTATTGCTTTATGTAACTTCTATTAGCTTTGGTCAGAATACTAATTATCTTTTGAATCAGCTGATTTTGATTTGACAGGGCAGTTGGTGTGGCCTGGAGCGATGTTGTTGAATGATTATCTTTCAAAAAATGTTAAGATGCTTCAGGGTTGCACTGTTCTTGAGTTAGGTTCTGGTGTTGGTATGTATGTATTCGTCTTTATAAGTAAATATCATTCATTGTACTTAGATTCTTTGATGTTTGAAGGAGATACAATGTGTCTGTAATATATTATTAGTTCTACAAATCAGCAGTGTATCCTTAATCACTCGTTGCTGATGATTGACTTGCCTTGTTTATATACAATGAATTACTTATCTTTATAGTAACTTTATTATCTTTCAAATCCAAAACAGGGTACCTAAACCTATCACGGTAGTCAAAATCACATGATGAGTTGTAGGATCACATGATACTGCTTTTCATTTTAGTAGATTAGCTGAGGTTGGTCATTTTTATTGCGGAAATGGTGGGATTGGACTGGACAAGACCACTATACTGGCCATGTTGCTCATTTTTAACATCCAAATTCTGAAGGCCTTAAAGACATACAAACCTTTTCTGTCATGCATGGGACCACTGTCCTATGACCTTTGGGTTCTTTCCAGGTTTGCTTGATCTCAGATCTATGGGAGCTTCCAGTTATGGATGACGGCTAGACCTCTAGTGGTGGTTTGAGCTTTCAACTTCTTCTCTCCTCGAATCTGCTTCTGCTTATGGTTCAGAGGCTTGCTGGTGTAGTTGCTGCTTCATCCAGTGTGTATACTTTGGTCATCAGTTATGGACTTTGTTCTATGAGCTGATTGCACTCATGTCTCTTGTGAAAATGTCACCTCTAGTTTTGTTAGGTTGTATTTTATTTAATGAGCCATAACTTACTTCTAACTTGAGTTCGGACATGATTTTCAATTGGAGTTTTAACACTTAATTAAATTTTAGTTGTACTACTATGTTGTTTTGGTATACGTACATAAAACCATTCAAGGATCCTTTAATTTCAGTACAATTTCATGTTTGTGTTTCTACCCCCTCCTGATCCTAAGTAGGATCTAAATCTTGATTGTTTGATACCCTATCCTTATTTGTATAATGTTAGACCTTGATGCTGTGAATGGTTCTGATTTGAATCTCAGGTATTACTGGAATACTTTGCAGCAGATTCTGCCAAAAAGTAGTGATGACAGATCATAATGAAGAAGTGCTTAAGGTAGGGTTGTGAGAATCTGTTTCTACGACCCATAATACACATCCCTGGTTATCTGCTATATAGTTTAATATTCTGTCTCCTATCAGATCTTGAAGAAAAACATAGAGCTGCATTCACGTCCTGAGAATATTAGCTCTATTTCTCACGGTGAGTAAAAATCCTTCTAAAGAAAGAATGGGGAATATAGATGTTTGATTCACTGAAATACATTAACGTACATGCAGAATTAGTAGCAGAGAAACTAGAATGGGGGAACACTGGTCAGATAAATGAAATATTACAAAAACATCCTGGAGGTTTTGATCTCATACTTGGAGCTGACATATATATCCTTTATGTATTTATTCCACTGATATCACTTGTTTCTTATACATAATTAACTTTTTGATAAAATCAAATATAAATTTAGTTTTATAATCAAATATAATTAATTTTATGATAAAATCAAATATATATTTCACAAAATCTAAAGTTAGTTATTATAATCACATTCACAACCACTGTTTTTATTATCAATGGTTATTAATTTACAGCACTTATTCTTCTAAAGTGTGTTCACCTTACTTTAAAGGAGCTAAATCCGATTCCAGGTATTCACTAAAATGAATTAGAAGATAAAATAACAAACATTGCAGAATACTGTAATGCTTGAAATATTTTTCAAGGTTCTTTGTAAAAGCATTTCAATTCGCTAAAATTTGATTTTAGAAACCTTGACAATTCATACGCTTTCAGCAGTCAAGCATACCAAGGCTTTTTGATAGTGTTAAACAGTTACTGCGGGCCAGAGAGGGCAGAAAGTGCAAATTCATTCTAGCCTATGTATCAAGAGCTAAGACGTATGTAACCTTGCTTTTGTTCTTCTGTTTTGTGTTTATTTGTGTGTAACATGTATAATAGGGAATAGATATTAAAGGAGCGTCCGGTAAATATTCTTTGCTACATTTTTGTTTGCTTGTGAACGTCTAAGGATGATTCTATTCAGTTTTACCTTTCGGATTTCATGTGTCTGTAATGTATAGTAACATATCGCTTTACGAGTAGATAGTACGGGTGTGCTTTGATTGATAACTCTAAAACAGGTTCGAAACTGATTTATGTGGTAACTACATTTTTAAATCAGTGCAGATTGTGTTGTTTCTAAATTATTCTTAGTTTGTCTAATGTTTATTTTTCAGCTACTTTCATTACATGTACTGTTTTGTAATTTTTTGCAACTTGGTATTATCATATGAGAATTGGTTCTTTTCAAATTTTGCTGGTTAAAAAAAGTCTTGTAACCCTTCTGATCTCAACTGTGAATGCAGCTTCTCCTGCCTCCTAGGTTGTCCCCAGTTAAAGTCCCAATTTTCTTGTGAGCTTAGACGTGAAATCCAACAAATTATTTACCACAAGCACTGCATCATCTGATTTTTACAGTGTCATAGCTTATCTAGTCTGCATAGCTATTGATTTGATTGGTCAAAAGTATAATCATTGCTCTCACTTATTAAATTCCCCTCCTTGCAGCATGGATTCGATGATTCTCATTGAAGCTTCTAAGCTTGGGATGAAGATGAAAGAAGAGACTGGAACTCGATGCATTGTTGGGAATCTTGAAGGGGTCGTCTTTGAAGTTACTCTTGAATAAAGCATTAGATATGTAGCTTTTTGTTTTCAGAATAGACATTACATGTCACAAGGAAAATTGATTTGGGTTGAGCAATGGCTGGTGTTTCTATTTTCATTCATGGCTACAGAAAGCGTGGTGTTGATATGGGGAAGGTAAAGAATATGCAAGAAAGAGGGCATATCTTTCTGTTTCTTCATGGACGAATTTCGTCTCTTTCTTCTTGCAGAGTATGAATCTCAGCCTACGTCCCCCAAAATATGAATTGATAAAGTTGCTGCTAAGGGTTTCTTAAATTTAGATTCCTGCACCTCACAAATTTCAGTTTTTCTTAACAATCAATTCCGGAAAGAAATTAACAACCCTTTCAGGAAAAATATTTTTTGGAACATACAATCTGAGAAGGGATTATCTTTTATTCTGAAATATCTGATTTTGTTATTTTACTACTGTATATTACATTTCATAATGATATTTATCATTATTGTATAAATCTTTTAAAGTATAATGAAATTCATTTTTGAATTTTCAATTCTTAAGGTTGTTGAGTTCTTGATTTTCCGGATATAATGTTATTTATCATTACGGATTTATCACACTGAATTTAGATTTTAGAGCAGACTCCAATTGATTTTGGAATGCCTTTTTAGAAGAGGGTTGATTTCTTTTTGGAAGGGTTCGTTGAAGAAAAAACTTGAGCTCTAAATTAAAAAGGAAAAACATTTAAGGATAACTTGATCATTTTATATTTTTTAAGGGTAAACTTGAGCTCTAAATTAAAAAACACTTAAGGATAACTTGATCATTATATATTCTTTAAGGATACATAATAACTAGAGATACTATAAGGTAATTTATATAATGGAAAGTAATGCTGTGTTTTTAAAGGAAAGACGTATTAGTAAACTTTATAGTTACTGAAATAATGTTGTTAGTCTAGGTAAAGATATAAAAAATCTTGGAGAGAGATTCTATGTTTTAACCACCAACATACTTATGTTTTAAGAATAATTATCTTCTAACAACCAAGAAACTTATCAAGGTCTAGTATCTTTCATACTTTTAATTATATTAGAGACTTTCTTATTTGATAAACACAATTATATCAATTCTTTTTAAGTCTTGCTTATAATATTTTTTTGGCACTGCACAAAGACAAGATCTTCTTTGAAACAAAAAGAGGACAATTGTGACATAAGGGTATGATAAGCATTATTTAAAGCCTGAACCAACGTCTTCTTTTGCACAATAATAGAAGAAAATTTTCTAACTTTGCTTCATATCTTGATGATTGAGACAACTCTGAAAGAATTAGGAATCTCACAAATTGTACGCTTATTTCACAGAAAAAAATCATGAAAAAAAAAAACAGAATACAAAAAATCTCAATAGTATGACTATCTATAAAATATCACCACACTTCTACCAAGACAAAATCAAATAAGAAGAGACTAGTAGTAAAAATTTTATTTTTTATCAATAATTAGGATTAACATATTTTTTCCTTACAAATATGATCCTACATTAAATATGTGTAACTTTTAAGTACAGTACAATTTAATCCGTAAACATTATCAATTTATATTTTAATGAAAATTTTATTTTGAAGATAAATTTTCTTCCAATCCATCCAATAAGATATTATTAGAAAATAATTTAAAATAACTTAAATAATAATTTACAAAAAATACAAATTTAATTATATATATTTACAATTGTAGTATTCTACAATCTTAATTTAATTTTCATTTGATCGAATATTAGAATCAATATCATCACATACATTTTTACTCAAATTTTATGATTATAGATAATTATATTCAATAATTATAAATTGATTTTATTATAATATTTCACCTAGCATATACTTAGATGGGAGAGAAAGTTAAAAAGTAGTATACATTTTATTTAATAAAAGAGAAACACTTTACAAATAAAAATTTAAATTTGCTTCCTTTTCAATTTTATTTTTGTAGCCTTTGAATTTTCTATCCTCTCATTCTCTTTTTTACCATAAAATAGGTAAAGAAACTCTTGCTTAACAAAAGCAAAAAAATAAAAGGAAAAGATATTAATTTGATTTTGTTTTGGACCCTTTTCTTCCCTCTCTTACTCTCTCAACCATTCTTTCTGTGTATCTTTGTTCTTTCATGGAATCCCTACAATTCACACCACACTTCCACCAATCCCAGTTCCATTTTATGAACAAACTCTCTCCCAAACTCAAACCCAAAATCTCCTTCAGGGCCTTTTGGGTTTCTTCTGCACATTCTTCTCCTTCTACCATTCTCACCCAAACCCAGAATCTGAGTGACCCTCCAATCACAGTTCCTGAAAAAAAACGCAGGGTTAAGGCTTCTGATACCCAATTCAAAGAGAATTGGTTGGCTTCACTCTCTTACCCTTTTCCAGAAAAGACCCATCTTTTGAACGGTGAGCATGACCCGACCCACCAAAATGACGGGTCCAAATGGGTCCTTGGAATTGACCCAGATGTCTCTGGTGCAGTTGCACTGTTGAAAACACACGGTTCCGTTTGTTCAGCTCAGGTATCGTGCTTCTTTTTGTCTTTGTTGGTTAAAGTCCTTTCCTTTTTCTTCAGCACGGTTCTGTTGCATTTATAGCGTTACTCAAGGTTTTAAGTTGCTGTTATGGTAGCGATTTTGTTGCAATTCTTCAAATAACTTTATGTTGAGGTTGGAATGGCAGCAAAAGAGTGTTTTTTTTTTTTTTATTTTTATTTTTATTTTTAAATCTTATCAGGGTAAATAAGAATGAAACTTTGAAGTGCTACACGTGTGCCTGTGTTTTTTTTTTTGTTTTTCCTGAAGATTTGTCTGGGTTTTGGTATAGAAGGATGTGTTTGGTTAATTGCGGGCATTGTGTTACAAAAGTGAATGGGATGTGGTGGAGTAAAAGCAGTGTTAATAGTATCAATAAGATCTCTAAAACCTATATGCTTTGTACCTCTTGTTGTGCTGGTAAATATTGTTGCAAATTGACTGGTAGAGATTGTGCTTGGAGTTTTTGGTGTTTGTCACATGTGCCTTGTCATGCTATTTACTTGTTTAATTCTAAGTTCCGTTGAGGAAGAAGATATATAAAGGCACATTTTTGCTAAAATGCATGCAAAAGGCCCTAGATCTAGGCCTTTGCATTATATTCCTTTGCATTTTTGTGAACTGTTTTGGCATTAGATCCTCTAGGCCTCTTGATTCATATTTAAAAAGCTACTAGATTATGTTTCTGAACATTGTCTCTGTATTCATATCCTTACTCTGACATATGCAGGTGTTTGACTCTCCTCATGTGAAAATACTTGTTGGCAAGAAAAATAGGACCCGAAGGCGCTTAGATGCCAAGTCTGTTGTTCAGTTGGTTCGTAGTTTTGATGCTCCAATTGGTATATTGTATTTTTCTACTTTTATCTCAATATCTCTACATAAATGTGAAGACCTTTTTCTAAACTTCATTTTTTGGTTATGTGCTTCAACTAACTATTTCTGTCTATTTAACAAACGGTAGAAAATGAATCATTAGAGAATTCGGTTCAAATCTCTGTTTTGTCATTTCGTAACAGTTTTTAGTCTTCATGCTAAAGTCTTCACGTTTTTTTTTCTAAAATAATAAATGCTCTATATGCCATTTTTAGTAACAGTTCAATTATTTTTTTCATGCTAAATGCTCTATATACCATTTTTCATGTGTATTTTCTGAAAATATAATTGGACCTTTGGATGAAGTATCAATTGATGTTATGTATCACATTTCTCAATCTGCTTGTTTGTTAGTTATTCTGAGATAATGATGCTTACTTATTCTTTTTTATCCCTGGCAATGCAATTTACGATTTCAGTACAAATTCTCAAGTTTGCCACAGTAAATTTTGAATATTTTTCTTTTGAAGGTTGACACTGTTTATGGTTGGCTATTTGCAAATTGACTCTTGATTTCATCAGGAACCACTGCGTATATAGAGCAGTCACTCCCTTTTCCACAAGATGGAAAACAGGTTGGTATGTTAGCTTTAAGTAGAACATATTTTGTAGTTTTCTAAAGACTTCAATATGTTTGTGTTGAAAACCCTTTACTTTCTTAAATTGCCCATTCATGGTAATGAGTTGATCACCTGGTCCTGACATTGTTAATGTTCTTTAGGCTATCATAGTTATTATTGAACTTTATGTTACAATTGTGTAGTGTCAAAGCTGTCTTTTAGTTTTGTTGTATTAGTATTTTGATAAGTGTGTTTAATTTTTTTAACTTACACTAATGTTATTTCTCTCCATCTTTGCATTCAAGGGCTGGTGGAGTGGAGGATTTGGATATGGACTATGGATTGGCATCTTAGTTGCCTCAGGGTTTTCTGTTATTCCAGTGCCATCTTTCACTTGGAAAGCCAAATTTGAACTCTCCGGAAGCATGACTTCTAAGGTTGGTTTGGTTCCAACTGTGCAGATTAAAGTGGATTTTTGCCAATTATTATGTGTAAAATTTTGCTTCAGTTTCAAAGTTTATTATTTCCAAAAATATGATGCTAGTTTTTTACCAAAGAAAGAAAAAGGGTTGTTAGCTGAGACTAATAATGTTTAATGTCTCAACTGAAAGTAAAGGAAGTTTAAGCAACAACATGTTGCATTTATCCATATTGTCCACAATGCTTGTTCTGCATGCATGTTTCCTAAATATTTTTGAGGCTACTTTGTTAGTAATAGCATTTGAATTTTTTATACTGCAGGATGATAGCAGGAGACTTGCATCCACATTATTTCCATCACTGACTTCCATGTTAAGTAGGAAAAAAGATCATGGTACTTGTCTTGTTTTGCTCTATATTTAGTTAGCTATTACGTTGGTACTTGATTATCATTAATATCTTCAAAAGGGTCTATAGATATGCTATGATTTATTGAATTTGTCATGTTTTAGGAAGGGCAGAGGCTTTACTAATTGCAGCATATGGCCAAGATCAAACCAATAGCTTGGAACCTTCTTGTTGTGACACTATCCACGATTTTGAAACTTGAAAATTGGCATATATTCAACAGCTTCAGCCCTCGCCCTCTCTTTTCCATGTAATTTGACCACCATTTGTAATTTTGGCCAGAATAGTATTGTAAACTTTTTTTGTTATTGTATTACCATGATAATATTTCTCTTCAAAAATTTGATTCTACTTTGCATTTCATGGCAAATTTCGCAGTAAAGGGATAATCAACGATCAAGAGTTCATGCTGGCTTGGATCAACATTTTTTGTATACTTAGTTTTCAATTAAAGAGAAAGGGTAGGGAAAAAGATGAGAAAGGATATGAGGGTGAAAATAAAGTTTTCTTCCCTTTGATTAAGAGAAAATCCAGTGTAAAGAAAAATCTGTTTTCATGCCATTTTTCCCATGCTTGTTAGAAGAAATTATTTTTCATTTTGTTCCTCTTCTCAAACCAAGTTAACCTTACAAGGAGGGATAAACCAGTTTTTCAGTGTGCATCCCAAGATGACCAATGTAACACAAGCAATGTTTTCATTCAGAAATTTGATTAGTTTTTGCTTGAGAAATCTTACCGTTTTTTATACAAGAAACATTTTTCAAGTTGAAATATTCTTACCAAACTAATTTTCTTGAGAAAATTTGGTAGAACACTTGATAAAAGTGATATCAGTGAAATTTTTTACCTATTTGGAAAAGTCAAATTCATTAATTATTTTGTCAGGGTCGTTATCCTTATCTTTTATATACTAAAATTCTACTCCGGTTATCTAGAAGCCTAGACAAAAATAGTATAAAATATTATGTATTGTTTAGAACTGGAGCACAAAAAAATTTAACAAAAATTTGAATAAATTCTCAATAAGCATTTATAAAGAAGAAAATAATAAGCATTTATAAAGAAGAAAATAAAATAGTAAACTTTTGAAAAATAAATGTAAAATTTTTGGTTGCTTTTGTTATTGTTTTTCGACACGACTAAATTGTCCACCACTATATTTATGGTAAAATTTTCTCTTAAATAACATATAATATCTTGTCATAAAGCTTGAACATGATGAGGCTTTGTATGAAAAATAATTTTTGAAAGTAGAGTATGTGTAAAAAATTTTATTATTTTCATCAATGTCACACATCATATTTCTTGCTGAGTTTGAGAATGAGGTATTCTCACATTGTTATTTTTATTTTTTATTTCAACAAGAAATCGATTTAAATTTTGAAAATAATAGTCAAATTATTATACTATGTTAGGATTTAAAATAAAAAAGGATTAAATTTGAGATTTTAAAACTGATACGGTAGACATAATAAAATTAATACATTTAAATTCATAAATATAAGTGTAGTAAGTTCTTTTTATAATTTTTTTTCCGAAATCACGATGATCTCATTACAAAAATGGTTTCATTTACTACTACTACTATATACAAATTAAGTAAAAAGCTTGGTTGACCTAAAATTTAATTGTGAGAAGACTTTAGGGAATTAGGTGGAGAGTTTGATGAATAGAAAAAAAGATCCGATAATAAAAAATAACACAATAATTGTTATCAATCTAATTAACTTATCATTCAACCGTGAATCATATTAAAAGGCCATTTTTACCCTTTTGGGTTTGAGATTTAAGATTTGACTTAAATTTACTAATAATAAAGATCACTATCTAAATAGACAAAATTATCATTTTATGGACAAATGAATAAAAGACAATAAACTTTTATATATATAAAGTGAAAATAGTTTATGGGAGACAAATAATTCTTGAATTCTACGAGGGAAGGTCACTCTAATCTTAGAGAAACTTTTTCATCTAGTGCAAAAAGTGAAAAATAATTATACAGTAAATATTCATATGAATTGAGACTGGACTTAACATAAAATAAAATAAATTATACAGTAAAATTCCCAACAAAAAAAAAAGAGATTATTTGACGTGGAAATGGTGATAAAAAAAGTTAAAATGAAAGAGAAAGTAAGTTGGTTTGAAAAGGGAATATGAATGATAGGTGAAGTTGTGTATAAGAATTTGTCAAAGTGAAGCAACATTAAGAATATTCTCTGCTTTGACACAAAATGAAAGAATAAATTGTGCAGAGGTAAGGTATGGCCCCATTTCCTGAACACCACCCAATCCTAGTAATGCTTCTTCTTTAAGCTTCTCAACTTCTTCAAAGAGGTCAATTTTTCACTCGATCTTCGGGATATGTTCATTCATCTTTAAGCCCTTTGGGTGTCGGTAACTCCATTCTCCCACCTGTCACACAACATGCATCCTCATTTATCACTTTGAATGATCATCTTCCATTTACAACATCTCAATCCAATATTCAAAACTAAGATACATACATGATTACCGTAATATAATTGTCCCAAATAATTTATAAATTAACATATTTGATAATCTTAAATAAAATATGTATTGGAGATAAGACATCTATTCATTATAATATTGATATGTGTATCCAAGTATAAGTGGATATTCTAACTTATTTTATGAGTGTAACAATTTTTCTTGAGCATCTCTCCGAAAGTTTTTTTCTCAATTCTCGGTAACTAATAATTGATATAAATAGGGAAGAGTTAACTGTAAAAGACATTCTAATACTAAAATCAATTCGTAAATATCATAAATTAGAGATTGAAAGATAAAATAAGTATATCTTTTTATTAAATTTTTTTATATTATTTATAGTGGAAATTGATCTAACAGATAATAATTCTTTTATCATAGAGAAAATGTAAAATATGCAAAAATATTACTGTTTGTTATAAGGTGACATAAAATTTAAGGTAAGTAATGATAAAAATTGACTGACCAAGACCTTATTAACCTGAGAACATGTAGATCGCGTATAACTTTTGAATATCTAATATCGACCTACAACTTTATCAAAACCGAAAATCTTAACCGTAGAAGAGATTTTTCATTGTCATTTATAATCATATCTAACCTAACATGAGACAGGATCTTAAAGAAAAAAAATATCTATATAGATACATTTATGACTTTATTTCATTTTTTCGGATGATTTGAAATCCTGTGGATTATTTTATCGTAAGGATGTGGATAAAAGAGTTATGAAATTGAGGTTGAAGTGAATGGAAGATGTCTGAATCAGCTTTGTATTAGTGCTTTTATTTCACGGTTCATCTTCTGCCTAACTTTTGCTTAGGTTCAACAAAGTCTCTATATGTTCTCACATGGACAATAGAAGCCATCATGTCCATGCCTACACTTTTTTGGTACTTGCACGGAACAAAAATATCAACAATTTTGGTTTCTTCATAATGCCATGCACCTGTCTCTTCTCTTAAATTTATTGGAGAAGCAATCATAGACCCTAATCAATTTTACTCATTAGACTAATGTACTATGAAAAAACATGGAAGATTACAACGCTCAAATCCTGCTCCTCACAACACTTTAAATTATAGTGTATAGTGAAATAAACATAAAGAAAGTAATAATTAGTTGTATTACAGGTTATTTCACCCTCTCTTTTTCTTTATACGATTTAATCAATATCATTAGGGTTTTGATGTAGTGATGAATAAATTTATATAAAAGATGAAAATACCACCTTTAATAGAAAGTTCAAATAATAAATTTATATTTTTCTTTACTTATATGTTATTTATCTTACTCATTTATAAGAAATACAAATTTCGAGTTTACATTGAATTTCCAACCTTCCATTAAGATATTGGATTTTAACGTATTGATTGCATTAATTTCAATAATCAAATTCGGATATATCTTTTGCCCTATATTATTAGCGTGAAGATGTTCAAATGAAGCACGGTATTGGAAGATAATAGTACAGGGTTTATTTCATGAATCCAAATGATAATAAACATAAAATCTTATCAATTAAAATAAATTAATTTATTTTTCTTTTTATTTGTTAAAAGCGTAATCTGTTAAACTAAAACATACTCATTAAAGTCTACCAAACTAAAATTTATTAAAGTATATTTTTCTAGTAACCATTTATACAATTTTAAGGTTAAAATGCTATAATTTTAGTAGATTAATACATATTATTTAATTTTTTTCAATTTGAGATTTAAACTCATATCTTCAACTAGAAGCATTTTTTAATTGAGAAAAAAAAAACATTTGAGAAATCTTATAATAATGAGACACATATTAGATCTACATAAAAAATTGACGTCATCTTTAATCGAAAATCTTAAAATAATAGATTTGTGGATCTCTTTTTCTATATATATTGTTTAATTTTATTGTTTTTACACAATGTGAAATTTATTGGATAGGTAACATTCTTAACTATTTGTAATTTGTTCATGTTAACTTGAGATTGATATAGTGCTTAAAATATAAGAATAATTTTATAAAATATTTATAAATTTGAGATCAAAGAAGTTATTATGTTTCTCAATTTGATCAAAGTGATATTATCCATTAAATATTTTTAAATAAAATAAATCCCATTAAGCACATGTATTGGGTGATGACATTCATATGTGTATGTAATTCAGGTAGTTAAAGTCGAGATTATGGGTATGATTATGATGAGCTCACAAAATCGTAAAATGAGAATGAAATAGGGTTATGAACTTAGAATTAGATCGAGTCGATTCCAGGATTGTAAGTTCATTCTATACTGGACCTAACTGGAATGGGGTTATATATATATAGATACTATGTTTACATATAGATCTCTACGTCCATTCTATTCAGATTGGGGAATAAGCCTAATCAGACATGTTTTTCACATATCTTTCATTATGTAGTGTTAGAATATTATTATTATGGAAACAAATCAAATCAATAGAATATCAGAGATAATCAAGAGAATATCGGTAAGAATATCAGAGAGATAATCAAGAGAGTATCAAAGAAACAAATCAGTAGAATATCAAAGATAATCAAGGGAGTATTAGAGAATATCAGTAAAATATCAGTAGAATATAAGATAATATCAAATGTATTTATTTAGAATAATTTCCATATTTAGTTTCCTAGAATTTTATATTAAGTAAGCTATTGTAAACAAAGAGATACACATTCAATAAAAAAACTTATTCCATGTTATCATTTTCTTTGTTCTTTTTTGTTCATAGTTATCATATCCTTGTCCAACCTTTCTTAACCCTCGATACCATCACAAGATGGTATCAGAGCGGTGTTAGATCCTAGAAACTTAAAAAACCAATATCATTGTTCCATTACCCCTCACAGCCAAAAAACACCAAAAAACCAAAAACGTCATTTTCAGATGATGAAATTGGCAACAACATGAATCAAAACCAGAATAAATCCTCAACCATTACTGATGAGCTAACTTTGCAAATTGTAAATATGCTTCGTAATGACCTAGGGATTCAGCAAACACAATCCAATCTTGACAATTTGTCAATTGGTTTCAAATTAAATGGAGACAATTATCCATTGTGGGCAACACTCATGAAGAAAGCTATCGGTGGCAGAGGAAAGAAGAGTCA
>Ga0099824_1004705_pt1 | contig 19548 bp, 6 predicted proteins | sample SiratrowhiteBW_FD_76837 | JGI IMG/M metagenome (GOLD analysis project Ga0099824, IMG submission 76837) | Root nodule microbial communities of legume samples collected from California, USA - Siratro white BW | ecosystem: Host-associated > Plants > Roots > Nodule | place: USA: California... | reverse complement strand
TACATAGTCAATCGATTGAATAAAGAATTTTCATTCTCTACTTGAAGAATAAATCAGATTTGCGAAAAGTTTTCAAAGTTCAATTCACCCCCCTCTTGAACTCAGTCTAAACCTTATTTTACACACTCTTCTCTCTCAACTTCTCTTGTCCACTGTCACACGTCCACAAAAAAATATTATTATTTTGACACCGTTGATTTTTTACCCCCAATTTGACACCGGGATATTTTTGTCAAATGAGCTTACGTGGCAGGGTCATTTTTGGAAAGTGAGGGTAGCTTCATCCCTAATGGCAATTTAGGTTTTTTGCTTTTGATTGTTGAAAATGTAGAAGCTTGGAGCGCCTCCTCATTCTTGCCTTTTCATCTTCTTCTTCCACACGCTTGCTCTCGTCGCACTCTGTGCTCGTATTCTCATCTTCTCCTTCCACACATTACACACACTCGCTCTCATTGCCCTCCATGCGCGCTCGTCACTCTCGTTTTCTGATCTTCTCCTTTCACACACTCACTATCATCGTTGTCCGTGTTCTTGTCTCTCATCTTCTCTATTGTGGTGTGTGCTCTCGTCTTCACTGTGGTTGTTTTTTTTCGTTGTCTGGAGTGGTTGTTAAAAGTTCGTCTTTTTTGTGCTTTTCCATGGAAAAGGACTTATTTTTTATCATTTAAAGGTTCGTCTTGTATGATTTTTGTTTGGGGTTTAGGGTTGTGGAATAAGGGTTGGTCTTTTATGGGGTTTTTTATGAAAAGGGAAGACCTTTATTTGGTTTCGCGGATTAGGATTTTGAGGAGGTATGATTTTTGTTAGGGGTTCAGGGTTGTGATGTTTGAATATAAAAGATTTTTTTTTGGAAATGTTTTGTTTTTTGTTGTCATATGATTTTCGTTTGAGGTTTACGGTTGTGGAGTAAAGATTCATCTTTTATGGGGTTTTTGATGAAAAAGGAAGTTTCTTTGGTTGTTTAAAGGTTTTGTTTTTCGTTGACGTATGATTTCCGTTAGGGGTTTATGGTTGTGGAGTAAAGGTCCGTCTTTTATGGGATTTTTGATGCAAAAGAAAGACTTTTTTTGTGGTTTCACAATTTAGTTTTTTGATTAGGGTTTCCATGTTTGAATATTTTTTTTTCTTTAGTGTATGGTGGTAAGAAAGATGGGCTATGAACATATTTTGAAAGTGTTTTCCTTTTGAATGAGTGGTGGGTGGGTGGGTTGGTTGGTTTTTCGTGGATTGTTTGCTGACATGAATTGGTTGTTTTGTTTAATAGTTTGAAAAACATTCATGGCTTGAAAAGGAGTTATTGTGAGACATTTTAATGAACACATGAACACATCTGACTCAGTCACCAAAAGTTCAACAAAGGTGTCCCCTCGTTAAAGTACGGGTAACCTCTGATGTTTTGTAAGGTCAAAACCAGTATTAATGCACAAATGTGTATCAAATGAACATATTTTGGTGAATCAAAGCGTTAGTATTCCTTATTATGGGTGTAAATGAAGATTTTAAGAACATAATATGCGAAAATGGTCCTCATGAACACATTTGAGTTCAGTCGCCAAAAGTTCAACTAAGGTGTGCCCTCGTTAAAGCATGGGTAACCTCTAATGTTTTGAAAACTCAGAACCAGTATTGATGCACAGAGGTGTATAAAATGAACATCTTTTGGTTAATAAAAGAGTGATTAATCCTTATTATGGATGTAATTGAAGAAGTTAAGAACTTAATTTGCGAAAATGGTCCTCATGAACACGTCTGAGTTCAGTCGCCAAAAGATCAACTAAAGTGTCCCCTTATTAAAACATGGGAAATCTCTGATGTTTTGGAAACTCAGAACTAGTATTAATGAACAAAGGTAAATTGTTTTTGTTAGATTACTTCTATTTGCGAAAAACAATTCTACTTTACAGAAAATTTCAAAAATTTGATCTCTGTAAATGATTAAAAGTTCAAATAACATTAAAAGAAATTACTTTGATCACAGTCACTAGTCACTGATTTTGGAAGATAAAAGAAGCAATCAACATCTTATTTCGAAAGATAAAAAAGAAGCAATGATCAGCTTTTCATTTAATTCACAATAAATTAAAATAGAGAATAGCAAATAAATCAGATTTTGCCACTCAATCAAATTAAATGATTAATAGAATTTTCTTTAAAAAGAAACTTACTTAAAAAATTGCAAGATAACATAATGTGAGAAGTTTAAACTTTCAATTGTCATTTAATTGCTAGCTGCATTATATATAATCATATATATATATATATATATCCTTTCCAAATAAATCTATGCATCTCACCAAATTTTAACTTACCATATAATAACACATTAATCATTGAATGTTACATTCAATTTTTAAATAGCATATTTCAATTCTCAATAATTTAAATTTGAATAAGAGAATAAATAAAGATAGTAATTAAAGACTTTAAAGAGTATATATTCAATTTAGCAAACAATCTTTATTATTTTTTACGAAACTTTTCTCTAGAGAATTATTTTATACTGTTAACAAGATAATAATTATTATAATGAATCAATCAATTATGTATTAATTTCAAATAATTGTATCATCTACCGTGAGTGAATCTTTAAGTACTTTATATGCATTTAATTTGAAATATGCAACATTCAATGCTATTCAATACACCATATAAATGTAGTGCATGAACATTGAAACTAATTTGAATTTGATTTAAAATAAAATTTTCGTTATAAAACCATATTTAAGACCTTTTAAAAATAATAAGAAATATGCAAAATTAATTATATCAATTTTTAATGTGCTTAACAATTCAAATTCAAATATTCAGTTTAGTGAAATTACATATGTATATGCTTTTATTAAAACTGATTTACTTTTTAATTTCAATTACAATATAAAAGTAAATAGTAAGTTAAGAACTTAATTTGCGAAATGGTCTTTGTGAACACGTGTGAACACATATGAGTTCAGTCGCTAAAAGTTCAACTAAGGTGTCTCCTCGTTAAAGCTTAGGTAACCTTTGATGTTTTGTAAGCTCAAAATCAGTATTAATGAACAGAGGTGTATGAAATGAATATATCTTGGTCAATTAAAGTGTGATTAATCTTTATTATGGGTGTAATTGAAGAAGTTAAGAACTTTATTTGCGAAATTGGTCCTCATCAACATGTCTGAGTTCAGTTGTAAAAAGTTTAACTGAGGTATACCTTCGTTAAAGCAGGGGTAACATCTAATGATTTATAAGGTCAAAATCAATATTATTTCACAGAGATGTATAAAATGAACATATTTTGGTACATCAAAGCGTGACTAATCCTTATTATGTAATTGAAGAAATTAAGAACTTAATTTGCAAATAAGGTCCTCATGAACACGTCTGAGTTCAATCGCCAAAAGTTCAACTGAGGTGTCTCCTAGTTAAAGATTGGGTAACCTCTGATGTTTTGTAAGGTCAGAACTAGTATTATTATTTTACAAAACACCTGTGGTTACCTCTTCTTTAATCAGGAGACACCATAGTTAAAGTTTTGGCGACTGAGTCAGATGTGTTCATTAGATTATCCGCCATGTATAGTAACTCCTTTTCCAACCATGAATGTTGTAACTTTCAAACACTTAAACAAAACAACCAATTCATGTCAGCAAACAATCCACGAAAAACCAACAAACCCATCACTCATTCAAAAGGAAAACACTTTCAAAATAACAAAAAACATCCATCAACAAACAATTAAACCGTAAAACAAAATAAAAGTCTTCCCTTTTCATCAAAAACCCCATAAAGAACGAATCTTTACTTCATAACCATAAACCCCAAACAAAAATCATACGTAGACCAAAAATACAACCTTTAAACGACCAAAAAAAACTTCCTTTTCCATAAAAAATCACATAAAAGACCAACCTTTACTTAAACCACCAGAAACGCCAAACAGAAAAACATAAAAAAATAACCTTTTATTTTTCACCAACAACCAACAACAACACTATAAAACGACCATTACAACTACATTTTTCATCAAAAATAACACAAAGGACCAAACTTTTCCACCAACAACAGACGATAGTACTGTAAAACGACCATTAAAACAACATTTTCCATAAAAAATAACATAAAAGACCAAACTTTACTTCAACCAGCACAAACCCCAAACGAAAAATAAAGAACAAAACTGTTAAACGACCAACAATACTTCCTTTTTCATCGAAAGTCACATAAAAGACCAACCTTTACTTCCTTTCCAACAAAAATGACCCAAAAACCAAACTTTACCAGAAACGCCAACTACGACGAACCGTTGAAGGTTGACAAAAATGCGAGAGTAGGAAGACGAGAGTAGGAAGGTGTGAGTAGGGAGACAAGAACCAGAGACCAGAGAAGGAGAAGAGAGCAAAGAGACGAGAGGTGAACCGAGAATGAGCGAGAGAAGGAGAAGAGAGCACAGAGACGTGAGGAGTGAAGAGCGAGAGAGTGAGCGCGCGCCTTTTGGGATTTTTCTTCACCCAATTTTCAAATGCCTCTCACTTTACACGCTGGATTAAAAAAAATATTATTTTTGCTACATTAAGAGTGTCAAATGAAGGTGATGCCACATGTGATGTCAAAATAACATTATTCCTCATAAAATATCACACTGCACGGCTTCAATAGGGGACACACTCATACAACTCTAATCCTCTCTTCCTAAAAAACGCTGCACGCTCGTACTACTCTCATTCTATCTTCCTAAAAACCACTGTCCTCGTACTACTCTCATTCTCTCTTCCTAAAAAACACTACACGCTCGTACTACTCTCATTCTCTCTTCCTAACAAACATCTTCATGCTCTCACTCGGTTCTCACAATACACATTTTCTCTTCGTTCACATTACACTCACGAAAGAAAAGAGAGAGAAAGATTATAACAGGGGAACAGAAGTGAAAAGCACAGAAAGAAGGAAACAAAAAATGGAATAGAGAAAAATGGGAGATCTGCTACCTCTGAGAGCTTCCGCGTTGGGTTCGGAGCTGGAAGACTTGGGAGGTCCCTCCACTGGTGTTGGCAGCCACCTCTGGATACCCCTCATATAGTAACCTCCAGGGTCATGGTTGCATTTCATTTCACCGTTGTCTACAACTATATGTTTATTTAGGTTGGTTTACGTGAAGGATGAAAATCTATTTTGGAACATAGCATGGTCGATAGCATCTGCATTTGTTTTAGAATTGTAGCTGCTTTTTGTTTGCATTTGGTTTTATTCACAGTCTGTATTGGTTTTGGTTTTAGTCGCTACATTTTTGTTCGGAGAATGTAAGGGGTGCTGTAGAAAACGTATTTTTAGTTTGTCCGCAGAATATTTTTGTAACGTTTGCGTTATGTTTTGATACGCAGGGGCTCATTTTAATTGCGTATGTTTCGTGCGTGCTTCATTTTAGTTTGCTACCTGTATGAATGTGCTTTTTGTTTGCTTTAAGTGAACATGGAGTTTGCTAAGTGTGGTCTGTTATGTTTTTTTTCCTTTCTTTTTCTTCTAGACCAAGGTAATGGTTTTGAATTGTTTTTTAATTAGGAGCTTTACTTGGTCCTGCAAACTTACGAAGTGTTGAAAGGAAAGGTACACAGAATCAACACTATGGAATAAAATAATATAATTTATTTTAAATGGTGTGCCCGCTTTTTTTCTTTTTTTTTTTTTTTAATTCATGTGAGTGCGCTTGGAGAGTTTCAATCCAATATTAGGAGATTTGCAAAGGTGTGCAGTTTGATCGTTGAGTTTATGATTTGAACTTGAGGATTCGTGCATTTGGGCCACCATCCAATTCTCTGGCCATTTTTTTTGTCATTTTGCTGCATATGGGCTTCCATGTTTTTATTTTAATGTTTTGTTTATGAAGAGCTTATTCCTGTACTTTCATATCTTTTTCCTGCACTTCCATACATTTTTATTTTTATTTTTTCAAAGTCTTCTCGATTAAATTTTACACCACCCCATTTGCCCTTCCCTAACTCAAAGATCTTTCGGATTAAGCTATATTGAAAGCCATTCAAAATGCCAAAACCTCTTTTGAAATGATTCATTTTAGCAACTATTTCCAGATCTAAAAACAATCTCTGAAATAAATCATTTTAAAAAAAAAAATGTAGGTACTAATTAGATTTTGAAATAACTTATTCCGAAAGCTATTTTCAAATTTGAAAATAGCTTCTACAATATGTCATTCCAAATTGGTGTACTTCTTCTCTTCTAAAATGACTTAGTCAGAAAGTTGTTCCCAGTCAAGAATTATTTTTGGAATAAGCCACTCGAGAAAAAGATTCAAATTTCTGGCAATAATTAATGTCACAAAATCTGGAATTTAAACCTATTAGTACCTAAGCCCCATTTCCGAAACAACAATTAGAGTTGGAAGGATATATGGACTACAAATTATACCACCTAAATCTCACAAAACCATGGTATCCGTTTCTACTTTGACAGCACCGTGTCGATGATTGGCCAATTCAGATAAATATATAAATTGACATCAAAATTAACATTTGACCATAATCATTCTCATAAATAACAACTATTTCTAAAAGAATATTAAGAATAACTTAAGTTGAAACGTAACAGAACCTACTTGTGCCCTGAATTGATGGACTCTACCGCCCAAGAAACTTGAGTAAAACACGAGAAGCAAAATAATTTGAGACAGGAATGAATGAAGTTGAATTTGAAGCAAAGAGTAGAGAAATAGAGAAGGGAGAGCAGTGTGTTGGGTAAGAACATGGAAAAAGAAATGTGCCCGTGAAGGAATACCACGATTCCTATGTAACCTAACATCAACAGCTCCATCATCCTTTCCCTTTTCTTTGGTCAAATTTATACGCAATGGCCAAATTTCACTTCCGGAATCGCCTAATTCGCAAGGTAAAGATTGGTTTCCAAAACAGGTTATTTTAGAAGTCAAATAGTACCTTTCGGATAAGACTGTTCCAAATCCGAAATATCGAATTTTGAAAAGTAAAATTTAACTTTTGGAATGACCTGTTTTGGATGTCAAATTTTATCTTTCAAATTAGGTTGTTCTGAAAGCATAACTTTCATAAGGATAAAGAAGTTTTTGAAAAATGGACATCTTTAGAAAATAAGGAAAAAATGTATAGAGGTCCAGGAAGAACATATGGAGGAGCATAAAGAAGCTCTCTTGTTTATGTTTTATTAAACTTTAGGCCCATTTGGTGTTTTAGGTCCATTTATTTTAATGTTTTACAATCTCTTTATTTTATATGGACCACTGTGTTCTTTAGAAAGTTTGAACTCATTTTACTAGCTCAGCAGTTTCACTGCTTCTTTTTCATATCATACCTCATTATTTTGAAAGCATGAACTCATTAAACAAATCTAGCAACTTTGCTATTTGCACACCACCTCATTTTCATACCAAACCTCTTTCTTTAAAAACCTTGGGCTTATTATACTGACCCAACAACTTCACTATTTGCACACCCCGTTTTCATACCAAACCTCATCCTTTAAAAGTCTAGGCTCATTAAACTAACCTAGCAAGCTTGGGCTCATTAAACTTACCTATCAAGCTTGGGCTCATTAAACTGACCCAACAAATTTGTTATTTACACATCTTATTTTCATACCACACCCTACTCTTTAAAAAGCCTAGACCCATTAAACTGACCCAACAATCTCGCTATTTGCCACCTCCTTTTTTATATATACACCCACCTTTTTTAAAAAAATGTATTAAAGAATATTTTTCTCTAAATATAACACATATAAGTCAATTTCTCTACTAATTGTATGACTCATTAAGGATATTATGAATATTCGCCTACACTCTTATACTCTAAAAATTGTAAAATCTTAAAAGTATGAAAATTTCAAAAACTAAAAATTATTAATGAAACAAACAGTTTTTTTTATTTAGAACTACGTGATACCTAATTTTTCATTGTAAATGAAAATACATAGAAGCAAGGTCAATCCTTGTCGGGTTTACTTTTTGAAACAAACAATTTTCTATCAAGAACTACGTAAATCATGATTTTCCATTGTTAATGAAAATATATAGAAGTAAGGCCAATCCTTGTCGGGTTCAAAATAAAAATATATATTTTCTCTATTTTTTACCTGCACTTTTTCTCTTTTTTGGGAAAAATAAAGATTCTAAAAAAGCACATTCATTTCACTCATTTAATTAAAGTTATCATCTTAAGATGAAGATTGTAGAGTGTTAATACATTTCTTACATGTAATCGACTCCCGAACCTTAATTTGGTTTCCTGGACCATTTTATTTTCTTAGTTTTTCCATAGTTTTTCTTAATAAACTATGGTAGGCACTCTTCTATTTTTTTCAAGAAGTTTCTTTGCCCTATTGTGAACTCGGTTACGACACTAAGTTGTTGTTAAATTCAAAATTTAAAGAGTAGTAATGCTTTCCAAGAAAATAAGATGTTAGAGTCTGCTAAAAAACAGAAGCAAATGAACAAAAATGAATGCAAAAGCGAGTGAATTGTGTCCTCCAAAAGAGAACGCTCAGACCTTGGAAGGTATTGCATTTAGCATCGACCATTGAAACAATCACAAATAGCATGGACCAAGCCCACGCTAAGAGTAACATCCCAGAATTTTTGCAACACTATAGATATTAAAATTTATCCTATGATGTAGTAAACTATATAATCTAATTAGTTCAGGATGAAGCAAAGTCATGGATAGATCCTTTTACGAAGATTCTAACAATCTTAGACAAAAGGAAATGTGTTTGGAAGGAATAGAAGATTTTTTCAAAGAAATGTCATGAAGTTATTGGACGATCATAAAAAGCAGAAGACAAAATGAAGGACATGGAACATAAAAGATGGAAGAATCATCCATTAGGAAAAAATAAAAAAAATAGTCTCTTTAAGTTAAAGATTTAGTCTACTAGGACTACAGGCAACATGAATAGAACAAGGAGGCATACTACGACTAATGCCCGTAGAATGCCTAGATAGTAAGTTTCTAGATTTTCCAAGGAATTATTAGAAATTGATTAAAAAGGAGAAAATCTCAAGGATAAGAATTACTTCCCAGAAAGCTAGATATATATACATAGATAAATATCGCTATAGAAACATTATTACAGATAAAAATGAATATGTGGATCCCATTTTTTACTGTGGATTAGAGATATTTCACATCCTTGTACTTATCTCTTAGTAAACAAAATCAAACTAGATTATGAAGAATCCATTGGATTATAACTGATCGCTTTGTTTGAGACCGATAAGTATACAAGAATTGGCTCTTCCAATATAGGTTTCTAAATTACTGGCGGTGATGCCATGAATTTCTTAACTTGAACAAACATTTTTTTTACACTACAGGTCCCAATGAAATCTAGAACTCTTTTTTAAGATTTGGATGATTGGCTTGGTCTTCTCGGCTGACTTTGGAATGAATCATAACAATGTTGTTAGCTTTCCTCCCATCAACTTTTGAACCTCTTTTACATTCCTTGGGCTTCATGTATCAATGATGGCCTAATACTTGTCAGGGTTGGCCTCTTTTCCTTTATGCATGAGTATGAATCCTAGGAATATTCCACCCTCAGCCCCAAAAACACCTTTTGGGATTCAATCTCATATTACTTTTTATCAAAGCTTCAAAAACTTTAGTCAGGTTGATTGCTAGTTGCTCACATGAGTCGAATTTGACGACTACATCATCCACAAAGACCTCCATCTTTTTATTGATAAGACCTTTAAAATCTTTGTCCATAAATCTTTGGTATGTGGCTCTAGTGTTCTTCAAGCCGAAAGGCATCACCTCATAGTAAATATTGGCATTATCAGTCATGAACGACATTTTTTCCTTATCTCTAGGATGCATACAGATTGGTTGCAACCAGAGTAGGCATGAAGGAAACTTAACACTTTATGCCCCACGGCTCCATCAACTAGCCTATCTATACGTGGCGGGGGGTATGCGTCTTTAGTGTAGACTTTGTTGAGGCCAATATAATCCGTGCACATCTACCAGTTGCCATTTGCTTTCTTCACCATTACAACATTAGCGAGCTAGGTAGTGTATTGAGTTTCTCTAATAAATTTGACTTTTAATAACTTCTCAAATTCTTCCTTTGAGGTTGTTCTCTTTTTTGTCACTGAGTTTTCTCTTCTTTTATGCTACTGGTAGGCCTCCTTATACACCGACAATTTATGAGTTATGGTCTTGGGGTCTACGCCTAGCGTGTCGGCTACCGTTTAGACAAACATGTTGGCGTTTGTTGTCATTACTTGGCAAATTTTACTGAGCTCTTCTTTTACTGAACTCCCCGCCTTAGTGTAGTGTCCATCTTGTCCAATGGGAATCATTGTAATGTCTTAATCAGGTTCAACACGAACATAATCAATTTGTGGTTCTAAGTCAACTATGTTGTCTACATACTCTCTTCTGGGCCTTTTGACTTCATTATGAAAGTTGCGTAATTCCTCCGACTGCATAACTTAGCTGCTCTTTGTCTCAGCTCATCTAAGTCGACAACCAATTTTTTTTATAAGTTGTTAGCAAAAGGCCCCAATTGTAGTGTCGTTACCAGGTGGTGTATGGCTACTTTGGGTTTCAAATTGTGGATTTGTAATGATATCTTTTCGACCATTTCCATGAAAAATCTTAACGACTCTCATTTCTCATGCCTTATATTTATGAGTGTCAAGGATGTCACGTGATATGGTCGGCTAGTAGTAAGGCGAATTTGCTTACTAGGGTATCAAAACTATTAATCAAGATTGGTAGAAAGCGAGTGAACTAGCTTAGGGTTTCCCCCTTTAATAAGGTTAAGAACACTCGGTGAAACACAATGTCGTCTGGGTATACAAGCTCATCTGGGTTATATAGATATCAATATGCTCGTTAGGATCAATTGTCCATCATACTGGTCTAGGCCTCAACCTTTCTAGTTGGTAGGGAGTTCAATATTCATGATCTTGTCCATAAAGGGGTGGTGTGTACTCACTAGTAGAAAAAATGCTTTCTACGACAGGATAAGATGGCGGTTAAAATGAAATCGACGTAAACAAAAACACTGTGACAATCTTGTAAATATTGGAAATTATATCACTTAAGTTAGCCTCCAATATCAACGTTATATGTGTGTGAAAAGATAAAAAATAAAAATTTGAAAAACATAAATTGAAGGTGCACATATAACGTCGTTCCAAGCCTGAGAACTGACGTTATATATTCATGCAAACAATAAAAAAAACATTGAAAATATTAAACTGAAGGTGCACATATATCATCAGTTCCAACCTTGGGAATCGACGTTATATGTGTTTGCAAAAGATAAAAAAAATAAAATAAAATCTTAAATTGGATCAGCACATTGTCGCAACCGGATCACGACGGAGCGATCACAAATTTATTTTTAAAAAGTATTTAAATTGAAAATAGAGTCGCCACTATAGCTTTTTATGGGGAAACTATAGAAAAGCCAAAAATAAAAATGCCTACAAACCAGATTCAAGATTCAGGAGTCGATTTCGTGTGGGGAAGGTGTTAGCACCCTCACGACGCCCGTCCTAGGATGATACCTTTAATTAAATGAATAGAAATAAGTGTGCTTTATAAAATGCTGTTTTTCCTAAAAAATAGTAATTACAACAAATAAGAATAAATATATATTTACAAAAAATTATAGACAAAGAATGAATAATAAACAAGCAAAATAATAACAACGACTTATTTTTTAGTTTTTTTGAACTTGACAAGGATTGACCTTGGTCCTACTTTATTTCCAAAGGAAAATCAGAGATCATGTAGTTCTAATTTGAATATTTATATTTTTTATTTGGGAACCCGACAAGGATTGACCTTGTTCCTACGTATTCCTATCCGTGATGGAAAATCTGGTTCACGTAGTTTTAATTTTAAAAATTCATTGATGATGTTTGATATTTTTTATTTTTCGAAATTTCATTTAATCTTGTTTTTTGTTTTTTTAAAGAAAAAGTTTATATTTGTTTATTGTTAAAATTTTATTAAAACTGTTAATTAAATGTTTTTCTTTTATTTTTGAAAATGTTATATATATTTTCTAATTATTTTTAAAATTATTTTAAATCTAATATTTTTATTTTTAAAAGTGTATGTTTATCAAAAAGGTTTTTTTTTATTCTTTTTCCTAACTTACTTTTATTGTGTTAATTAAAAATAAACAATGAAACCTAATACCCTAAATCACGTGGCATGAAAATTCTCAGCACCACAACTATGCAAAAAAGAAAGAAAAACAAATATAATATAAATATAGTTATTAATTATTAAAATTAAAAAACTTAATAAATCCTAAATATTTATCCGCGTGACATAGGAACACCCAGTGCCACAAACCTACCAAAACCTTTCTTAATATCCTAGTGAATTAAGTCCTCTATAGCCACATGGCTTCCTTTTCTAATTTGTCCCTTTTCATTTCTTCATAGAAAATGGGCTAAGCCCGCATTACACGTTGCCTCTCCCAACCTTCATCTATTATTATTATTATTATTTTTTTAAATCAAATTAGGCCTTTTGGCTAATTGGAATTAAGGCTATTACAAGTGATAGAGCAAAGACGCAGTTTCCTACCTCCCTTCAATCTCCTACCAGCAATGAACGACGACTCATTTTTTCGTTCTTTCCTTCTTCTATATCTACTTTCTTTACATTTTATTTTGTTTCTTTTTCTGATTCATTCAATTTACATAACTCGCTTTGGGATTTGGGGTGCCTCCGAACTTAGGTTTTCTATTTTGAATTCTAGAACTACCCAACGTAGTGGCAAAAAGGTTGTAATCGGATGCTTGAGTTACTTTGTTTCTGGAATGATTATTTTGGTTTTGTTCTTTACTGTGACTATTTGGTTCCACAAGGGATAGTGGTTGTTGATGTTAGGATTTTTCAATTGGGAACAGAGTTTCGAATTTAGGACTTCGGCTATTCTGTATTCGATCATGTGTTATGGAATTGGGATTATTTATTTTTTGGAATTGAATTTGCTACTTACTCTGGACCGACTTTTGATTAACTAGTCCTGTTTTTTTTTTTCGGAAAGGTTGTTTGGTGTTTTTTGAGTGAGTCTTTAACTAAGTTATGAGGATTTCTGTGTTCTTGTTTCATATGAGGATTTTTGTGGGTTTATTTGAGCATTTTCCTATCTAGATTAGCTTTGGTTAAGGTTTTTGGAAAGTTTAGGTATTGTTTTTTTAATTGAGTTAAATTGGTTTCTAAACTTTGTTTGAGTTTTGAGATTTTTGATTCTGGTTTGGGGTTTTGTGTTTGTTTTCTATCTCTGGGCTAATGATATCTAATGTTACAATATCTTTCTTATTGGGGTCTAATGACCGTACTAGCAGCAGTAGCTAGATGAATAATAATTCTGTAAAAATGCAGCAATTAGATAATCTCAAGATTGGTGCCAGTAACAACAACCATATCAAACACCTTCATTCAAAATTGATTTAACAATGCTTCCAAACTAATTACTCATTGATACTGATGCAGTGATACTGATGTAGTGCATAGGGTAAAACAAAACATAACAAATACAGATGAAAATATATAACAGAGCCAGGATCGGGATAAAATTAAAGGAAAAAGGGTAAACCAGGACAAAATTAAAGCAAGAACACGAACCCGTTGAAGACTCCCAATTTAACTTCTTCTTTTCCTTTTTGTGTTTCTACTGGACTCTTAGATTTTTTCAAGATAACCTAATAATATTTTTCAGTATTTTTCTTTCTCAATTTCTCTCTCCCCTCTCTTTGTGTCTGTCATTTTTTATATATATGGTTAATAATCAATCCATCTCCCCCAGTAAAATCTAGTATCATTGTTCTTAATTAAAAATCAATTGCCCTTTTTAAGATTGTATAGTTACATTTTATGAAATAAAATAGATGCAATGTGAAGAAGAGGAACAGGCCAATAAAAAGAAATATGAATAGTCAGCAAATGTAAAGAAATATGAATAGTCAACAAATGTAAAGAAATATGAATAGTCAGTGAATGTATGAAAGTTATAAGGGCTAAATGTGATAAGTATGAGGGCTGAATGCAATTAGTATGAGGAGTCAAAAAGCTGAAAATAGTACATTTGCAATTCTTAATCAAGATAAAATTTGTCAGGCACTAACTAAAAAATTAAAATGGCACTAAAGCTACATAAGAAATTAAAATGACATTAAAGCTACATAAGAACATGAATGGGCAGTAAAGGTTTGTTAACCTTAAGCCTTAGTGGCAAGCAAAATTCATAGAAACGTGTAAGAAGAATGTAAATAATAACTATTTTTATTTTTGACAATTTGAATTAGACTTCAACAAATCTCTTTTTTATTTTTATTTTTATCAAACTGGATCAGAATTATTTTTTATAAATGAACCCCTCCTGTTCAATTGGGCTCACTTAATATTTCTATTCAATTTATTTTAAGACAGACCCAACACCTTTTGTTGTTTTATCATTTTTTTTACTAATTTCATTTTATCTTATTTTTTATTATTATTTAATCAAACTTTATTTATAAAGTCAAAGTTCTTTTTATTATTTATCCCAAATGACAAAGAAACTAAATAACACATGTTAAAAAGTTTTATTTTCTTATTTTTACTCTTTTATTTTTTCCTTTTTCTTTCCTTATTTGCAAAAATAATTTTTATTTGCCCGAACGAAATTGGGTGTTGACCGCTGCCCTCCTTACTTAAATTTTGCCAAATAATCTGAACTTTCCAAGTTCAGATTATGAGAGTAAAAGATAAGTAAGGACAAAAATACTACTTTCGTTCGGTTTGAAAATAAAAGAAAATAAAATAAATGTAGATAGAGGTCGAGACCTTGTAATGAGAGGTTCACGTACCTTAAACTGACCTTGTACTAAACGAGAGGGTCATTGTTTTGAATTGAATTGACTTTGTACTGAGACGAGAGGGTAACGAGGATTGATTTTTGAACTGACCTTGTACTGAGACTAGAGGGTCATTGTTCCTCCTTTTGACAGACGAGAGGGTCATGAGGATTGATTTTTGAACTGACCTAGTACTAAGACGAGAGAGTAGTTGTTCTTCCTTTTGACCTTGTACTGAAATGAGAGGGTCACGAGGATTGATTTTTGAACTGACCTTGTACTGAGACGAGAGGGTCGTTATTCTTCCTTTTCACCTTGTACGATGAGAGGGTCGCGAGAATTGATTTTTGAACTGACCTTGTACTGAGAGGAGAGGGTCGTTGTTCTTCATTTTGACCTTGTATTGAGACGAGAGGGTCATAAACTTTGAATAAATCTCTGACGAGAGGGTCATAAACTTTGAATAAATCTTCGAACAATGTCATTAAGATTATACAACCGTGTAGAATGTGGAGATACAATATTGAGTCATTTCTCTAATAATATCTTTTGTTGATTTGCATGAAGTTTGATTCTTCCTTATTGCAAGATGTATGTTGGATGCATGATAATGCATGAAATTTTTTTGTTTTGTTCTTTATGGAGAATGCATTTATGAATGCATGAAATTTGATTTTTTTTTGTTTTAATATGAATTTTGATTTTGTTCTCTTTGAAAAAATGCATATATGAATGCATGAAATTTGATATTTTTTCTTTTAATATGAATTTTGATTTTGTTCTTTTTGAGAAAACTGCATATATGAATGTATGAAACTTAGTGAATTTTCTGAATGAAAGTGCATGTTTGAATGCATTAGTTCTTTTTGCCTTTTCGATATTATTTTTTAAGAATGCATTTATGAATGCATGAAACTTTGTGAATTTTCTAAATGAAAGTGCATGTTTGAATGCATAAATTCTTTTTGTCTTTTTGATTTTGTTCTCTTTTATTTTTTAAAAGAATGCATTTATGAGTGAATAAAACTTGATTTTTTTTGTTTTATTATTTTTGAAGAATGCATATATGAATGCATGAAATTTGATTTTCCTTTCTTTTGTTATTTTTGAAGAATGTATATATGAATGCATGAAATTTGATTTTCTTTTGAATAATGTATGTTAAAATCATGATTTTTTATTTTTTTTTATTATTTTGAATGAAAATGCATGTTTGAATGCATGAAATTTTATTTTTAATTTTCTTGGATGAATATGTATATATTAATGCATGAAATTCTATTTTTATTTTGAAATTCTCTTTCATTTCCAATGCTAATGTATCTGCAATTTTTTCAATGATTTTACAAATGATTTTTTTTTTTTAGTGAATTTTTCAAAGACAATGTTTCAAAAAGATATGTACAAATTTTCCAAAAGAAAAAGTATGTACAAAATATTTTTTCAATGATTTTCAAATGTTTTAAGATTTGAGTACAAAGAAATTTTTTTAATTATTTCTTTATTCAAAAAAGTATGTACAACTTTATGTACTTTCAAAAGGATTTTTCAATGATTTTTTTTCAAATGCATATGTATAAAGAATTTAAAAGATCTCAAGAATATGTACAAACTTCAAAGTGAAAATATGTACAAGGGTTTCTCTTTTCTCTTTTTCAAAATTTCATTGGTTAGAAGTTCTTGGTAATGAATTCACTATATATCAATTTCCCTCTCTCTTTTTTTTTAGAAAATTCAGGATCATTCGAAGCTAATGTCAATATGGTGTAACTATCGACTTTCCTTTTGGAAACACTGCTTAGATGCATGCTTAAACCCATGGGTAAAGGTAAGTATTTAGGGAGTTTGAGGTATTTGAAAGATACTGGAGAGCAAATCTTCAAACAGGATTGCCCGAGTTTTGGTGTGATGGGATATATGTGAGGGAAGGCAAGGGTACTGAAAATCGAATTGTCCTAGTTATTTCTGATATCTCAATCTCAGTTGACCTGTGTATAGATGACTCTTTTATGGGAAAGGCATTTTAGTAGACATCTTTCTCTTTTTCATTTTTCATCTTTCATTTTTTCTTTTTCATTTTTTTCATTTTTTTATTTTTTTTTCATTTTTTAACGCGTATTGTCTGTCACATACCCTTGTTACAAACCTAAACTTTCTGAAAATCATTACAATCATTCTTCAATCAATATGGACTTTATTAGGCTTGTAATGTGGCTAGAGGTTGTAGGGTTTGAAGAAAAGGATATAAAGGCTCAAACTTTATTTGTGGACTGGAGAAGTTTAACAAGGACCATTAACCAGTATTGTAAACAGTCAAGATCTTCTTTTCTGAACTTTCCATCATCATGTTCCTTTTTCTTCTTTTTTTTTTTCTTTTCTTTTTGTTCTTTTTTCACTTTTTTTTCTATTCTTTTTTTTCTATATTTTCCTTTTTTTTCTTTTTTATTTATTTTTTCTTGTATTTTCCTTTTTTTTCTTTTTTTTTTCAAAAGTTTCAGATGTAAAACTTTCATTTATGATAATACTCCTTCTTTGATGAATTAGGAGCTTTTGACATGTTCTTTATTTGATGAATTTCTTCTTTGAAACCTTAGACTGAGTTTCAACATGTTAATGATCCTTGCTTAGGGTATTTTTGAAAGAAAATTTTATTTTTGGCTCAAAGAGGGTGCAAAGGATGTGTAAAAGTGTTTCGGTTGAAGAAACATGGCCATATATCATTTTGAATTATGATTGCTTGATTTTTCAAAGAGTTTAACAATGGAACAAAATTAATGACTTCCTACACGTGTCATATTTTATTTATTGTCCTATCTTTTGCTTAGATCGCCCTTTCAGGTTTTCAATCTAATGGACTTTTTTTTTTTTTTCAAATGCCCCCAGAGAACTAGGTTTAGAGATTCAGAAAATAACCAAATGAGAGAACACAACAAAAGTAAATCCTTTTGTTTGAGAATTATAGGAATTTTGAGGCTTTTGGGATTTTTAAGAATCTTGGGAAGGCCAGAAAGGTAGCAAGCATCATATATGCAAATATTTCCTTGAAAAAGCCAATTTTTACTTTTATTAAGCATTGTGCTTGAATGATCCTTATTTTATCATTATTCGCAATCTTGTGAATTTAATGAACCATGAACTTGACTCATTATATTTTCTATTTTTGAAAAATTTTCCACAACATGTGAAACAAAAAAAAACATGCCAAATGAAACTTTGAATTTCATAATGGAAAAATGAAGAAGTACAAACAAAAACTATATAGAAAAATTTCTTGTCATTACGGAATCATACTAACTGGCAATGGTAACTCTTCCCCATCCATCCTTGTAAGAATTAATGCCCCTCCTGGTAATGCCCTTTTTATCACATAAGGACCTTCATAATTAGGCATTCATTTCCCTCTACTATCCTTTTGAACTGATATGATCTTTTTCATCACCATTTCACCTTCTTGGAATTCTCTAGGGTGAAACTTCTTATCAAATGCCCTTTTCATTCTTCTTTGGTATAACTGCCCATGACATATTGATGCCAACCTTTTTTCATCAATGAGATTAAGCTGATCATGCCTGGCCTGAACCCATTCTACTTCATCTAATTGGGTTTCCATTAGTACTCAAAGAAGGAATTTCTACTTCTAAAGGGAGAACTGCCTCCATTCCATATACCAATGAGAATGGTGTTGCTCTAGTTGAGGTTCTTACTGAAGTGCGATAACCATGCAAAGCGAAAGGCAACATCTCGTGTCAATCTTTATATGTCACTACCATTTTTTGGATGATTTTCTTTATATTCTTATTTGCTGCTTTAACTACTCCATTCATTTTTGGACGATAGGGAGTAGAATTATGATGTTGAATCTTGAACTCTTCACATAGTTCAGACATCATGTTGTTATTTAAATTGGTAGTATTATCAGTAATGATTATGCTAGGTAGACTATATCTGCAAATGATTTCCTTTTTAATGAATTTGGTTACTAATTTTCTTGTCACATTGGCATAAGAAACAACTTCCACCCATTTGGTGAAGTAATCTATTGCCACCAGGATGAAGCGGTGTCCATTTAAAGCCTTCGGCTCAATAACTCCAATAACATCTATGTCCCACATGGAAAATGGCCAAGGTGCGGATAGAACCTTTAATGTTGTAGGTGAGATGTTGATATTGTCTGCATATGCTTGACACTTATGACATTTTCTTACATGGATGCAACAGTCATTTTCCATAATCAGACAAAAATACCATGCTCTCAAAATCTTTCTAGCCATTGAATGACCATTCATATGAGTTCCAAATGTTCCTTCATGGACTTCCTTTAAAATCAACTCTGCTTACACTAGTAGAAAAGCGATTGTATAAGGCTTACAAGCGCGGTTGTACAACTGCGTTTGATTCAATCGCGATAAAAAGTACTGAAGATAAAAACGCGATGGAAAGTATAATATACCACCGCGGTTCTTTAGAAACTGCATTGAAAAAATGGCACAGAAGGTTCAAAAATATACAGAAACCGCACATACAAGCGCGGTTGTAGAGGGAACCGCGCTGGTATGTGTGAGTTTTTTTTAAAAATGGTAGCAGCTATTCGTTGCTGCCCAATGCCAAAATGCTACCAAAACTAAAATCCAAGATTTCCAATTCAACACATACTCAATTCAAAATTCAAAATCTAATATCTCCAATACAACACATACTCAATTCAAATTTCAAGT
>Ga0099824_1004704_pt1 | contig 19549 bp, 9 predicted proteins | sample SiratrowhiteBW_FD_76837 | JGI IMG/M metagenome (GOLD analysis project Ga0099824, IMG submission 76837) | Root nodule microbial communities of legume samples collected from California, USA - Siratro white BW | ecosystem: Host-associated > Plants > Roots > Nodule | place: USA: California... | reverse complement strand
TTATCTAATCTTTTTTGGTTTTTCTATGGTTTTCCATAATTAACTGTAGTGGCGACTCCTCTGTTTTATCTAAAAATAATTTTATCTTTGTTCGCCGTCCCGTCGTGACCCCGGTTGCGACAATGTCCTTTTACACCAACAACCTGTCTATGAAAAAGAGAAAAAGTGAAAAAACATTGACTTATCACATGCATGTCCCCCAATTCGCAAGTCCCAAAAACACCAAATGCAAAAGGAGAGAGAAAAAGAGATTCTGCCTAAGGCTGTGCATGCATTGATTGGTTTTTCCTCTTTATAGTGACGGGTTAATTTGGTTTACAAAAATAATACCCTAAACCCTAAATATTTTCAATGTGAAAATAGATTATACATTAATAATGCAAAATAAGTTATGCTATTATTTAATCTCAAACTGCTATATACTTTAAATTTACTATTTTTATAATAATTTTATTAAAATTGTTTATGATTTAAAGCTTTACATTTACAGTATGGAGTTATTATAAACTCGGTTTCATTACCGATTTCTCTATTTTTTGTTGTCCTTGATTCAACATAGTACCAGTTTGTATAAAACACAAGTAAACTCTTGTAAAATATAAAAATAATTAATACTCCAATATAAGAAATTTAATAAATTTCACAACTTGGATATATTGGCACAATTAAATATTATAATTTTTAACATTTTTTAAATATTTTTCATTCTTTATAGCAAAACCATTTTCAATTTAGTACTGAGCCTGTGTTTAGATAATAATTTACTCACCCAACTATTATTTTGGAAAATATAAAAAATTAGATAAGAGATTGCAAACTTATGCCTGAAATATATGAGGCAAACAGAAGAAGAGGTTAACAAAACTATTTAACAATTTAACTCGTGAATATAACATAAATACAATTGCAAAATCTAATATTTCACTGTCAAGATGGCAAGAAAATATTGTTAATGGCCATCTTAGAAATGATGAGACAAACATTCTTAAGTAAGATTTAGTAAAAATAAGTGTAATTTGGTGATATTTTCTCACATGGATAACTTGAGAATATGTTCGGTAACTTTGTCTATGGTGGAATGAATTTCAATTTTTAAATGTTTTTGTTTTCTCATGAAAAATAGGATTGTTGGTGATGTGAATTGCAATTTTATTATCGCATTATACAGAGGCAAAGGGTGTGTTGATGTTGAAGTCAATTAAAGGGTTCATTAACTAAATACATTTTTGGATCTTAAAGATGTATTCCAAAATTTAAAATATATTTTTTCAAATTGTATAATCCGAAATAATTTTTGAATTATGTAATTTAAAATATTTCTAACTCATAAACAATTTGTATCTTTCCTACACTTATGAAGGTATATGAAGAAAGTATAGGAATATTAGAAAAATTGCTTATCAAGTATGTGGATCATTTATTTCTTCACCTCTATAGTTTCTATGTACACCCCCATATGGGATGGTTAAGAAACCAAATTATACCTTATCGTGGCTGTTCGTTGCCACTACTATCTTTCAATCCATAAGTCATGTTTAAGGATAAAGTAAGAATTATAGGGGTGCAAAAAGAAATCCCAAGTATGTGTTTATAGGTCGTGGTCCAATGAGCCAGTTCCGGCCCATGAATAGACCCATTAATACGAAAACCAATCAAAAGAGAAATTAGGGTTTATAGGCAAGAAGGCAGCAAAGGATAACAGTGTGGACGCCGTGCTCTGTTTCCAGCATCCACTTCTTCATCATCCACCTTCTCACACAATGGTACGTTCGCAAATTCCTAGTCCCCAATATTTTTCATCGTTTCGTTAAATTTTCACTCTGACGCAAACACTTGCGTGCGTTTTGATATGTTCAGATTATCCCGGAGAAGAACCGTAAGGAGATCTGCAAATACCTCTTCCAAGGTAGGTCCATTAGCCATTATCATTAATAGTGTTCGCTCGTTAGGGTTTCATCTCGTGGAATAGCGAGGCTTATCTTTTGTCGGTGTTTATGGTGCAGAGGGAGTTTGCTATGCGAAGAAGGACTACAATTTGGCGAAACACCCTGAGATTGACGTGCCCAATCTGCAGGTGATTAAGCTGATGCAGAGTTTCAAATCTCGCGAGTACGTGAGGGAGACCTTTGCTTGGATGCATTACTACTGGTTCCTCACTAACGATGGCATAGAGTTTCTGAGAACTTACCTCAACCTTCCTTCCGAAATTGTCCCTGCCACTTTGAAGAAACAGGCCAAGCCACCTGGCAGGCCCTTTGGTGGCCCATCCGGTGATCGCCCTAGGTATGCGAACAAAATCACTGTAATTGTAGGATTGGTATCATAGTGTATGCCAAGAGATCCAGGGATTTGGTTATAATTAACTTATAACTATTATTTCTGTTAGTGGATTGTAATAAGCCTAATTTGTGGCGTTTTGAACAGGGGTCCACCGCGCTTTGACGGGGAGCGTAGATTTGGTGGTGATCGTGATGGGTACCGTGGAGGTCCCCGAGGTGGTGGTGACTTTGGAGGAGACAAGGGAGGAGCTCCTGCTGACTACAGACCCTCTTTTGGGGTAATCCTATTTTTCTCTGCAATTCATCTTTTGCTTATTTGTTTAGTGTAATCATGATTGTCATTTGCTTTTGGTCTAGTTTTCATTATCATTGCCTGTTGTCTTTCTTTAGATTGGATGCGTTCTACATGCTATGTACTTCTACTGCCTCCTGTTTGAAGAGATGATTTTTATTTTGGCTCATTTTGAATCAGCCTCTAACTTATAGAGCTCTAGTTTGGATAAGTATTGGTTCTAAGACCTTATAAAGTATAGGTCCTTATGTGGATAGATTTTGAACATGTTGAAATACAAGTTAAAATTAATTAATTTATATGAAAAAGATTTAAAACCTCACTTCTTTTAAACACCTTCATTCCTAGATAATGTCTTATTTTTATTCTCATCTTCACTATTAGATTATATTTCTGACTACGGCTATGCCTATGCACAAGTTTTAAACTACTAGAGTGTATTTTTAACTAGGGTTGGGTTGTAATGATTGAACTTCTTGTATAAAAATTATGAATAAATATTGGTAATGTGATTGTGATGTTTTCCTGAATCGTGATAATATTGCTGTCACGATGGTAGTTAAATTTGATGATGGTAGTTTGTGAAATCAAATTATTTATTAGAGTCCGATGTTTCTGCCTGTTGTTTGTTTGTGTAGGGTCGTTTACATTTAAATCTTTTAATTTTTTTCTTTGCCATGTAGTGCAGTGTAGAATTCTTGTCATATTAAATTTCAGCACAAGTTAAATTATTTATGCGATTGCCTCCGGCTGGAAGAAATGGTTTATAGTTTTGCTTAGTGTGGGTTATCTTTTAACTTAATAGAGCTCTTGACTTAGATAAGTATTTGTTTTCAAGCACTTGTAGATTTATAGGTACTTGTGGAGAGATAATTTTGAACAAGTTGAGATGTACAGCTTAAAATTAACTTTTTCAAGATTGATTCATTTTACTTTATTTTATTTTTTCTCTTGCAAGTTTTTAGTTTTAAATATTCACAAATTGACTTAGAGTAGTTGCTTATAATTTCCCATGATTTGCACCTGTTGTAGAAAATGTGAAACCAAGTCCGGGTTTGGAACTCGTTTACGACTTGTTCATAAACAATATATTCCTCATCAATAGTGCGTGTAATTGATATATCTGATCAGAAATTTTTGTTAATGTCACGGTAGTTGTGACCGTGAAGTAGTGCAGTTATAATGTTCATTACCATACTTGCATATTGAGAATTTTGTCTGCAGTATGGAACATTTTTAACTGATTATAGTGTCATGTAGCTGATCATTAGTTTTTTTGTGCTGATTATAGTGTCATGTTGATAACTATTTGTATGAGCTTTCTTTGCTAATTGGTTTGCCATATTGCAGGGTCCTGGCGGAAGGCCTGGCTTTGGTCGTGGATCTGGTGGTTTTGGAGCACCAGCCAGTTCTAATCTTCCCTAAGGATAATGTTTTCTGTTATATTTTTTGTTTAATTTTCTAGAGAATGTGCCTGTAGTTGGAGTTAATGATATATTACCCTCTCCTATTGATTGTTTTATCAGCTTAACAGTTTATGTTCAGTTTTCGTTCAATGAAGATTTTGAATTGAGTTTACTAATTGAGTGTTACATCCCACATTTTTGTTCAATCTAAACCCAACTTCAAATGCTTGTAGTTGGTCAAAACTTTCGTTACTAAATTTTGCATATTTAGGACTTACTGCCAAAATTTAGCCCGTTCTTGAAGTAAAGGAGAATAATCAATGCAGCGTTCTTGCCTACTAATGAGTACAGTGTTCACGCCAGAAATTTTTCATAAAAAATATTACTACGCATTTTTTTGTATTCCCCCTCGGTTAAACGTTTTCAAAATCTGCAAAATAATGTGAACAAGATCTTCACGATGTTCCTTCCCTAAGAAAGGTCTTTCAGGTGATCAAGATCTTCTTACTTGATGAACTGATCTCTGCTTATCTGTGCCTTAAAGATGGCATTTGCTGGTTTTTGTGGACTTATTTGGACTTGGCATCTAAAGGTAACAAAATATTCTTAACACTCTGTGCTGAAGAGCTTGGGTTAGTTCTTGAAGAAAGCAAGAAAAATCTGGATTTAGTAATGGATAAATTGAACATTGGGAGTTTCAGCTGAAATCCTAGGTCAAGTAACAGCCAATCCATCAACACAAGTTAAGGTTGATGGGGAGACTTATTTAACTAGTATCTAGGAACATATTGGAGAATACCAGTTTTCAGTTGGAAGTGTTCCAAACACTGGCATCTTGTGGATCTGGAGAAAGAAGGACTGAGACATCGGAACGGGCCCTCATGGAATCTGAACTATTTTCCTGTCTTCACTGAGGAAAAGTTTTTGTCTGCAACTATAGAGTGGCTGTGATCAGAGGAGAAGGCAGCAATGGAGACAACGAAATGGTTGCAACATTTTATGCTACTGGTTTTGAGCCAAGGGATGATACCGTATAAGATCTTCTCGATGGAAAGAGTTCCGTGGAATTGTGTTTGTTGGTGCATTTCGCTATGTTGATGTGCTAGATTCTGCAAAAGGCTGGTCGGCTTGCATAAGATTTAATGAGCACATTTGCAACAATTTCAGGAGTTTGACAAACGTCCACACACTTCTCACCGTCTCATCTCTCGTCTCAATTATCGATGATTATTCTTCAACAATTCCACACTTTACTTTTTTTAGAATTTCGCCTATAATGGATAGGTTCCAGAATGCATTTTACTTCATGTAGAACAAAGCCTCCGTTACCTTCTCTTCCACCTTCTTACCATGGTAAGTTCTCATGCTACCTTCCTAATCTTTGTTTAAGCGACTACTAAATACCACATGCTAAATTGCTTTATAATTCAATTATACTATTTAATTGTTAAAAGATGCCTACTTAATTTTCTTTATAACGATGTCAAAGCTTATTAAAATATTTTTACTAATATTCTATTTAGACAAATAACTAACATTTACGTCAAAAAAAATAAAAAATTAAGAAGCATTTTTTTAAATGTTTTAATAAGAATATTTTAAAGAAATTTCTTAATAGAGGTATCTTTTTTCAATCAATATTTTCATTTGGCTCTCTGCATATTCAGATTTTTTTTTCTTTTTATTAAAGTTCTCATTAAAATGGCTTGGCTTTGCTATTTCTTTATTTGTTATTTTTTTAATTAATCTCTTGAAGAAATTTCTTCATAGGTTGTTTGTGAAAATTTTAAGTTTTGGAAATTGATGAATGTTATGCTTGTAAATAAATACAAAGTCTAAAATAGTATCAATTACTTTTTTATACATTTAAAGACAAACAACTTCAAATTTATTACATTACTCCTGTTTTGTGAAGAAAGAAGTCATTCATTACAAAAGTTAAAGTTTAATTAGAAATTGATGATCCTTTCTAATAGGTAACTCTTTCAAAAAAAATCACACATTTATTTTCTAAAATAAATAAAAATTATGAATTTTTATTTTATTTTATTTTAGTCCCTTTAAACGTTGTACTTTTTCTTTTAGTCCTTATAACTATATCACTTTCTTATTTCAATATTTGATGACGTTAAGTATATACTTCGATATTTGTTATTAGTATTAAACTGACAATTTTATTAATATATCATGCAATTATGTAATATTATAACATCATAATGATGTTATCACAGTTAAGTTTAACTGGTAGTATTTAATATAAGACATTAAAGTAATAAGAAGAAGGACGGAATCAAACAAAAAATTAAAAGAAAAACATCTCATATACGAGATTAAAAACTTAATTAAGCTATTTATTTTTATCTAGTATGAATTTTAGTTTTTTTTTTAATTTCTCATAATTTAAAATAATATTGTATTACGAAATAGATTACTTATTATAAATTTAAAATATAATTTATATATATATATGTGTGTGTGTATTTGACAATATATAATTTATATATTAAATTTTAATTATAATATAATTTATATATTAAAAAATTATTTATTATAATTTTTAATTATATACAATAAATATGTATTATAATGTATAAAATAAATTGCGGTCAATAAAATATTAATTCATCTTTTAATTGCACTCAAGATATTATTATTCCCTCTGGAGTGATTGTCTAATATGGATGTTTCTTGTTCTTGCTTATTACATATTACTTAAGCAGTGCCTTCTTGCTTTTTATGGATCTTCAGTTCTCTGGAGATTTTCAGAATTGAAGCCAGTGAAATTCAACACCACACCACCATACATTGGTTTTTCTTCATATATTTGAACATCTTGCAAGAATTAATTACGATGAATTACGATGAATTACAGTAACATTACATTACATTTAGCACAATATATAAGATTAAGAATCTTCCTCTTTTAACTCTGTCTCCTTTAGTTTCTTATGCAATTATATAAATGGAAGGATATGTCAAAAGAGAAACAGTTCCTGTTGATTATACTCCACGTCTTTTTCATTAGACAGCTACAGTTTCAGATTCTCTCCATTTTTTGCAGCTACCTAGAGTGAATTTTAACTTACACTTGACATGTAAAATCGCAGGATCTAAGTTTTTCTGCATTGCACAAATGGCTGAATCTGATGTATTTCGAAGCAAGTCAAAAGCTGATCTTCGATGTTCCTTGCCACATTTTCTCTAACAATGCTTTGCTTCAAGTTTTCAATCGAGATAAGTTGCATCATATTTTTCACACGCATTGAAAATTGGAACACAAAACCAGCACTTGAGTGGATCACCATCCAAATCCTTTCACACACCACACCCCAGTAACAATTACCACAGAATAATGCAATTTTGGCATAAAAGAAGAACAGATTTCAAACAAAGAAGAAACAAAGTCACTTCAGAGTGATATACACTTTATCTGTGTTGAATTGGCCTAAAGCCACCAAAGCAAGCACAGAGTTTCCGATCGAGCGTCACATTTTTTATAACTAACCTTTTTCATTTCTTGTTCACTTAGTTCGTCCATTTTTTTCCCTCTTCATTTTTCACACCATAAAGTACAATACGTGGTGTACTTTCAACCACAGCACACGTTTCACCATGCAACTTATCACATGCAATTTGTGAACTCAGAATGAGACGTGGTTCTGATAGGTACGTACCTAGAAAGGAAAAGGAGCCAGGTTTCTATTTTCTAGAGTTTTAACGATGCATGAGTGCAAGAAAATTAACAAACATCTCGTGACAAATCCTATGCTTTTAGAGATCACGTTCCATTTTAGGCTTTTACAGGTAGAATGATCAATATCCAAGTAGCAAGCCCATGATCCAGAAAACGCCATTTTCAGATTTCAATTAAAAGCTTTCTTACAACTCACTTATCCTACAACTACTTTTTCCTTTATGATATGTTCTACAACCACTTTTGTCTATGTGTCAAAATTATCTTGTAACTTCGGTCTATGAACACAAGTATCTTATAGTTTTTTATACTAATTGGGTGGAAGGTAGTTGTATTTACGTACGTTCCCATCATCAACTAATAGACTCAACCAGTGAAAAATGCTATTTTCTGTTTACTATTGGGTGACTTAGCTTTTGTAATTTTGATTGAAAAGGTGAAGACCCTTTTGCTCTTAGCGTTTGAACATTGAACATGGCCACAAAAGGGTCAAGCTCTTCTGCTGCTGCTTCAGCTTCTGGGGATGCAAAAATCAAAAGGGTTCTCACACATGGTGGTAAATATGCACAGTACAATGTGTATGGAAACTTGTTCGAGGTGTCTTCCAAGTATGTGCCTCCTATTCGCCCAATTGGTAGAGGCGTTAATGGCATCGTCTGGTAAGTGTTTTATTTCCTTCTTCAAATTAAATTTGATATTTTCTTGTTTAGTATATGCTTGCAAATGGATTTATGTTCACTTGAACAATATTTTTTTTTTAGTGCTGCTGTTAATTCCGAAACACACGAACAAGTTGCCATCAAGAAGATTGGTAACGCATTTGACAATATAATTGATGCTAAGAGGACATTGAGAGAAATCAAACTCCTTCGTCACATGGAACATGAAAATGTAAGTGCTCATCTCTATGTACTCCTGCAAAGCGAGTACATGGTTTTTCCTAGTAATCTTGAAGCAATTGTGTCAATGTGTTATTTCTTTTTTCATATCCTCTTATGCAACTATCGTGCTAGAAAATAAATTTTCTTACTCGTAACATTTGTGTGTTTGTGTGCTCTAGTACCTGTGAGAGAATTCACCTAATTCCATCATATTCAATTGAACTTTGATCTCTTATTGTCTTTGTTTACATTACTGAAGCTTGTTCCCTATTTACAGTTACCTCCTGTTTAAATACTTAAAATTGCTACCATCTTTCACAGATCATTGCCATCAAGGATATCATACGACCCCCCAAAAGGGAGACCTTCAATGATGTGTACATTGTTTACGAATTGATGGACACTGATCTTCATCACATAATTCATTCTGACCAACCTCTTGGTGAAGAGCATTGCCAGGTTTTGCTCAAATGATACTATTGGATCTTAATTACATGCTATTTTAAACATTTTTTTGTTATATTTTCTAGCATATAATTATCCAATATTTTTATATAACATATCAGTATGTAGTATCTACTACCTCTGGTTACAAACAATATAGATATAATATAACCCTTCTAGGCTTCTGCAGTAGTCGGTTGTTACCAGTTGCTTTTTGTTTAAACGTTTGAATTAAGAATAGGCTTTGACTTTGGACTTTGGATTAAGATCACAAACTATAGACTTAGCGTATGTGGTTTGATTGAGTTTGAATTAAGCATGGAATTGATATTGGAAGAAACTTTTGCAGTACTTCTTATACCAGCTGTTACGAGGGCTGAAATATGTGCACTCAGCTAATGTTTTGCACCGTGACCTTAAGCCCAGTAATTTACTAATGAATGCAAACTGCGACCTTAAAATTGGGGACTTTGGGTTGGCAAGAACAACAACTGAAACGGATTTCATGACCGAGTACGTAGTCACACGATGGTACCGTGCCCCAGAACTGCTCCTTAACTGTTCTGAGTACACCTCTGCAATTGATGTTTGGTCTGTTGGGTGCATACTTGGTGAAATTATGACCAGAGAACCCTTGTTTCCTGGGAAAGACTATGTTCACCAATTAAGGCTTATAACGGAGGTATGGTTTTGGTTTGGTGCTTCCAGTTATGATCATGAAAAGTCCCTAACTCATGTATTCTATTTCCTATGTTGCCATTAGTATACTTTTTGAATGTTGTTATTATCAACCAACTAGAGAAATGCATAGATGCTCATAGTTTAAATACCTTTTTTTTGTCTTTGCAAATATATCAGTTTTTGTTATTAGTTCCTGTACATCTATTTTATGACCCCTATATAGTTTAAACATTTTGAACTGTTTTGTTACAAATAGTCAAAAAAGTTAAGCATTGTTACATGTCAACACCACATTACAAAAATGCTAACTCAACAATACTAGATGGAATCAATACGCATTTTTTTGTAACAGAAGTTGATAAGGACCAAAAAGGGAAGCTTGAACTTTTAGGATCATCAAAAGGAAAGTTACAGGAATAAAAAAAATGGTCTATTTGTAGCAATATATAGATATTTAAGCCTAACATTATCCATACATTATGTTTTCCTTTTGTACAAAAGTTATTAGGTTCACCTGATGATGCAAGCCTAGAATTTCTCCGAAGTGATAATGCCAGAAGATACATTAGACAGCTTCCACAGTACCGGAAGCAAAAATTCTCTGCCAGATTCCCTAACATGTTACCTGAGGCATTGGACCTGTTAGAGAAGATGCTTATATTTGATCCAAACAAACGCATTACAGGTATGCTTTTTCATAGAATCTGAGTTCCAAGGCAGGTTTATAGTTTTCTTAGGTAATAATAATATAGATGGCTTCGTTTGTTTCATGTTTGTGAGGTATTTTCATTGTTTGCAGTTGATGAGGCACTATGTCACCCTTATCTTTCATCACTCCATAACATCAATGATGAGCCAGTCTGTCCCAGGCCATTCAGTTTTGATTTTGATCAGCCAACATGCACTGAAGAGCACGTGAAGGAGCTCATTTGGAGGGAATCAGTGAAGTTCAATCCAGATCCACCCTGCCAGTAATTCTTTCTTATTTGTATAAATGTAACAAGATGAACCTCTTTCCCCTTAAATATATTGCCTGTGCAACACCAAGACGATTTGCTAGGGACAAATTGAATCTCTTTTCTTGTACTCTAGTCCTACACCAACGAGGGTATGGAAACAAATTTCTCCTGGAAAATGGGTAATCGTTAGAAATCTAGTTGGATGTCACAGGCCTTTATAAGAGTAATAAAAAAAGCTGTGTTGTATTGTGCTCGCTCAAGTTTTCTTTTGAAGGTATAGGGAGCACGGAGCCTCTCTCTTAGTTCATGACAATTATCTTTGAATGTCACTTTCCAGTTTTAATGTTTGGCTATGACACAGATTGTTACATTACAAGTCTAAGATGCTTGACTTTAACGTATGATGATTGGCGATTCTTCTTTGAACTGATTGACCCGTTGACTGTGGCAAAGTGATATGTTAAAGTAACACTAAAGTAAAGAGTTGTAGATCAACAAGTCTGCACAATGAAACTATCTGCCTCAAATAGCAATCAAAAAATTATGTGCTCGTTACTTTTATCTACTTATATTTTGCAATGTTAAAGCGAGAGGGAAAAACAATGAATTTCATAACAAGATGACAAATATGTGTATTTATTATTGACTCGTATCTCTATCATTGTTGTCATTGCCCTTGTACAGAGTCTTTATAAGTACACAATGTTTTAAATACAATTTTTGAAGTGAAGCATTCTTTGCATTGGACTGTTCCCTTGAGCTGCGCCATTCCCTTTACATTATCATAAATTCCTACTGTAAGTGCACGTTTGAACCTGGACATCTTCAATTGGCAAACTTTCTTCTGGGAAGGTACATGCTCCAATCTTCTCTTCTCCTTGTTCTGGCAACAGATTACATGGTGCAGGAGTGACATCGCTTGAAATCCCATCAATATCAGTGCAAGTCCATGGAACTTTTTTAGCCTTCTTTGCCAGTTGAATGGTTACATTAGATATGCAGATTCCAGTAAAAGGATCACCAGAGATACCCTCCAACCTCGCAGCCATAGTGACATTCTCAGCAACCATATCGCGGTAGTTTATGTTCTGAATCACAGGAAGTGCGTTAGGATCATACTTGTCATCAGCATGGGACCCGTAATTTCCTGTCATCCAAAATGCCCATTTCATGGTCTTCATGGTCATTCTTCTGACATATATGTCCTTAACATATCCTCCTCTTCCTACAGCAGTTTTGATTCTAACCCCTGATTCTGAATTGATGGCTACAATGTCCTCAGCCCTCACATCTTGGATCCCACCAGACATCTCACTCCCTAAAGCAATCACAGCACTGAATGGAGAAATACAAGTGAGTCTTCTGATTACAAGCTGCTTTGTTGGCATTCCATAAGCTATACCATACTCATCCCAACCACTCTTCACAGCCACACAGTCATCCCCAGACACAATATAACAGTCTTCAATTCTTGTGTTTGTGCAAGAGTCTGCACCAAAACCACAAACCTTAGTATGTTTGGCCAAGTGTAGGCAGTAGTGGACTATATATCACCATATCACTAACTACATAGTAAGGTTACATGGTTCATGTAGTTGCACGGTTAGTCACTTTTTACATTATTAGTACAAAATTTCTTCTAAAAAGAATGCGGTATCTGTTCTGGTGAATTATGAACTGTTGTATTATCTAGAAGAAGATATTGAGACGTATTCTAACTTACCAGGGTTTATTCCATCTGTATTTGGAGATGTCACAGGAGCAAGAATTGTGATCCCTTGAACAACAACGTTGCTGCATTAAAATTCGTATGTTAATTAGAAACAGGAAACACTATAGTAAAATTCCTCTCAAGGTAGGTTGCAGAGTCAATTACTAAAGGTAATAGGTATAGAAAAGAGTGAAAAAAGGATGAACCTGCTGTAAACAGGATGAACATTCCACGATGGAGAGTTCACCAAAGTGAGATTGGATATCTGAACATTTTCGGAGTACATGATTTCAATCAGGTAAGGCCGGGTATACTTGAGCTCCCCCTTGCGGAATTTTTGCCACCACAGATCACCTTGTCCATCCAATGTGCCATTGTCCCCTATAAACAAATTTGGATTCAATAATTAAATGAAGTAAATTTTTAGTTGGACAAGATTTGTAATCTCAAAAACATAACTTCCATTACCAGTTATGATTACATCAGTGAGGTTTGTCCCAAAAATTAGGCTGCTAAACCTTCCACCTTGGGTGTCCCTCCCTCTGCCGTAAGATGGCAAGGGATCAATTACTGGCCAGTCATTTTCATCCTAATACAATAGGTTTCAAAACAAACACAATATCAATACACTTAAATTACATTAAGGGAGAATAACTTAAAATTAGCAAAATTAAGCTATTAGACCTGAGAGGCAAGAATCACAGCATCCTTGTGTAGGAATAAAGTGAAATGGCTGGTGAGATTGAAGCTGCCAGTTAACCATCTTCCTGGGGGAACATAAAGTTGAGACCCTCCACTTGATGCATACTGACTCAGATGATCTATGGCTGCCTGAAAGGCTTTGGTGTTCAAAGTTGTTCCATCACCAACACCTCCAAATTCTTCCAACGAGGCACTATAAGCTCTGCAGCTCATAGCACTATACTCAAAGTAGTCCAGAACAGGAACTTTGCGGCTCTCCACTACAGCCACGTTTGGCAGAGCAACCAAAAGAACACATAATGACAACAACACATCCATGACCTGCCAAACTTCAAATGTCAAATAATCCATATGTAACCCAAAATGTCAAATTAGACGTTGCTTTACTTAATGCTAGGACAGGAAGATAAGAGTAAAATGGAGTGGTTCTTGTACCTGAATTCTTGAGGGGGAGAACTGGTGCGGCGTTAAGCTATTGGTATGTTTACATAGAAGACAATGTAGGTATATATTTATAATGCTTATTGTGCATTATGTTTGCTTTCTTTTTGTGCTACCCCACATAATATATTTCTTATTCATCATGTGAATGTGATAACAGGAACGTGTCTTGTAAGGTGATGTTTCCAAATGTAGCCCGTCAATTTCTTTTGGATTCAATTCATTCGATTAGATGGTGTGTAAGAGATAAAGTTTGAACAGAATTACTCATCCCATTATTACATTTTAGTTGGAATTTCTCAAGTCGAAGCCAAAAAAAATATAGATTTAGTTACATGAATTATTTCTGCCAAAAGTAAAACAAAGAAATAAATTAGATGTTTTCATTATTGAGTTCGAAAACTGATAATTCAGCATCTGATTGTGATATACCGAGGATTGAAGGAAATAATGAATCGGCGTGAGAATTTTGAAAAGATATTCTCAACTGAACAGTTTGGAAGACACGATCCATTATCAGTGTTGAGTGCACTGCATATGCATAATCCACCTTACATTATTGTTTAGAAATGATTAAGAGTAGTACATAATATATATCTATGCTAGAGTACAAGGCCAATTAACTATTTTGAGTTCCACCATCATTTTTTTAGGTTAATTTTTTGTATGTTATAATTTGTGGTTGAGCTTGTCTAGTCCCCCACTTACATGCAAGGACAAATATGATGCATGTTGTTCCTTAGAAGTTTAAGTTGGAGCACAAAAAGAGTGGCGTAGGCAATAGACCATGCTGTATCGTGCATCAATAAGTGTCTTTTCTTCCACTGCATAAAAATATTCACACATCACTTTATCTGCCACTATTCATCTGGGTTTCATGGGTGGACATTGCTACATTTGATGCCCTCCACTATTTTCTTTAGCCTTAATTTTTAATAATGAAGAGTAGAAGTAAATTGAGTGCATAAATTAATGTTGGAAGTTTCACACAGTTGGCTGAAAATGGTATTGGGTGGGAAATAGCATTCTTTTGTTGGGAGGGGTCCCACATCGTCACGGAACTTTGTCGAACATGTCTGGATTACCTTCCATTGCCAATCTCGTGACTGCATTTCTAATCGCAGAAACAAGACGCTCACATGACCCTCTTCGGTGACTGTGATGCCACTTCCACGTGCCCCAACTTCACAGCCAAAACTTGCTTTTCTTCAACCAAAGTTTTTTGTCCACTTTCCTCATTAATATTATTATCAGAAAATTTTCTAAAATAATTTTAGGTTATCATCTAATCACATATCACCTTAATAAATTTATTCATTTTTGTAATGACTATTTTAAATTTCATTTTCACTGTCTCGAATCAAAAGGATTAAAAGAAAAGTTTTTTAGGTTTAATGTCTTGTTGCTGTAAAATGAGAAGGGATCAAATCTTCAAGAAGAAAGAGGATGGATGAGAACTACTCAATCATTTAAAAAAACATTGACTTTTTTTAACATGATTGTTACAAAAACTTTATAAACTTTCCTTTTTCTATGTTCATTTTTGTGAAAACTATTCAAACCTAGTGTTATGTTAAAAAATACAAAGATAATTAATAATTTAATTTTATTGTTGCATCATAATCAAAGTTGAAAATGATTTTGTTGAAAGATGCGTAGCCACCTTGAACATAGTATTTGTTACACTCATGTTTACATATGAGCTTAAAAGGTTACATCTAACTAAGAAAATAGTTTCCAGACATGATATTTTACTTTTTAACAGTATAGAACTATTAGATTCAATTAATTTTACCTGGTTTCTGGGACGCTTTTAAAATCATTTTCTTGTTTTCATTGTAACTCATATTTTGTCTTCAAAGAACTAATGCAATTTCTCCAACTCTTCAATAAACATTTTGTTGGAGATTATCTTATATTTTTATTTACTTATTATTATCATAAGTCAAAAGGTCTCTGTTGTTAAAAAGTGTGGATGTTGGGCTTGGTCCAGTAATAGTCATTTTTTTCTGCACATCCATAATTTTCAAATGCACTCCCACAAATTTGAAAATTCCAAATGTACCCTGTTCTAATTAAATTGCTTACAATATACATTCATTATGTTGGTGTTGGTTGATTGGAGTGTTTGTACACTCTATAAAGGTTGTTGTGTGCTTTTTGATAGTTGTTGGATTGAGTTGTTGCATTGCAAATGTGATAAATTTCTCTTTAGTTGTAGCTTTTTTTTAGTGTATAATTTTTAATAAACTTTTAGATTGTGTAATATTTTAAATATTAAATATAATTTAGTTTTAAATTATTAAATTTAAAAGTGAAAATATATATTATAGATTGTATAACCTAAAATATAAATTATATGTGATGAATTGTGTATAAATTTGCCTTTCAAATTATGTTCCGGAATATATAATTTAAAAGTCATCAAATTTAACTATATTAATATTAACTAAAAAATAATCATAATCTACATTTATAAAAAACTCAAGCAATTTGTCTATAAAATAATTATTATCAATTTTAATTTAGAAAAAGATCTTTTCACAATTATTTAAAAATTAATATCAATTCAATAAAGTTGACAATCTTGATATCGATTAAGTTTATACGGTTGTGACTTGAATCAAATTCTTAATATCGTAGTCAAGATTAAGCTAAAGAAAGAATAGAAGAAAAAAAGATAAATATAGAGATATAATATAAGAAGAATTTTCTATTAAAGCGACATACCCACTAAAAATTTCTTACTCAAATATAGAGTTACCAGTTTTTAATATTGGAAATTAAAAAGGAAGTCTACCTTGACAGACATTAATATAACAACAATGATCATTATTAAAGGATAAACTAAAACCAAATGAAGTGAATCAATGTCAGAAACTCCGAAAGCTCAGACCCTCGGACAATGTAACTCGAATACGAATAGAAAGTTTCCTGTAGATCACGAACGCTAATGTCTATTGCTAGCTTTTAATTAATATAAAGCATATATTTATAAAAAAAATATTTTATAAAAAAAAGTTCAGTCTCAATTGAATTTAAATATCTGTTTTGAGAAATATCAACCAACACAAATCTGAAAAGGAAACATCCGTGTCTTATTTATTCTTTTCAAGTACAGCAGAAATGATATTACCTTAATTTTTTTGTAAGTGAAGATTAGAAAAAAGGCAAGAAAAGTGCAAGAAAAACAGAGCTGAACGTTATGCAACTCATGAAAATCAAAGCAAATAAAGACCACACTTAATTGAACTACGTGACAGAGAAAGCACACAGTGATGCATTACTTTTTCTGGAGACAGTAGTCGTAGCACATATACATAAAACAGAACGGAATTTCGGAGACACACCGATTGGAGATAAAAGTGAAAAGCATCACTTGTCTCCGAACAAGTATCCAAGCGATGATTGTCCACCGGGAACCGATTTGACTTTTGTGGACGGACGATTCTGATGATTAGTAATTTGTTGATGCATGTGGAGAAGCATAGATAAACATGATGAATATCATAATAAACCATATAATTAATTGAATGTTTAGTGATTAATAAGTTAAGTTGATGAACTTACGGTTAAAAGGTTTCCGAGGTGTTGGCCCTGAGAAGGGGGAGGGTTATCGTTATCGATATCAATGCCATAAGGTGGCAACGAATATGAAAGTGTCTTTGGAGGAGGAGGAGAAGGAGGAGAAGGCTTTGGCTTCTCTTCTGACCCAAAGAGGTAGTTTAAGGAGCTTTGTCCACCACCACTTCTTTCACCTCTACTCATCTCTCTGATCTTTGATCTTGCTAAACAATTAATAGATCGTTCATTCTGCCCAGAACTATAACCCTATATATATCATTGAGTTAGAGTAAAGTGGATTAAAATCTTCTCAAGAGAAATAAAGATAATTTTGAGAAAGTTAGGATTTTGATTCAATAATATCTCCTTTCATAATAATTATTAATGACTAATGAAAGATTAAGTGGAGATTTACTACACTAAACTCTCATTTAAGTAAGAAAGAGCATCAGAATAATACAAGTAAATAAATATTAGATTTAGTGAATATGTTCTATGATACAACAATTATTCTTAATAAATAAAACTTATAGTAATTGATAACAAAATATTTATTATAATTAATGACCATGAATATATAATTAATCATCATAAAATAGATAAAATAAGATTAGATTATATCAGATTTTATTATTAATATAAGCTTGAGTACAGTTATTATTATTATAATTTCAAGATTTTTTATTTAATTATATCTTTGTATATATAAAAAGTAAAATAATTGTTTGTGAAATATTAAAATATTAAATAGAAAAGTCTGTTAAAACTGTAATAAAAATTAAACATAATTATTTTTTCTTTATAAATGTATAACTTTAAATTATAAATAAAAGAGCGGTGATACTTTCACAATCCAATATTTTATATATAACCATTTATAACTCATTTTATTAATATTATATTAATAATTTATTTTTTATTTTAATAAAATATCTTAATTCAATAGTTTAGTATTGAAAAATAGCTATTATTTTGATTGTTTTTAAAAAGGTCGATTGTAATGTATCTTTTTCTACATAAAATGAAACAAATAGTTTATATTCAAATTGTCGTTATCTAAGTATCATGTATTTCGATGCTTAGTTTAGTTAAATGCTTATCCAATAAATTATCACATTAGAGTTTGTATCTTAAGTTAGCTAAATTAAATAACTTATTCTGATAAGTTTTTCATGAATTTATTAAAATATGCTTAAAAGTGTCAATTTATTTTTAGAAGTCCAATAATTTTCGCACAATTTTTAAAGTCACATTAATTATACCACGTATTATATGTATCATATGTCTTCAACCTTCCTCTCATTAGGTGTCAAATAGTTTCTTTATAATTAGCACCAGTGATTTTTGTTTAATATTTTCTGTTTTCGTTAAAACAAGTTTCTCATAAATCAGTATTACTCAATGTTAATGGTAATTTATTTATTTTTTAACTTAGAATCTTTTATCCGAACTCAATGATTAATCTTTCGAAATATTAAGATTAATTTAAAAATAAATACATTCAAAGAATTTATTTTTCATATTTGTAATTAAATCTTTAACTATATATTTAAGATATAAAGTTATTTATTAATTATTTCAGTCCATGTTTATCGTTAATGGTAATCTACTATAGGTGATTGATTAGTCATTATTGTGTTTATAGAAATTAAAATTACTTAAGAGTATATAGTTCATATATGTTTTATATATATATCATCACATCCCATCTACTGTGTGATATATATGCATCTCTGCATAATGGGATTTGCCGCGCGATTATTAAGGTGAACCCAATAGTGAACAGAGTTATCATTTCACATAGGTTGTGTGTACTCAAGTGAGAAAAGTTTATTAAAATAAAGTGAAAATGATGTGAAAACGGAAGGGAAAAAAAAATAGAATGTAAAAAATAAAGTAATAGGTTGTCGTGAATGGCAAGATAAAGATATGCTGTTAAAACATTTATAACTTATTTGAATGGGGATGGATGAGAGGAGAAAGATAGAAGTAAAAAGAGAGTAGAAAGTTTGTAGTAGATGTAATTGAGAATTTTTATTTTAATTTTAATAATATTATATTAGTTATAATAAATGAAAATAAAAATATAATAATAATAATAATTAATTAATTATGTCACGTTATATAAAGACATAATTAATTATACTTTTATTACTGTCTAAATCTTCATTTTTATATAAAAAAAAAGTCATGTTATTATCTTATTATTGAATTTAGTGTTTATTGTTTTCAGTTTTTGTAATTTTTTTCTTTCTCTTTATACAGTAAATATGCATATTGCTTTACATATACTTAAGACATAAGAAAATGTTACTTATTAGGCTAATAATTATTTGATTATTAAATAAAATTGTGCGTAAATTAATTATATGCCATTCACTTGTTACTAATTTATCAATGAGTTTTATATATATATATATATATATATATATATATATATATATATATATATCTATATATATATATATATATATATATATATATATATATATATA
>Ga0099824_1004701_pt1 | contig 19555 bp, 9 predicted proteins | sample SiratrowhiteBW_FD_76837 | JGI IMG/M metagenome (GOLD analysis project Ga0099824, IMG submission 76837) | Root nodule microbial communities of legume samples collected from California, USA - Siratro white BW | ecosystem: Host-associated > Plants > Roots > Nodule | place: USA: California... | reverse complement strand
TCTTAGTTAAGCATTGAGTGCTTGTTGAAGGGCTACATTTTGGCTTTCTCAGTGTTGTGTATAGTTCCAACTTCTAATGCATGGATCATCTTGTTGAAAGTAAACTGTGAAATCCAAATTGTTTGAAAGTAAACTGTGAAAGCCAAATTGTTAGAAAGTAGTTAATGATTGTGAGATTCCCAATTAAAATATGATAGGCGGTAGCAAGTGAAGGTGGAACTGATGATGCCAAAAGAAGGGGTGATGCTTTTGCTCGTGCATTTTCAGCCCACTTGGCAAGGTAATATTGACATAACATTCCTGTTTTGATGGCTTACTTTTATTATTGATTGATGGGTAACTCTGCTTATCTTGTTGTGAACTTATCAAGTACCATTTGAGAGTTTTTTTGTGTTGTCTTTAATCAGTTGGATTAGTTTTAAAGATTTATTGTGGGTCAAGTGCTCTTGTAGCATGTTTCGTGTTTTTTTATACTCATTAACAAAATAGGAAGTATTATGAGCCACTCAAGTTTCTGAGCGCCATGACTTTGCTTTTGGATAAAACTAACTTGCTTTGATCATGTCAAATTTTCCAGAATGGGTACTTTGACCTCTGTCTATGCTATCCCACACCTGCATTTGAATTTTGTAGCATGTGAAGAGAAATGCCCATGTGTGCTTGATGAAAAGTTAACACAACATTCTTTGAATGTAATCTATATTATGAAAATTTCAACGGAGTTGAGGAAATATGGTGTCAATTTTCATGTAAAATCAATTCAAATGTCCAACATAAGACATTGCTAATCAAATAATTGATGTAAGTTAAAGAGAATTGGTGTTTTGAGAGAATTGCTAATCAACATGAGAGTGCAAACCAAATCCATGGTGTTTTGGTGATAACTTGTGACTTTCATCTGCTCTTGAAGCCAAGCTAACCTTTATCCTCTAATCTTGTTTCTGGTACACACAACAAACTTCCCCACGAGTTTGAATCATTCCACTAATCATTTTTTTTTCCTCAAAAGCACATAATGAAGAAAGTTCCGTCATTTGAATCCCTAAACTGAATTTCTAGCATCAAATAGATTTATGAAATGTTCGGTAAAGAGGAAAGAAATATAAGGAAAGGAAGTAAGTGGAATGCAGACGAAAGGAACAGAGATTGGTAAGAAATAGAGTAGAAAGAGAGACTTTATTGAAGAGAAATGAACGATAAATAGAGTGATAATTGATTTTTTGAGATTGTTTAACTTTTTATTGATAATAAATTTTTGTTATTAATATCATTTTATTTAGTTATTTTATAATAAGAAACTTATGGGTCTCCATAACCACTTATGGAAGTCTAAATCAACTAATATTTTAAATTTAATCAATTATGGTATATTACATACCAATCATCAATTATGTGGTTGTCATATCCTAATTTCCACTCATTTCAACTATCAGCATGGAAAAATTTCAGACGAGTCTCACTACATTTTTAAATCTTTTCCCACACTTCCTCTCTCCCAAATAACCAACTTACCCTTTTGCACTCTCTTCCTTCCTCTCCCCCTCTCTTTCCACTATAACAAATAGATGGACAGTTAAGGATGTCTCCTTCATGTCTTGCTAGATCCTGAATACCGCTAAATAATAAAAAAACAATTGCTCGATGGAGCAACAAAATTTGTGCAAACTTCTATTAGTTTAGTATTCTGATGAAGTACAGAATGGCTTGTGTAAGAACTAAGGTCTTAAATCTCTTGTGAAATGCAGGTTGTTGCAAATATGTTGGAATGTAAAGTTCTTGAGTTGTGTCCTTTCAAATTAGTTTTGTAGCATTATTTTTGTGCTGCATTTTTTACATTTAATATACTCTTAAAATTCATTGACTTAACATAAGAATAAGTTTTTTTTCTTATTCTTTTAAAAAGAGTCAGACTATAATTAGCATGGGCTTTTTTCACTGATCAAATATCTCCTCAAACTGAATAGGTTGATGGAGGAGCCTTCGGCATATGGAAAGTTAGGCCTCGCCAACCTCTTGGAAATGAGGGAAGAATGCCTGAGGGAATTCCAATTTGTTGATGCCTACCGAAGTATAAAGCAGAGGTATTCACCCTTTTTCTGTAGAAGACGATAACAATGGGGTCTTTACCTGTGTTCGTGATGTAGCCGAATTGCCTTCTAAGTCCCTTATTATGTGTGCAATTTTTCCTAAAGCAATTTACTTAGCTCAGCGGGAATTAGCTGCTTATGTGAATATAAAACAAGATATTGTATACTAGCTCATTGAAACCCGTTCAGATTACAAGCTTAACTCCTTCCATTATTGAATGGATATCTAAGAATATTAAAGTTTCATTTACATGGTAAAATTAGAAGAAAGGGGAAATCAGGGCTCTTGATTCTTCTGGTGTGCTTCCTTGTAATTTCTATTTTTGCTACTCACTCTCCTAATACTATTAATACATATAAAGAGTTACCTTCGAGAGGCTAAAATGGAAATCTAAGTCTACTTTTATTATTGATTTAGGGGGACTGATAATTCTTTTACTTTTATGCCATATTGGATTCCTTTTAAGGTGCAAAAGAACTCCCTTGTTTGAAATAATATTCATCAAGATTTGTTTGATTATTTTTCTCCTCAAGTAAAAATATCTTATGCCCTTTTGGATTTGCAATTTGAATCTGAAAACAAAGTAAAGGGTGGCTTGCACGTTGCTCACTCCATGGGATCTGGGTTGGACGTGGATCATATATACACAGCCAAATGCTTACCCTCATAAGAACTGGAGCTATTACAATTACTGTAACCCATGACCTAATCACAAGACAAACTTTTCTGTTGTGCCAAGGCTCACTATCTTTTTGTAATATATAAATATTCTTTCTTTAATAAAGAAGTTCATGCAGGCAATGTAAACTTCATTTGATGTCATTTTCGTGCCTATATTCTATGGAGTCCTACAATTTCCTACAATTTATAAAAACTTCATTTGTTTGGATTGTGTGTAAAATAGGGAAAATGAGGCATCGCTCGCTGTTTTACCTGACTTGCTGGTGGAACTTGATAGTATGGATGAGGTAATCTTCTTAATCTAGCATGTTGGAATTGGGAGGAGTCAATGTTATTCTTTCATGTATTGTATTATGATAGTGTTGAAAGGGACTAGTAACAAAATAAGTCGGGAAGGATGATACTGCTCTAGTGTGAAAGAAATCAAGAAGAAAAATATATTGAATTTCGTGTATGGCTACACACATGAGTATTCTTATTTATAATGAAGAAGAAATATAATAATAAGGAACAAAATCAATATCTAATTATGGAAAATATTTTGCAAGATATTTCATTATCAAATCAATATCTCAATGGAGGTGTCGCCGGTCCAAACGATGGGGACGAAAAAAAAAAAAAAGTCATCGATGAATAGTAGGTTTATCAGGAAGTCAAGGATTTTATCCTAGTTCTAGATACCATGTGAAAATAAAGTAAAAGAAGATATAAGATTAATACCTTGTGTATTGTGAACAAATAGGGTTATGTATTTATAGATAAGAAACATAGAGAAGATGTGGGCTAAGTCCATTACATCTAACACATTCTTACCCAAATATGTAGTACTTTCAGTTTTGCTAGTGGTGGTATAAATGCGATAGTTAGCTTTCAGTTGGTACACACTGTAATTTGTATACAAATATGTAGTATTTTTAGTTTTGCTGGTGGATTAAGCAATCCCGGCTTCTAATGTACTATGAAACCCTCCTTTGTTTCAGGAATCAAGACTGCTTACACTAATTGAAGGTGTTCTTGCGGCAAACATTTTTGACTGGGGATCTCGTGCATGTGTGGATCTCTATCATAAAGGAACTATTATTGAAATTTATAGAATGAGTCGTAATAAAATGCGTAGACCTTGGCGGGTAAGTGCAATTATACATGTTTTTTTGGGTAGTTGATGGTTCAATACTAACTATTATTTCTAATATAGGTGGATGATTTTGATGGCTTTAAAGAGAGAATGTTTGGGGATAATAACAAGAAAAATCCTCGGCACAAGAGAGCTTTACTCTTTGTAGACAACTCAGGCGCTGACATTGTTCTAGGGATGCTTCCACTAGCCAGGGAGCTCCTCCGCCGTGGAACTGAAGTAAGTTGACTTCCTATATTTTGGACTTTTGTATTGGACTGCAAAAGATTTTTTTCTATCTTAAATCCCCTTTCAATAATACTATCATTAGTAATAATAATAATAATAACAATTTGATTTGAATTTCAACTATTACTACTAATAATGAATGTTTTGTTTACTAAAGATGTTTTGGTAATATTGAGATTTATTGGTAGGTACCCCGGTCTCAAATGTGAAATGTGAAATCTGCCTGCTTTTTGGTGTGGTTTCTTTATGAATATTGTGATTTCATTTTTCATGTAAATACTATAGTTGTTTTTAGCTTGGCAACTATACGACCCTGTCTGATGCCTTTAACTTTTATGTCATTACCGTGTTAACTACAGGTAGTGTTGGTTGCAAACTCTCTTCCTGCTTTAAATGATGTCACTGCAATGGAGCTTCCTGACATTATAGCAGAGGCTGCTAAGGTTTGTGTAGTTTTGTTCAGTGAACTTTAATTTGAACTGTTACAATTTATGTTTTAGAGCTCCTTATAAATTTGATGTGAGTGTCCTCGACATTGAGACACCTCTATTTGTTTTTATCTCCTTTGAGAGGGAACATACTAAGGTTTTAGAGATTACTGTAGAACATGCCTGTCATTAAATTCCATTTGTATTTATGTTTTAGAAACGTTTAACGTTTGTCACATTGGCTAAGAATATGGTATGAATACTCATAATAAGACTCGGACAATCCTCCTCCTTTGAGCTGGCTTGGTCCATTCAAGTAATTAAGACTTAAATTAATTGAACACAAGGACGTGAGATACGAAAGTGCTGAAATTTCTGTTAAATGCAGGGCACCAGGTAGGAAAGTAAGGTTTTTATTATATAGGTTAACCCTTTAATTTTGTCTACTCTTACAAATAAATTTTTGCATTACTGTATGAAATGGAATAGGAATATTTATATTTTATTATGTAAACCTTCCTTTACAATTGGAATAAAGTGGCATAGCATTCACATGATTTCAAAAAGAACAAGAACTCATGTTTATGTAATATTTATTATCTACAAAAGGGTAGTTAGATGTTTCAAGTGTCATTGACCTTGTTATGAGGCCCACTAGCTTGGAATATGGTCAAACTACTCCTGATTAGATTTGGCCAATCCTCTCTTGAACGGACTTTTGAGAGTTAACCATACATAGATTATTAAATCAAACTACTCCTGTTCAACACCAGGTCTATTGCTTTCAAAACATTTTCCATTGCAATGAAACTTGAACATACATAGATGATCAAGTCATGCAACATGAAGCAGAAGGGTAGAACATTTGGAGCACAAAAATGAGCATGAAAATGTAAATCTTGAAGTTGGAAGTCTCTTCAATGCTCTCCACATCTAGTCCATGCACCAAAATCCCCCCACCAATGCAAATGTTCTCTCTTGTATAAAAGTTTTCCTTTTGTCCTATGTCTATGAAGTGAATTTTCGCTCAATGACTTTGATGTTTCACCAAGCGAAAATGGCATGACTTTGGACATTTTGAGGGTTTTTTTTATCAGAGACATTCATCTCATTGAGTGTAATCAAAAGGTTAAGTCGTCATTTTCATGTGCCACTTGCTGAACGAGTAAACTTTAGTGAGACGTCCTACTAATGACTTCGTGCTTCTCAAGTCTTCAAGCTCCCATTTTTCTACAAAATATGTGAGAAAATGAGTAGTAGCCTATTCAACATGAACCTAGGTGATTTGGCTATAGTAATATACTATTTCACAAAAATTGAGAAAGGGTCATTGCATGAACGTAAATCAAGATGTTAGAAAAAAGTATGATCATGTAAGTAAGCACCATACTTATCATTGGACCACCCACCAGCTATTCCTGCAAAATTCACAATGTGTTGTCTCAAGTGTGAAGGGTGTTTTAAGATGTTCTAAACTATTAAAGAATATGGACAAAATACTCCTCATTGGGTTTACTTTTGGGCTTTGGTTGTCCTCTTTCTCATTTCTAATCAACCTCGTATTCAAATTGTCTGTTTGTTGATATTACCTTTACCAAAATCATCTTACTGGATCTAATTCTTTTGTTTACAGCATTGTGACATTCTAAGGCGAGCTGCTGAAGTTGGAGGCTTGCTTGTGGATGCAATGATCAATACCTCAAACAGCTCTAAAGAAAATTCACCTGCGGTCCCTTTGATGGTTGTCGAGAACGGGTGTGGTAGTCCGTGTATAGACTTAAGACAGGTCAGCTCTGAGCTTGCTGCTGCCGCAAAAGATGCTGATCTGGTGGGGGCACTCGATCTGTATTTGATAATAGTACTGTGGTTCTAAAAGTTTCAAGGAGTAAATTATTCTAATTAAGCTTTTTTATGCAGTTAATTTTGGAAGGGATGGGTAGAGCTCTTCATACTAACCTCAATGCTCGGTTTAAGTGTGATGCTTTAAAGGTAATGGTATCTGGTTTAAAGCCATTATTGCAATCTAATGAATTAATCTGGCATTTTTCATCATTCGGTTTTTGGTTGAGTATACTTGATTTAATGCTTCTCTAAACTTTATTGTCGTATTTTCTGTGATAATTGTCTCGTGTTAAGGACTCCACTACTTGGGGTTGCTACATAAGTCATGGTCATGAATCGATTTGCATTCTTCATATGCGTTATTTTTCTCACCATCAGCATATCTAGAATTAAGCATATTATTATATAATAATGATAATATTCATTGTTATGCTTCCACTGCTTAATTACATACCACTCTGTTGAAGAGAGTACTCTGTTTGATACATTTTTTTTTCTCCTTTCTACCTGTCTTTATTTATTTATTTTAAATAATTTTTGGCAGCTTGCAATGGTGAAAAATCAGAGATTAGCTGAAAAATTGGTTAAAGGGAACATATACGACTGTATTTGCAAATTCGAACCTGTTAGTTGAAAGCTTCAATGGACGGGTTGATTGTATAATTCAATCAGATTATACTTAGAGGGTACATGAAACAATCATCTGGTTGTATAAATTTTAATTTATGCTTTTTCTTTCTGTACACAGTCCAGATCCATATTTTTATTTTTCCATTACAAATTGTGTACCGGAAGCTTAGATAGAACTTGGGTAATAATAGTGTTCAATATAGTTAGTTGTTCACTCTCTGTGTTTTACTGTTAATTTTGATTTTCGTGTTGGATTATTTAAAATCACATTGAATTATCAGCTAACGTCATTTTAGATAAATGTTCATATATTTAGCTCTGCGCCAAGGAATTAATTAATTATGGGTCTAAAACTAATTTTAAGTTAAAACTTTAATTAGTTTTTGATGGAATAAAAATTATGTTTAATTTTTCTATTAATTTGTTTTCAGAATAGTTTTTTAAATAAGTTACTTAACATTAAAACTAATCTTGATCAAAAGTAATTTTGTATAATCAAATTCATTTAATTAATTTTGCAAACGTTTATTAAAACATTTAATTTGACTGCTTGAAAGATTTTTTGATAGTGGCAAGGGAGGAGATTACAGAGTTGTGCTGATAAATATAATAATTTATTCACCTGTTCCTAACTTTCGAAAATTTTAGATGACAGAAATACCTAATATGTAGAAGCCTTGCAAAATTTTAGATGACAAAAATAGAAAACCTATTAATAAACTTTTTCATAAATATTTTTATAAAAATAAATAAAGTTGTTTTATAGATTAAAATTAATTTATATATTAGTTAAAATAAAATAAAAATAAAAAAGTTATATAAAGAGTTTCTAAAAAACATTTTACAGAAATTATTTTTTTTCTTTTTTAAAAATACTTGTGAAGAAATTTGTTCAAAATGTTATTTATGTCTAATATTTTTGTTTTCATTAGTACTACAAGCTTGGCAAAAACTTCATGTACCCCATCAATTTTCTTAAAGAGTACTAAAAGATATTTTAATGAGAAATTTATTTTTTTTCTTTTTTTTATAAATACTTGTGAAAGAATTTGTTAAAAATGTTATTTATGTCTAATATTTTTGTTTTCATTAGTACTACAAGCTTGCCAAAAACTTCATGTGGATCAATTTTCTTAAAGAGTACTAAAAGATATTTTAATAAGAAATTCTTTTTTTTTTCTTTTTTTAAAAATGCTTGTGAAGGAATTTGTTCAAAATGTTATTTGTGTCTAATAATTTTGTTTTCATTAATATTACAAGCTTGGTAAAAAAAAATGTACTTTATCAAATATGAAAAGTAGAAAACTCATGTGTTTATGGTTGTTCTCATTTTGAACAAATATAGTTCTAATATTGTGGAAAGAAGTTTGTCATAATTCTATTTGAGATCTAATAAGGTCAAAGTGGATATATTTCCAGAAAATTATGAAGTTGTTTTAAAATGTATGACATGATGATTTCTTTTGTTTAGATATGTTGTTTGTTGAGAGGACTTTTGAACTCATATAACAAATGTGGAAAGTAAAAATCTCATGTGTTCTCATTTTGAAAAAAAAAATACAACCTTAATATTGTGTAAAGAGGTATCATTTGTAACCCAACAAGGTTAAAGTAGAAATACTTCTAGAAAATGATGAAACTCTTTTAGAATCTCTTTTAGAATGTATAACACTTGTGTCATGGTTTCCTATCTCTTTTGATATGTGGTTTAGTTAAAATACTTTTAAACTCATACATTCATTAATGTTATAATTAGGTGTTGATAGAAATAAGAAGCAACATTAATGTATTTGATAGTTATTTTTCCTATTTGTCAATCTGTTCAAAAAGTTGTTAGAGAAAGAAAGTTTTTGTGCAAATTGAATTTCACCTATAAAAAAAGACAAAGTCAATATACAATTCTCAATATACTAATAAAAACGTTACCTTACCATCAAATTTTAAAATGAAGAACAAAAGAAAAGAAAAAATGTGAACAGTGCATACAAAAAACCGAAAGAAAGGTTGAACAAAGGTCCAAAATAAGGGTTGAACAAAGGTGTCGCAACCGTGATCACGACGGTACCTTTAATCAAATGAATAGAAATAAGTATGATTTTATAAAATGTTATTTTTCCCAAATAATAACAATAATACGAATAAAGATAAATAAAATAACAAAACAAACAAATATATAAATAAGAAAAAGAAATATGTTAATAAACATAATACAAATAATAACAATTGTGCAAATAAAAATAATAAACAAAAATAAAACAAATAAACATATATTTTTTTTATTTTTTTGGATCCGACAAGGATTGACTTTAGTCCTACGTATCTCTATATCCATGATAGTTATATTTTAAGAATTTTGTTTAGTGATATTTTATATTTTAATTTTGTGAGAATTTTATATTTTTTATTTTGAAAAACTGTGTTCTTTTTATATATTTTTTATATTTTATTTTTTAAAAAAACTATTTTATATTTTAATTTTCAAAACTGTTTTGTTTATATTGTTTTAAAAAACGCTTTTATTATTATAAAACTGCTTTATGTTTTTATATTCAAAACTGCTTTTTTTTGTATTTTTTTTACTTTTAAAACTGCATTAAAAACTTGTATTTTAAAAGAATTTAAAACTGTTTTATATATTTTTAAATTTTTAAAACTATTTTTCTTATTTTTTATTGAAATTAAATATTTTTATTACTTTTTAAAAAACGCTTCGTCTATTATTATTATTTATTTTTAAAGCTATTTAGACTATAGTATTTTTATTATATATATTTTATTTAAAAGTTTGTTAATAAAAATATTTTTTTTAATCTTTATATCTAACCTACTTTTATTTCTGCTAAAGGAAATGAAAAAGAATACAAATATATATTCATTATTTATGTGGCATGCAGCACCAATACCACACGTTATCCCTTTGTTCATAACTTCACTATATATTTCCTTTTTTTTATTGAATAAAAAACTAAATAATTGATTTAAACAATAAATGTAAATGACATAGAAATAAAATAACTAATATTATAATTAGCTATAATAAAACTATTAAGCCCAAAACATTTTTTTATCAATTTTCACATTATCATTATTACTATGTTTACATTTTTATTTTTTCCAACGCTTTTTAAAGCTATTTAGAAACTTTTACATTTTTTCTTTTTCTGAAAATTTTTATCTTTTTATGATTTTTGAAAATTGTTTTACAAAAACAACATCATTTTTATTATTTTTTTTTATTTTTTCAATAAAAATTAATAATTCATTAAATTTTTATGAAAATTTTATATTCTGTTTGAGAAATTAAAAAGGTGTTGTATTTTTTTATATTTATTTCTAAACGAATCAAAATAAGAAGGGCCGAATATCAAGATATTGTAGTAACTTTCAAACAAAACAATCATATTACATAAAGAAGAAATAATGAAATCAAGTAAGCAATCAAAATATATCAATTGAAGATCCTCAAACAACATGATGTTTCCTTATACTTTTTTTTAACACGAATCAAAGCAATAATAGGACAATAAAAGAATCAAATGAGCAATCAGAATAATCACATTATATATACACATACAAAAAATGATTGAACTGAACTTACTCGTTGAAGCACTACTTCAAAAACTTCAGACTTTTTCTCCATCTGCAACTAAAATTTTCAGTATTCTAATTCTTGTTGTCTCTTTATTTTTTATTTTTTTTTGTGTTTTTTTTCACATGTGTGTAACCACTTGCTCACTTTGCATATATTAATTCTAGTCAGCCCACTCTTAATAATTTTAAATCCCTTAATTCCTAATTATTCCCACTTAATTTATAATTTGTGAACTGTCAATTGATTATTCTCTTTTAATTCAAATCTATTAATTCCTAATTATTCAACTGACTGCTAAATCCTAAGGACTAAGGACAAACAAACACAGACTGAAAAATGGGTAAAATTGTACCATTATTGTTGTTATGGCATCATAACCTCCCATACATATAATCAAATTGGAATAAATGAATATAGGGAATAAATAGGGAATATTGGAAGTAATGTGGCTGAAACATTTTATTATTATTTTTTTAATTCGTTTTTTCTTTATTGTTTTTTCCATTTTTACATTTATTAAAAGCAACCTAAATAACACAACAATAGAAATAGATACTTAAACCTTTTTTGATTTTATTTTAATATTATTATTATTTTGAAATATATATTTATTATCATTATTTTTTTTATTTTTTTAAAAAATAAAACAAATCAGAGGCTGTAAAAAAAAAAGGATGAGCATAACAATTCAAAAAGAAAATACAGACAATCAGCATTTAATTGAAAATCATCAGCATTTAATCACTGTTAAGCAGAAAATCGTTTCTAATTAATCAGAATAATAATCAGATCAACTATTCAAATTTCTAGCATTTCTAAAATTTTTTAAATTTATTTTCAATTAATTTTCGTATCATTAATAACATCAGAAAAGACAAGCAAAAAGAGAGGATGTGACATGACAACACTTTACTCACAATTTTATTCTTATTATTATTTTTTTAACAAATTTTTAATAGACTAATTTTCTTTACTTTTTTTTCTTTTTTATGAATTTTATTTTAACTTTATTCATAAAATAGAATGAAACTAAATTTTTTTTTATTTAAATAATAACACACATTTTTATTTTAATTTTATATTGTTTTATATTTTGGAATAATTTTATTTACCGGATGAAATTTTGTGTTGACAAAAGGAAAAAATGAGCTGGAAATAAAAATCTAGCATTTTCAAATTTATTATCATCTAAATTAAATATTCTTTTTTTTTTAAGGTCACAAGGTCAAATGGGATAAGTAGCGGTGTCAAATATAGTTTTCCTTTTATCTTAGAACCAAGGTGTAGTTTGTAATTATAGGGTGCGTGAAGCAAAAGGCAAAAATTAATAAAAGTTCTGCTGCTACTCGCCTGTACACTGTACAACTCCTTCGAATATAATTACACCTGTAACAGTCCCCAATGTTTTATCAAAAAAGTTCTATGTTCCTTCCTACATAACCTGCATCACTTCAAATGTGTATGATTCAACTCCCTACATTATATTATAAAAAAGATAAATCAAACTTATGAACAAACATGTATCTGATTCTAACTATGAAGGAACATTATCAATGTCTTTATCTATGCAGTGCAGTCATTGTCCAAAAAAATGTCAAATTGCTAGAGATCCTCTTCACACAACACATTGGCATAGACTGCTAGAGGTCCAACACATATATTAGTTCCCCGGTCCTGCAACATTTTGAAAAACAGTAGAGTATACTGCAACTTTCTTTTCAAATCCTGTCCAATGTTGTTTCATAACAACCTTCCCTGCAAGTCTTGGCCTCCCTGATTCACCATATCCTGCAACACAACTAAAATCTATACACCTAGCCTATTTAGACCTTGTTAGTTAACACAAGTCATCCTAAATCAGTCTGATCATCCCCCAAGTTTCTTTAACTGTCTATGTGATACTGTTCTCTCTCACCTGCAAAAATAAAATTGTTTCAAAGATATCTATCTACACTATATCACTTCTATTTTTTATAACAAAATTTTATATCTATTATTGAATTTGTTAAAAGAAAATCATATTGTTCCTAATAAGAACTTTTTGTAACACAAAACTCTTAATTAATATTTTGACCATAATGAAGAAGGAACACGACAATTTATGAAGGTCATATTAATTTACAAGTTAGTATAAACTTATCTATTGTCCACTTTGAGAATATAAAATGAAGTAAAATGAAAAAGTTACAAAGAAGAAGGACATACAAAGCACGAAATGATTTTACAGTTTAATCTTCTATAAGGAAGGACATTCTTGCCAGACTGAAAGTTTTATACGTATAAATAGTTATTTGTGTATAAACAGAAAAAGATTGAAGTATCTCAAGTATTTCCGTATATATAAAAAATCTTTTACGGTGGATAAATAAAAACTATGGATCAATTATATTATATCTTTTATCACATAAAATCATATCAAATTGATGTAATCGAATAATACATTCACTTGTGAGCTTTCTTAGTAATTATGTAAATAATGACTGATTATAATATATTTAATCCATAAGTTATAATTCATGTATGCCATACCTGATCATGTACACATATTACATAACAACATACAAGTTTAAGAGATGGGTGTGGGAATTTAAACATAGAAATGTTCTACTTTTTTGTGAAAGTGAAATGCTTGATAAAAAAAAGATATGAAAAGTAGAATAATGAAAGGAAGAGTAATGTATAAACTCTGTTTTAATACATAAAGATATAATTTATCATTCTTATTATCTATCTTTTTATATATATAATACCATATGTTATAGTTATGATTTAGTCTTCTTTTTCTCTTTCCAGATTCAAGTACGTGAGAAGTTACGCATCCTTTTATTAAAGGTAAGTGAAAAATGAAAATATTTTTAGTTCAGGTGTCGCCTGTTTGGAAACGATATTGACTTATAAATAAAATGAAAAAAAAAATGGCGGATACTTCTTTTGCTTTATGTAGAAAGTGCAAATTATAGAACTACAGAAATTATACAATAAAAGAACGAAAAGAAGAATAAATTAAAAGTATTGAATAAGTGTAAAAATTGAAGTATGAAAAATTGAAACGATATTTTTTCCTTATTAATTATAGGATTGAAAACAACTTAAAGAATTTTAAAAATTCGACAAATTGTATGCTTTTATTATCATTCGCAATAAAAGAAAGACCGAGAAATCATATGGATCCCAACAGGTATTTGGTTTCAATTACTTTACACTTCTTTTTTATTAATTAACCGAGTTTATATAAAACTATAACTTTCATTCCGAGGTATATGTGTCAAATACTCGTTGTCTCTTTGTTCCTCCTGTCAGAAGAGTTCCATATGTTGTTAGATCGAAACACGTGACAATCCCATGCAAGGTTATGGAATATTCAATATATTGATAATTACACTTCCACACCATGAGAATAAACTCTTGGTTAATTCCTTGACCAAAACTAATTAAAAATATCTAATGGAGAAAACGAGAAGGGAAGTGATAACACTAGCAATGAATTATGGACATGAAGAAGCATAAAGATAGAGATTTTTGATAAAGATAATATAGTACTTACTGCATTTTCTTTAACTGGAAAAAACTACCATATCTTCCTCGATGTTACAGCATAAATCCTAAAGCTTTCATGACGTGTCGCACACAAAGACACAAATATATATAAACCAAAAGGTAACGCACCAAGGGCAGTCGAATTGGACTCTGAAGCTTCTCATTCACACTCTCTTGGTTATATAAGTCAATAGAATCTAAAGAAGACCACCCTGAGACAGATATAGCTAGAAAGAAACACTACACAAGAAAATACGAGGAACCCTCCCATCATCAAAAGGCTTTATGTATATAATATAATAATATCATATGAAATAAAATAACGTAGGGAAAGTGATGATGGCCATTGATTAGGTCATTGGTCAAAAGAACCAAGCCAAGAGAGAGATTAGCCGTTGATCATATCCATGCATCATCACCTATGAGTTGTGACTTGAGATTTGGCTTTTAGACCAAAGGGTTTGTGGTGGAAGATCCATAGCCGTTCATCATGCCAGTCCATGAGCCTGGACCGTTGAGATATCCAAATGAGTCTTTGCCTGCATCAGAGCAACCCTGGTCTTGCCATTCGAGGGACAATAACTGCTTAGGGTTTGGCTTCACGTCAATTGAGGCATTATGGTCCTCATTGGCATCATATGGTAGCATCAAGCGTTGGCAAGAGTCCATTAAGTAGTTATTAGCACCATTGCTAGTGTTGTTGCCATCAAGGGACATAGACATGCCACCAAAGGCTGGGGAGCAAAGACCATGAAAATTTGGTGGCAACCCATTTTGAGAAGTACCATTCATATCTCCTAGCCCAGCACCCATACCCATATGATCACTACTTCCAAAAAAATCAAAATTCCTAGAACTACCACTCCCAATTATGCCCTCCAACTTGCTCTCCATCATGAAGTCAATTGGCCTAGGGTTCTCAATCATGCCAATACCATACTTGACCTCCATGAAGCTAGGGTTTCCCAGTGCCCCTGCATTGGTCCCAAGCAAGTTGCTGAGGTGGGAAAATTGTACATCTGGAAAAGAGAGTTGAAGGTCTTTGGAGTTGTGATGGTAGGAGGAGGGTGGGGGCTGTGTTTGGCTAATCTGATTGTTAACTAATTGGTGGTCATTGGATTTTTTGGCGGAGACTTTCTTGTTCTTTCTGCAGCCTCCACCAACAGGAATGTTCCTAAGAGTGCCTCCTTTGGTCCAGTACCTTCTGCAGGTCTTGCAGAAGTACCTTGGCTGAGAGAGACTGTAGTTGTTGTAGTAGCAGAACTTGGTGTGGGTTGACTCACACCTGGGGCACTTTAGAGCTTGGTCATGGGGGGGTCTTAGCCTCCTCTCTAGCATGGGCCTTGAACATGTAAGCATGTCCCCAGAGGGTGAAGAAGAAGAATCCATTCCAGACTCCTCGTGAATTGTGCCCTGACATTTTCCGTAAAGCAAACAATTTAATATTTAACTAAAATAAATTCAAATGCATTGTTAGTGTTAGACGTACTGTAAAAATCTGTCTTGTTGGATTTTAAATGTCTTTTTCTCTCCGTTCTTTTTGTTCTCTTCCTAGTTTTCTTTGCTTACCTTTCTCTTCTTTTTTACACTTCAATTTGGTCCAACCAACTCACATTGCAAAACAAAGAGGTTGCAGGGTGCAAGACACATTGTTAATGACTAGCAAACTAACTTCAATTAACTAAAATGCTTGAACAAAACTGCTATTTCACCAACTCCATTAGCATGATGATGAAGAATCAATCAAGCTGCTTCTTTCTTGTGATTAAGAAAAGCAGAAGCAAAAATATACATTCACATCTGTTTGCATGATGGTGTGTGTAGTTATATACTATACCTGCAACCAATGATCTGATGAATCCATGCAGACGTGCAAAGAAGATAAACCCATTCACTGCATAGACGATGTAGTAAAGCTGAGTGTGTGAGTGCTACTTGCAGTATGTGAAAGGCATTGCAGAAGAAGATGAAGGAGGGAAGAGGAAAATTATGTGTGTCTGAGGATGTGGATGCTACATGGGACGGGACAGTGAATAAGAAGGAAGAAAAAGGTGAGGGTAGTGAGTGAGAGGTGGCATGTTGTCGCAGAGGTACAGTGTGGAAAACCCGTCGGTGACAACAATGGTGGGCCTTAAGCTGTCTCTAATGCCAATAGCTAATCTCAACTTGACTAAATCTTCACTGACAGAGGGGACGGTGGGATGTGGATGAGTGGGTGACGTGGAGGAAGGAGGAGCGTTGATGGGGATTTGATTTGGGTACGTGACGCTAGTCGTGTCTGACGTGACAGAAGCTTGAGAATATTTGGGTCCCCGATAAAGAACGCATACCGAAAGAGCACTCTACGTTGCAAGCCCCACACTCACAACACAAACACCATTTTGGACCCACTCCACCTCCTCCCACAAGCAAGGGATATATTCTCAATTTCCCACACGCGCCATTCATGCTTCTCATCACCACCATGACCAAAACATTGATTTCATTAGCAGATTCAAAAACATATATACTGTTTCAAATTTCATAAATTTCATCTTGGATGTTGAAATTCATTTTGACAATTGTAAGTCATTGGTGTTTAATGTATTCTAGAATAGAAAATGGTTTCAATAATAGATTTTGATATCATTTTAAATTTTATATTTGAATCAAAGTTGGTTTAAGAAATATGTAGTTATGGTGTACCAGAAATTTAGACAAATATAATGTCGTAGGTCTTGTTATCTATTTGAAAACAAATTAAATTTTAAAATTTAAATTGTGACATGTGTTAAGAAAGGCAGTGCTTGTTTATACCTTTAGTAATATCAACCTAATTTGACCGCCAGTGATGCTTTTTTGATATTTTATTCTAAAATTAAAAACCTTTAAATTGTAAAATATATTTTGGGGTGAGGTGGAGAATCCACCATAATCTTTTTCTTCCTCCTTTAGAAGGGAAAGAAAAGATGAAATCAAACGGCTTGTGTGGTCTGAGTGAAAATACGTAAAAGAATGATGACATTTTCTCTGTATGTGTTTTTCAGTAAAATACTTGTAATGTTTACTCAATTATCACTTATTTTATTTTCATCTACCTGTTGTTTAAAAGGGAGAAAAAGAAATTAATGGTTTGTATTATAGAACAATTTTAGTGTAATCTCTTAAGAATTATTGTTTGAAAGTGGAATGAGAGTGGTAAGTTGAAAGTTTGAACTGATATTCCTGAAGTAGGCGGGTTGGTGTGGGGTGCAAGGGAATAAACTGAAAAGCTTTCATCATAAGGGTGACACCCGAAAGAGGAACGAGGATGCTATCTTTATCCACTAAGAAGAAGATGAATAAGATGTAGGATATAGTTGGCGTGAGGAACACACCCCACTCCACAGGAACTAAAGTACATGCAGTGTCAGGTGAATAAAGTGCTTGTGTTCCCACGTTACTTGCCTTCACCTCAATTCCTAGCTAATTAATTCATTGGATGGTCCTTTTCTGCCTCCTTTAATCCAAAGATGTGGATTATTATTGTTTCAATCATAAGCCATAAGCATGTTATCATTGCTACACTCACTGCTTCTAGGTACTTGTTACTTGTTCTTACCTTCTGCTGTAGCAGACAATAGTGTAAAATCATGCAGTGAAAGACAAATATAAACGGTAAATGAGAAATAATACTATTGTTGAGTTGCAGCATGATGCATGGCATGTGCAGAAGCTAAAGATTTCTGCGCCTATATGATTACAAAGACAATAATGCTGTGGTAGTGTACCCTCTTGGCTTTTTGCCATGTTATATATGCACATGCTGTGCATATGAGATATATGCCTTTGTGCATCAATCGGTATCTTGTAAATTAACAATAAGTATCACCTTTTGAGATAAAAACCCCAAAACTCTGAACATACTTCGTTCTCAAGCTACGTGTTTTTACTTCCTACACCCGACTTGCTTTCTCGATCTTCTTTTCTTCTTTCTTTCTTTTTCTTAAAGAAACCAAATCAAAGTTCACAAAAGGCCAGGTAAAACCACACAAATTTAAAAGCTCGACATTTTCTCAAAAATATTTAAAGCGGGAAATTTTTTCCTCTGTGTTCATTTTTTAATGCAAAAAACTTTAATTTACTTATCTTCCAATATGTTATTTTTTTCCCTTTCCTCTTTTGTTATAAGAGGTAATCAATCAATGATATCAACATGCTTTTTTTACTTTCTAAATTTTTCAAATTCTCATGAGCTATACGTGGATGATATAAATCTATATGTAAGTGTCACTATAGATTGTTATTTTATGCATGGATCGAAAACGCGGGTCATTCTTTTGCACACAAAATAGCAAATAACTGATGAAACACCACATTGTCCAATAAAAAATATTGACCAATATAAAATAATTCTAAAACTTCCTTACAAATAAAAAGAGAAAATACTAATAAAAGGAATTATCTACGTTACTCTAACAAAAAACAGAATTAAACAATCTCGGTAAAAATTATTAGTGCAATTAATACTTACACCCAATAAAGTACGTTGAAGAAATAGGCCAACAAATTTAAATTTGGTTACTTAATAACTTTACTTTTGTTGGGGGTTAAGTTAGACTAATCTATAAAATAAATATGAACGTAATAAATAATGTGCTGAAAAAAAATTGTTTGGTTTCTTATACGTATTTTATTTCAAATTTAACCATGTTGAGTGGAGGAGGAGGTAAAGATAAAAAAAGGTCAATTATGTATATCTGTATTAGTTGTATGGATATAACATATCTTTTAATTTTTTTTACTTGATTTATATGGTATTATCAATTTTATATATGTTCAATATATTATATATTTGTTTTTATTTTCTTGATAAAACATTAAGACAATTTTAGGAAAATATAATCACTACTCCTCTATATATCTATCTACACACACAAACATATATAATATATTATAAAATATACGGTGATAAACTTCTTTGCTATTCATTTGAAATAAGATGTCGTTATCCCTTATGTGTGGCACATTTTCTTTTATCAGCCTGGCACATAATAACTAATCTCACTCTTCCATATCATAACTCAAATTTTACCCAGAGCAACATATTTATCCTTTTTAGTTAACTTCTTACATTAATAAAAAATTACCTTTATTAATTACATAGATTTTTTTTAGTATATATTGTTAGGTATTCAAATATAAATCTAAGTCTCACATTTGAACAACATATAAAAAAAAAACCTACAAATCTAATATCTTAAGATTTTAGGCTAAAAGTGACATTATTTTTTTATATATTTAGCCACCTTGTCTCATTCTTATTTGTTTTTCCGATATCTGCTCTCTCAAATTTTCCCAAAATATATATATATATATATATATATATATATATATATATATATATATATATATTTTTATATATATTTTTATTTT
>Ga0099824_1004700_pt1 | contig 19557 bp, 14 predicted proteins | sample SiratrowhiteBW_FD_76837 | JGI IMG/M metagenome (GOLD analysis project Ga0099824, IMG submission 76837) | Root nodule microbial communities of legume samples collected from California, USA - Siratro white BW | ecosystem: Host-associated > Plants > Roots > Nodule | place: USA: California... | reverse complement strand
ATTCTATTGAAATTTTAAAAGACTAAAAAAATTATCCAGTATGGATTTCAATAATATTTTGTTAATTGAATTTTGTGTGATTTATTTTTAATATATATATATATATATATATATATATATATATATATATATATATATATATATAATAGAGCAACTTATTCAAATATTTGAAAATTTTATGTTCTTATTGAGACTTTTTGAAATATTAACCGTAATAACATAAATTCTTTGAATTTCAAATGTTTTTATACTTATAGGTAGTTGTTTCCGGAAATTTTTAAAGGTTATTTTCCACCATCAATTACTAACTTGTTGTTATTAAACTATTCTTTAATTCTTTTTTTCTCTATATTTCATTATTTTTATAATTCATCTTTTTTATAATTCATCCCATCTTGTTGTTATTAAACTATTCTTTAATTCTTTTTTTCTCTATATTTCATTACTTTTATAATTCATCTTTTTTATAATTCATCCCATGTATTAGTTGAAGGGTTAATGATCTTTCCCATCTTTTAAATAGAGTAAGTTTTTGTTTCTTTAAATATTCTCCTTATTTATTCTATTTCTTTCTTTTGATTCTCTCATGAAATCAACTGAAAAAAAATTCTCTTTGAAATTTAGTAATATTTGGATAATTTTATTTGTTGAAATTTAGTAATACTTGGATACTTTGCTTTTAGATTTTGTAAAATTTTTATGTTTTTAGATTTTGCAAAAATTGTACTACTTTGATTTGGAGAATGTTTTGATTTGCTTTGAGAGAAAATATTTAAAATAAAGAAAAAATATTTATATTTTAATAAAACTTTAAGATAAATAATTTGAATGTAAAGTTGATATAATTATAGATAAATTTAGATATGAAGATGATGCTATTACAATTTGAATGATATCATTTATATTATTTGATACTTTGATAATTTTAAGGTTTATTTTACTTAAACGAGTCAATTCTCGTTCTTACAACTTAACTTTACATTTAGTCTTATTTTCTATTTGAATAATATTACATTTAGTTTTATTTTCTATTTGAATAATAGTCCTATAACTTATCTTTCCCTTCACTAATAGTTTGAATAATAATAGGTAAAAAAGTTAAAAAGAAAATAAAAAATATTAAAATATAAAAATAGTGCTGACATAAAATTAAATAAACTTCAAAGTGCAAGCTATTGAAATTTCCTAAAATAAGTTAATTTGAAATACTTTATAAAATATTTTTCATCAAAATAACTTATAAACTACTAAGTTATTGATAAAAAAAAAATTATAAACTATAAAATACTCTTTTAACTTATTTAATTTTCTTCTACTATTTATTTTTTACGTTATTTTTAAATTTTTATCTAGTATTGTATAGACTTTTAATTTTATGGGAACAATTAATTAGTGTATTGTTACTGTTTTTAGTATATTGTTACTGTAAATTAGATAATCAGCCCGAATTTTCTCACAAATTACATAATCACCTCGAATGTTCTTTCCCTACACTGGTTTCTCTTTAGGAAAAAATATTACGACCCACATAATTCTTAACATTATGTTAACCCCCTATCATTGCTAGGATTACAATATGTACTTTTTTATAAGAGAGATTATTGTAACTGACAAAGAACTAGAAAATGTTTGTATAGTTTTAGTTGATTAGAAAAATTATTACCCTTTTAACAATATTTGAGTATGACAGGATTCAGCAAAACTGATTCAAATCTTTATTAACTAACCAAGTGTGACATGATAATACTTTATATGGTTTTCAATTCATATGCCATAGAAGTTTAATGTACAAAACCACTTGAAGCAGAGAATGCAATGAAACAACTTATAGGCTCAGCTATTTATACTTTTATTTCACTTTTCAGAGTCTTTTTCTATTGCTATGTACACTAATGAGTTCCCCTTGTAAAAAGGGTGTTGCAGAACAAAGGCTACATAATGTAAACACATATACCAGAGAATCTAATAAGCAAGGGTCTCATCATCAGTGTTAGGAACCTCATCTACTACATGAATAGGAACAATTGGTATTGCATCCCACCATTCCCTCAACCTTCTATTTCCTGTTTCAGAGGGCTTTCCTAATGTCATAGTGAAGCTTTGGACAATCATACCCATCAGGAAGAATTTGAATGGAATCACTGCCAATAAGATTGCCATCCCACCCATTGCCACCATCACTAAATTTGCATGCTGAAAAAGGAACAAGGTTATGTATGTAGTAACCAAAAACAACCATAAATTGTAGCTTGACAAGTGGTGAAAAAAAAAATGTAAGGAGAAAGTGTACCTTATCAGCCTTTGAAATAATTATTGACCATATCTTTAGCATTGATATGTTTGCTATCTGCATCATCTCATGAACAGTGTACAATCCTTGCTGGGCTGAGACAATGCTCTCCATCGTAGACTGATCAGAAGACATATTAGATCTACTGATCACTATCTCGTTGCATTTCTCATAAAGCTTGTTTTTTCTTGCCTCAAGCATCTTTCTTATTGCCCAAATCAACAAAACTGCAAATGCCTTGCCAACCCATTCCCTGTCATTGTCCAGGCCATGTTACATACTTTCATTCTAGCAAACCCACTTAACACATTTTGATTGGTATATATGTAACAAAAATAAATAAGTTAAGAAATAAGAACTTACATATAGGTGATCATAAGGGATGCAGCAAGAACAGCAAGAGTATATAGTGGCCTTTCCCATGAGAAGATTTGTCTAAACCAAGGGATCACATTTTTGAGTGGCTTCAGTAGTTCCTGTACAATGAAATCAGCAAACTACTATTCAGTCTAAACTCCAAAAATGCAAAGCTGAAATATGATTCTCAAATGAAGAGTTTATTACAAAAAATAAAGCTGTCTTTTACCGTATCACAGCCTACAACATTAAAATGTTGACCATGAACTTCACATTACTAGAGTTCAGCAATTGAGGATACTTAAGGGCTTTGTGTAGGCTAAACTAAATCCTTACCGTTATAACCAAAACACTGTCAATAACTCCTTCCTCCTTTAATTCTTCAGTGGTAGCTTTAGCAATGAGAATTTCCCTTTCTTCCTCCCTAGCTTGTTGGATAGCGCTCTCCAATGAGGGACCTCCGTCTACATCATAAACCCTTTCATCTGCTTGACTTTTCTCATCTGTTATTACATCAGCAACTATTGTCTTAGAAATGTTCATACTACTAAGGATAGAACTTGCACTACAAGACTGGCTATTGTTGCTTTTATTGAGGCTATCTGCGAGCTCTTCCAGCACAAAATCTCCTTTTGGTATCTCGTTATATAGGGAAAATATTAAGAATTTGGTAGGGACAGGAGGTGATATTCTCAGCATTTCTCTTGCTGCATGCAGCCTGATGATTCCCAACATTGTCCTTGCATGCATCTCCCACGTCTGTACTGGGTTTTTGATCTGGTACTTCGATAAAAACTTGTGGAGAAACATTATTTCCCTTACTAGAGCAAGCCAATGATCACGTCTTGTAGAACTTGTAAGCTCCGGAAACTCCAGTACAACTGTCTCTGATCTAGAATTTTGAAAAGAAAAAATTATTCACGTTAATGACAAAAGTGAAGATTATATATATATTTCCGTAATCATATGACATTAAGGTGGTACTAACAAATTTAGGCAGAACAAGGATATGACCATAGCTATAAAAAATAACAAACAACACTCAAAATGTTAGAGAGGTACCAATCTTAATAGGCATCAGATGTAGAATTCATAAAAACTCTAGAATAAATAAAACTGGTGTGCTAGTGTCCTTACAAATCAGCTGAATCATAAACTATGGCTTTGTCATAAAGATGAGCTCCCCAAGGACCGGTGGCAGCAGGATTAACACTCTGCTCAACATTCTTGGAGAGGTCTATTTTGAGAGCATCTTCATACTTGATTACTCCGGAAGCCTCAAAGTAAAGAGCGTAATTGGTCAGGGTAAGCCTACCTGGCAATTAAAACCAAAGCAACATTTACAGTTTTTAAGAATGTTTTTTACAAATTCTAAAACATCATTAAATGAATGATTTGATAGACCAAGAAGCTGACCAGGCCAACTTGTTGTTCCAATGTGGCGAACTACTCTCTGACTGACGACTGTTCCATCCACATGTAATATATATTCATCCTCAGCCAGTTCCACCCCATTTGGTTTTGCCTGCTTCTGCAAATGCCGTATGCACCTATGGAATCATGAATTTAAAAAGTAATGATAATAAGAAGTTACTCAACTTTCAAATTCTAATTCCTACTCAATATGAGATTCAAACTAATTCTTAACAATTTGGATAATTCATATCTTGCATATCTTATATGTTCACCTATCAAATAATCAAAGATAGCCATCAAATTCTAAATCAGATATATTGCTAAAAAGCTTCAGAGGATTTTCCTAGCTATTATACTAATGAACTCCAAATGCTTGCAAATGAACCAGGAAAAAAAGACATTCATCAGATGAATGCATTACTTGTCCATTTCTTTCAAGAACTTGTCGTATGCCGGAAAGTGTAGCCTGTAGCCTGTTGATGCTGTTAGAGTTTCAAAAGTAAACCTTCCATTTGCTACATCTGCAACTAATGGTACTAAGGATCCCAACCATACAAAGGCATCTTCTCCCACATTGGGCTCATCATTAACCTGGCCAGATGGTTTTATCAGTTATGATACGAAAACAAAATTTACAAAGGGTGACCAGTTACACTTGAAAATATCTAAACATCTAAAGCCATAAATATTTTGTTTATTTCTATCCAATTGGCTTGGTTCAAAAGCAAGAAACATTACACATCCTTTTTATATAGACTAATTTCAGTTTCATTCATTTAGAGAACAAGACCTGCAGAGGGCTGGGATTCAAACTGATTCTTGACACAAAGGAAGAGTGTGGGGGTGGAGCTTATAAATCCATCATCTCTATTCTTCACTATAATAAGTATAAGGAGAAAGAATGATCTTACAAGGAGGGGCATGATGTCTGAATAGAAGAGAGGGATATCATCCTGTTCTTCAGGTGTATTCTTAATTATCTTCTTTTCTTCTTTCTCCTTTGCTATAGGCTCCTGCAAACCTCAAAAGCCTCATCGAATTAATAACATGAGTAGAAACAAAAACAAAAACCTTTATGTGAAAACTTATTTCATGTTAAAGGTGATAGCGCTTCAGATCAAACAGGACCAGATCCTAGGCCAATGTTCAATGACCCATAATTTGAAGCCATGCAGTCTTGAAGAGCCTACTTAAGAGTTAGTATATGTAGTCTCACATTTCTCATATATCAAGAGAATTTGGTAAGTAGAAATAGATTCTGGAACTGATAGCCACTTTATAAAGTGAAGCATAAAAATACTGCAAGATAATCTGGGTTCCTTAAAAACTTGTCAAATATCTCAAAATTTTCCATTTTAATAGCTTAGTTTTTACATTATAACAAAACACAAAAAAAAAAAACTTCTCTCTGTAAGCATCATTCCTTTAATTAAAGATCATTATCACTGAAATGAAATGCCAAATTTTATCTAGATTGGAATTGGTATTATGCTATTAGACCATATCTCAGTTTTGTCCAAAAAAAAGTAAAATTTGTCAGAGCAAAATAAATATGCACACCGTTTGCTCTTCATCGAAGTAGCTAGGTTTTTCCCAGGCAAGCATCATGTCATATGTCAACCTGCTAAATGAACCATCATTGATATTCCCCTCTATGTTGTGGCACATTTCATTCACAGCCTTCCCACTGCAAAATTCAACTAATTTTATGCAGTAATCTCCAGTTTCAGGTTTCCATCCTCTTTCAAAATCTTCCACCAAAGTCTCTACTGAAGTATCCAATTTCCTAAGTAACAAAATGGCAAAGTTAATTTACACTGTTAATGTGAAAAATGTGGACAGGTTTATAAGTATTATGATCAAGATTCTGGACCACGAACAAAATTGTAGTACTTAACCAATCTTAGTGGCATTTCATAATCATCTACCACAAAACTAGAACATGGAATTGGCTCCATTTTATCAAGATAGTTCCAATCTCTAGGAAAACAACTACCCAACATGGAGAAAGTAAAAGAACAAAATACAACTCTACTTTCTGAAAAGAAATAACACATTACATAGTTGTCCTATGATTCTAACAACCTCGTACAACATTATTACTATGATTAGCAAATATAGTATGTTGGAGGGTTTAAGAGTAGAGAGAGATTACTGTGCACATCTATGGATGACGTCCTCCGCAATGGAAGACACATACTTGAGTTTCATCGCCATAACCTACGTCGCGGTTTTTTCCTCTACAGTTATCTCTCTCTTAGTGTGTAAAATAAATATGAATGCAAAGTGGCCACGAAAATCTAAAGGTTTGATCTAATAGAAATAGAAAAGAGGGTGATACGTGACACGTCCATCATTTGCCACGTTGTAATGACCATGCAATGCAAGCATGCAACACTTGGTTCTTCTGCTGCGTCATTATCCATCTTGTAGCGGTGCTACGCACAAAAGAAGATTCATAGGATAAAGAGATAATGAAAGTTTTTGAACATTTTTGTTAATTCGTGAACATATATCTAGATGGAAAAAGAATTAAAGCTACGCACAAAAGAAGATTCATAGGATAAAGAGATAATGAAAGCTTTTGAACATTTTTGTTAATTCGTGAACATATATCTAGATGGAAAAAGAATTAAAGTTTAGTTCAAAACAAACAGAAATGATGCAAGCAACTCAAAATTTCAAGAACTTGATTTTTCTTAATTTTAAAGATTAATACGGGGTCAGTGGTCTATTAAGAACTAGATTATTAAAATATTTTCTTAAAGCATATGCAAATGAAAGTTGTTTGAGAGTTATTTAAAACTAGTTATGATTTTGTTTTACTATAAGAACAGACATGACAAATTTTATATACGAACAAATTTATTTTATCTTTTTTGAGAAAAATGTAGAAAAAAAACAAGATACTAAAGGCATGTCGGAGCTACCAGATTCATTTGGAGGATGTAATGTATCATATAAAAATTAGATGGTTTTGAAATAGGTAACTTTTTTTTATTTACAAGAAATAGATAGATATAAGCATGAGGATACGTTAAAGAATTAAAAGAAAAATTGTATTTACTTTCAATAAAATATTTGTAAGCAATAAATAAGATTCGTAGATAATTCAAATTATTATGGATTATAAACAAACCCGAAATTCATAGGTATGATTAGGTTGTAAGTAATATTCATGATATTACGTATGGATTACTATATATTTATTTTTAATATTATTAAATATGATAATTAATTTTATTTATTTATTTATTATTATTATTACTATTACATTTTTACATTATCATTGTTAATGTTATATTATTATTATTATTAAGAATAATATTAATAATTAAAAATAATATTAATAATATTATTATTGATAATATTAATAATTGTATTAGTAATAATATTAATAATTGTTTTAGTCATAGAGGGTTTTTATTGCTTTTTAAACTAGTCCAAATAAAACTTTTCAATTTCCTATATCTTAATAAGCATGTTTAATTTATTTTTTAAGAAATAAGTGTCTGTCTCCTATTTAGAAACAACATTCTAGATATTTTATCTATTTTCTTTAAAAGATATTCCTTCAAGTATTTGTATATTAATTATCCAAGATATTTGATTCATTGCATAATTTATAATAATCAGATTATTATGGCTGACTGAACTGTTGGACTCGCCTGAGAGTAAGCAATTATATATTAGACATGTATTTTCTATAACCTATTTTACATAGACATATAAAACTTTTTACTTATACACCCTTTTTTGCTAACAACCCCCTCATGTCCAGGATGGGTCACAAGCCCCCTAACCTTAAGTCCAATAGGTGAATAGGCTTTATTAGACCTATAACGTTTCTCAAAATAACTATTAAAGTCGGTTCAAATATAACATTTACTAAGGCACCTTTACATGTGGCTTAAGTTTATTGGTTTTCATTTTGAGTTGCAGAAATTGCAGATGAAAATTTATCAACATCAAATCTTTACAAACGAGTTGAATGTATATGTACAAGGTACATACCTGTTATTCCGAGCTATGACTTTATGTTGAGATGTTTTGATAACATGTCTTGAAGTTCCAAAGTGATACGTCTTTGTAAAATGAATTAGGTCATACATTGAAGATTCGATGAGGCATGCTTTTGTAGACCGAATTAGGTCATGTCTCGAAGATCTGAGGAGGTATGCCCTTTGGTGGCCATTTAAGCGACGTGTCTTTCGACAATTATTTTAGCAATACGCCATTCGGTGGACATTTTAGGGACGTGCCATTTGGAGGACAATTTAGGGAAGCACCATTCGATAGCCATTTTAGAGACGCATCATTCAGTGTCTCATTTAGGGACGCGCCATTCGGAGGCCAATTCAGTTTAGGAACATTCAATTTGGCGACCTCATTAAACTTCCTCACGAGCAGTTTATCATGATCATTCTCCAACGAATCCTCCAACAATGGTATTTAGGTCCCCTAAACTTGTCAATCACTTCCGATCCTTCAAAAGTGCACTTTTTGATATAGTAAGCTTTGGGCAGTTGGTCCTCTCTCTGCCCGCCATCCACACTCCTTCTTTATTTGGTGTTTAAGCACTGCAAGGCACATACCATCATTCATCCCTTCTGAACACTACTCACTCTCCGTCTTTTCTCGAATTACCTTCTCCAAGATGATGGTGCATTTGATCATAGGGCGTCTTTCCTCTGCCTGTTTTTTCTTCATGACTTCTTCTGCTTCAATATAGGTGGTAACTCTCCTGCACACCTCAACCATAGTCTCCGTTTTGTCACGAAGAAGTGACTCACTGAATGGGTTAGTATTCACAGTTATATTGCAAAAGCGATTAAGATAATCCCTCAAAAGCTCTGCTTACTATTGTCGTATATCAAACAAGTCAGCCAACTTTGATATCAAACAAGTCAGCCAACTTTGGCGGCTTGACTTTATTTGCAGCAAATTACTGGAGAAACATATGTGAGAAGGTGTATAATGAATCAACAATGCCACCAGGAATTCCACTGAACCACTGTAAAGTAGTTATAGTGAAAGTCTTAACGAACATCTTACAATGAACAACATCTGATCCTCCCGAGATTAGCATTTGAGCCCTGAAAGCCTTCAAGTGACATTCAGGGTCGCTTGATCCCAAGAAAGGTGTCATCTTTGGCACCATATAATGTGGCTAAACTTGCACCGCCATTATCGCCTGTGTAAAGGGTTATGCATCATTGAGTGTTTGGTTTGAGCGCAATGCTCCAAGCGTGGTTTTCGCGGTCTGATTCCTCAAAATCTGCCACAATTCTTCGTTCACTTTCTGCAATTCTTCATGAGCTTTGAGGTTTAGCTCCATTTTGATAGCGTGTTTCTTCTGCTTCTTCTCGTAATTGTTCATGTTCAATGTGAGCCTCCTCACTTTGACCTTCCCTCTCAACTTGCAATTCCCCAATTTGCTTTTTGATTTGTTCGTTGCAATGCTGCAATTCCTACATGGTATTGAGGATTTGCTGCAAGGTTAGGGCGTCGCCATCAGCAGGCACTGGTTGTTTGTGGTTTCTCATTCTTACTCTTTAGGTAGTGTTTTACAAAAATACTGTGGGAGTAAGAATATCTTTCGTGCCCCACTATGGATGCTAATTTGTTCTAGCTATGGAGGTTTTTGATTGCTCGCTAAGCTAGTTCAAATAGAACTTTTTAGTAACTTATTCCTTGATAGGCATGTTTAATTTGTTTCTTAGAAAACAACTGATTCTAGTCCCTTTTAGAGAAATAATATTCCAATATTTTATCTACTTTCTTTAACATATATTCCTTTAAGTATTTGAATATTAATTACCTAAAATATATGATTTACTGCATCAATTATAATAATCTTAATAGATTATTATTATTGGCGAAACTATTGGATATGCCTAAGAGTAAGCAACTACATATTAGACATGCATTATCTACAATGTATTTTACATGTACACATAAAATTTTTTATTACTTACACGTCTTTTCTACTAATAACACCTCCTCGAACTCAAGATGAGTCAATAATAATAATAATAATATTGATAACACTAGTAATATTATTAATAATAATATCAATGATATTAATAAAAATATTAATAATATTAATTGTAATAGTAGTTAATATTAATAATAATATTATTAATATTATTATTTATAATATTATTATTAATATTACTTACCAAAAGGTAAACTACCTATAAATCTGAAGGTAATTTACCTATAGATAAAAAATTATAAATAAATTATTTACAGACGTAGATAATTACCTACATATTTAAATTTGTAAGAAAATTACCTACATATTTGTAAATAATTTATTTATTAATATTATCTACTAATTTTTATTAGTATGTAATATCTTTAAGTAAAATATGTAAATAATACTAAATTTATTTATATATTTTTATCTATATTTAAAAATAAATAACTTAAAGATTTCTTATAGTAAAAGTTGAAGGAAATTAAAGTCATGAAAAGACATTTTTAATTAAAAAAATAATAAACATAACTTGTCATACCAATGACATATGCTCCATTAAGTTTAATTAAAATCATGTCATTGATTGGCACTTCAATGTAAAATAATCGAATTGAAAATATAATTAAAGTTTGTATCATCCATGCATAACTTTAGTTTTATTATTTTAGATTGAAGTCATTCATTACCCATTCTGATATTGTGAATATTTCAAACCACTTCTTTAGACAAAGTCATATTTTTTTAACACAATTTACTTATTTTTATAAATAAAATAAAAAACTTACCTATTATATAAATAAAAAAGTTATCTATTTTTATAATTAACGAGATTAATCTAAGTAACTCATTCATTATGACTATTCATTTATAAAGTTTTATTTTTAAAAAATTTAAAATGATTGTTGTTAATCTTTATAAACTGTATGAATCTTTATTTTAGTCTATATAAAATATTTTTTCTCTTAATTTTATTTTCTAAAATTTGAAATAATTACTTTTAGACTATTCAGTTTAAGATAGATAAATAATCATTAATTTATAAATTTTAATAATTTGGTTTAGGTACACAAAATATTGTACCACAACATTAATCAGTGTCATAAAATATTAAAGATAAAATATAGTAACTTTTAATTATAAAAACTAAAAATAAAAATAAAAAAAATGTTGGGAGAATAGAATCAAAACTCATGGGCTTTAAAAACCTAAAACAGGCAAGAACCCTTCTTCATCCAACGGTTACAAATTAATAACTGCGCAAATGTTTACTCACACCAACTGCAGGCAACCCGTTTGGACAAGGTTTGTAAATTGATCAGTATATACACTCAGAGGCGAACCAAACCAGTGTTTCAAGCGGCGGCGCGTGTGTGCTTTCTCCGAACCCTCAACCACACCGCACCACACCAACGAATTCTGAAATCTCAGGTATTTTTTTTCCTCTTTCTTCCTTATTTTCTCTCCTGCAACTTAATTCCATTCGTTTCCACTCGCTTTGCACACTTTATCCTTCGCAATTAGCCTATGCCCCGTTCAAATCTCTTTTCCCTTTCTTTGCAAAATGGTTTTGGCGCTTTTTTTTCCCACACCGCTCACCAAGTAAACCCTAGTTACTTAATTGCATAAGCTTCTTCGTATCGCCAGCTAGGAACTACAACTAGTTGTTATTGCTTTTAGATTTCCTCGTCGTTTAGTTTGCACGCGCTGCTGTTAGGTTTTGTATGCTTAATAGGCTTCACTTTTGACATGGGATTGTATGTGTACATTATTTTCCTAGCTTTGAAATGTTTTCAATAAAATTTTGTATCTTATTTGATTTGTGCTTCTGCTCTGGATTTAGTTTATGTATGCGTGTACTATCACAAACTGTGTGTCGTTTGGAGTTTGATATGACTATTTGGTTATGTAGTGCTGTTTGGGACTGTCTGCTTTGGAAGTCCCTGTTTATTGCCAGTAAGTTATTGATTTGTTCTATTTGATAGGAATGGGGAAAAGGTTCTGGGAACCAAGCCAAACCTTGTATTTGAACTTCGTACCATCAAACTCTTTAGAATCAGCTGCTTTTATGTCCAACATTTGCTGCTGTTTGTTTGATACGTGTGCAATTCAATAATTTTTGTTTCCAAGAACCAAACTGAGCTGTTTGTTTGAAGAAGTTTGAAAAATTGGAACTTTTAACCTTCCCATAAGTGCTTATGCTAAAGCTCCAATTATTGTAGCACGCAACCTACCGTAGTTTGTTTCAACTTCCTTTCTCTCAATCTTTGGGTTTTGTTCCTCAATGGCATTCTTCATAGTTTACGAATTGGCTAATGGTTTTACTTTTTTACTAAAATTGGTACCTTCATGAAAGCAAGCTGTACGTAACTGCAATCTGTGCGAGGCATAGTGGACTGTAGAAATTCTAGGGTTTGAGTAAAGATAGAGAAGTGTCAACTCAAGATTTAGATGGTGCTGTTTCTGTTGCTAATGCTTTAACATCAGTGTTGTTTATGAGGCGGAAGAGAAATAAACGCAAGGAAAACAGTGTCAGTCATAAAACTATGGTTAAACAATTGTGATGCGAGTTTGATTCTACAGTTAACTGAACCAAACAAATCTCTTCACACAATTCACCTTTTTTTCATTGCAAGACAACAACAAATACTGTGCAGTTCATTTCAGTTTAATTTAGCAGCTAGCCAAAACATACCTAGGCTCACCCACCACTATTCTTTGATACGCAATTTCCTGCGAAAGAGCTGTTTACTTTTGATTATCAGGATCTTCTATGAAGAACATCTTTCTCTTTATCTCATTTATATATTAAGATCAAGTGATAAACTGAAAGTTAAGTTGTGCTATGTGTAAATTGACATCAGATTTTGATGTATACACTGTAGGAGCAAATTTCGTTTTTGGTGGATTACTTTGCTTTAACCAATGTTGACTTATAATTTTACCTTTTGCACTTGTTTTCGGTGTTTTTGTTTCTTTTTTTAGGGTTGGGGGAGACTTGCTGAGATTTATTTTCTCATCATACTTATAATTGCAACGGTAGATGAAGACCAGTGGAATTAATTTAGAAGTCCTTGACTAACTATAATGTACTCTTTTTGAGATCTTACATCTGATTCTAATTTTTTCTGTTTCAGTGAGGTTTTTGGAAATTGAACCTTTTCAATTCTGAGTGAAGTTCAAGATGCAAGTTTTTCCAAGTGAAGGTGAAAGCGCTCTGTCAGTTGTTGGTCCAAGGCCAATGGAATGGTCTACTGTTCCATATAATGCCCCTCAAGCTCCTGGACCAAATGGAAAGCAGCGGACCTCAAGTTTGGAATCACCAATCATGTTGCTGTCAGGTCACCAGAGTGCTATATATACCATGAAGTTCAATCCAGCAGGATCAGTCATTGCATCTGGATCTCATGACAGGGAGATTTTCCTCTGGAACGTGCATGGGGAGTGCAAGAACTTCATGGTTCTGAAAGGTCACAAGAATGCAGTTTTAGATCTTCACTGGACTACTGATGGGACACAGATAGTTTCTGCCAGCCCTGATAAAACAGTGAGGGCATGGGATGTGGAAACAGGAAAACAAATAAAAAAGATGGTAGAACATCTCTCATATGTTAATTCATGTTGTCCTTCTCGAAGGGGACCTCCTCTTGTTGTTAGTGGCTCAGATGATGGAACTGCTAAATTATGGGATATGCGTCAAAGGGGTTCCATCCAAACATTCCCAGATAAATACCAGATTACTGCTGTTGGCTTCTCTGATGCATCAGATAAGATCTTCACTGGTGGCATTGATAATGATGTCAAGATTTGGGATTTGCGTAAAGGTGAAGTTACCATGACACTGCAAGGTCATCAAGATATGATTACTGGTATGCAGTTGAGTCCTGATGGGTCCTACCTTCTTACAAATGGCATGGATTGCAAGCTTTGCATTTGGGACATGCGCCCATATGCTCCACAAAATCGCTGTGTGAAGGTGTTGGAAGGGCACCAACACAACTTCGAGAAGAACTTGTTGAAGTGTGGTTGGTCTCCTGATGGAAGCAAGGTAACAGCTGGTAGTTCTGATCGCATGGTTTACATCTGGGATACCACTTCTCGTCGCATCTTGTATAAGCTTCCTGGTCACAATGGATCTGTTAATGAGTGTGTTTTTCATCCCAATGAGCCTATTATTGGATCTTGCAGCAGTGACAAGCAGATTTATCTGGGGGAGATATGAAGCCCAACGTTTATGAACTTGCCAAATGAAACGAGCATGCTAGTGCTTTTGACAACTTTTGGGGGGTGTTAAACTTTTGAAATCCTGAATTCCTTCTGTTGTTTCCTGCTCGATGAATTCAGTGACTGTATAATGTTCCGGCATAAGTATTATATCCTACTTTCCTTACTAATTGATGTAATTTGAGATTTGTCGTTGGTGAGAATGGCTCCATCGTTTCATATTGAACTTCGAGTCGTTTTGCTTAGGAGGGTGTTTCTGAAAGCTTTATTCCTGATTGATATATGTATTTTTTTTTAAAGAATTATTACTAATTAGGTATATTTCACTTAGATCTTGTCAAGTAGCTTGTCGTATTCTTGATCTATAATTTCAGTGAAATTCATTATTACAGGGGGGGATACTTTTAACACTACTATAGTCCTTTTCTCTTTTTATGCTGATTTAAATATTTAAATTGGTCTTCTTTTTAAAATGATAGTATCATTCCCGAAAAAAAAAAGGTAGTTGCAATTTTTTAGTTTTTGGCTTTCAGACTCAAAGAGTAAAATGTTTTATAACCTAGTTGAGTTATCCCTTGTAGTCTTAAAAGTGTTTCATACAGCATATTCTTGAGCTCGGTCCATGTCACTAGCGTATTTAATATATCTGATGTAGAATTCACTAATTTGTTCAACAAGTTCACTGGAAAATGGAATTTGTTTATCACAAACAGAAACAGAAATAGACTAATTCATTTAAAAAATAAACATTTTATAACCTAATTGAGTTATCCCTTTCATACAGCATATTCTTGAGCTTGGTCCATGTCACTAGCGTATTTAATATCTCTGATGTAGAATCCACTAATTCATTGAACAAGTTAACTGGAAAATGTGATTTGTTTATCACAAACAGACACAGAAATAGAGTACCAAGAAGGAAGATAATCAAACAATAATTTAACATGTTTAATTAAAGTATTAATAATTTTAGTCCATGTTTATAGGAAAAGTTTACTAAAAACAAATTATTCCTCCTTTTATAAATAAATTATTCCTCCTTTTTTGAGTCATATAAAGAAGTTAACAAAAAGTATAATTTAATTTTTACTCTCAATATAATGAAAGCTCACTCAGCAACACTTAATGTTAATGTTATATGACTAAGGTTTTTATGAGTTTTCTTTTAGCTCTCTCAAAGATAGAGAGATATGCATAGAGTTCTTGTGGTTTTTGTCAATGGGAGGCATATCACTCTTAATATTTGTATTGCTTCTCCGGTTATTAATATAATTTTTAATAAATTTAAAGGTGGAAATGTCACTAGTAAAATTGACATAAAAAAGGTCTTTGATACCTTAAATCACGATTTTCTACTTCATATTCTATCTAAATTTGATTTTCATAAAAAGTTTTGGAACTGGAATTATACTATTATACACTCCTTTTCTTTTCTGTCTATATTAAGAGTCAATGGTGGTTTAGTTGGTTTTTTATTAAAGTGGAAGAGGAGTTTGTCAAAGAGATTCTTTTTCTTCTCTCTTTTGTACATTGCTAAAGAAACCCTACGGAGAGGGATTTTGCATTCTTTTTCTAATTCTAAAAGCACTCTTCCTATTACTAGTCCCAAAAAGGTATCATTTTTCCTTCTCATATTCTTTAAGCAGATGATTTTTTTTTTTTTTGCCTTTTATAGGGCTAACAAGAAAAGTCTTAGAAGTCTTATGCTAGTATTTCAAGATTATTAACTGTTTTAGGTTAACAGGTGAATCTTGCTAAAAGTTATCACTACACTGACAACAGTTCACTTATTTGAGTGTTCCTAATTTTAAGGGTGCTACTAAATATAGATTCCTTACGCCTTTTGCAGACAATATTAAATAGAAAATGAGTTCTTGGAAAGGTAAAGTCATGGAATATGGATACAATTAATTAATCCGGTGATTACAAGTTCAATTGTTTACAATTTTCAAGTTTATGAATGATATGTTACTCTTTCTAAGGAAAGGAATTGGAAAGTTGGATTCACAATTTCATTCGAGTTCGAAATATATCTAAATCTTATCTTGTGACTATTAAATGGAATATCTCATGCTCTCATAAAAATGATAGTTGACTGAGGGTAGTTAATCTTATAGAAGAAAATAAGATATCACTTATGTATGCATGCTTTATTAAAAAGAATAATCAAATGATTGCTCTCTATAAATCATAATTTATATGAGTCATTGAAGGTTGGGCGGATCTTGACTGACTTTAGAGAAGATGTTGAACGAGTTCTCCATGGAAGAAGAGAAACAAGTGCAAGTCATTAGAGAGAATACCATTTGGTCAACTTGAAAACAAGTATAGAAAAAAACAAGAAATGAAATAAAAAAAATGGATTGGAGGGAGGAGTAATGGAAAAATATGTCACCTTTAGAGAAGAATTCCAAAAATAAGTATAAGAGAATTCACCACTTAATAAAGCTTTTCAAGATAATAACTGAGATAAGAGAAGAGACACAACTCAAATTCTCTCAAAAGCCTCTTAAATGAGTTTCTATTTCATTCAACTTATGAAAAATACAAGAGAGAGCACTCCTATATATAGGAATGAAGTTCATACAAGGAGGTGTTCCAAAAGGAAAAAAGAGTTAACTTTGCTAATCAAGAGTTACTATGTTTAACTAAACTAGTCCCTTGAAATTAGGAAGTACACATGGTAGTTCCTAAAAATTAGTTAATTTAATTATTACAAGATGATGACTAGGATAGCAAGCACATGTGGAGCCTTCTTAAGATTTTCAAGGGTCATGAATGTGTCTTGAAAGCTTGAAGAGTCAAATGATGACTCAAACTAACCTATGTGCTCATGTGAGTGACATGTGCTAGTTTAAGACTTCCAAAAAACACTTCTAACTTTCTACATTTAAGACCAAGGTTCTCTCATGTTATTATCATAAAGTACTTAGTTTCTCTCATGTTTCTCCTATTTTCTAAGAAATACACATGTTTATTCTTATGATTTTTTCCTTCAAAACTTTAAGCTTTACTCTTATCATTCTTCCTCCAAGTTTTCCTCTTATTTGATCTTCTTTGTCTTTTCTAGCCATGCTCCTTATTTGTATTCCTCGAAGCTCTTCTTTTCTTTCTTCCTCAGGTACTTTCTCATCCTTATATATCAATCATCTATTTGGTTTGATATTAAGTATTGACATTGTCCTCCATAATTTTAAATGGATCATTGGTAATGCTCTTATTGTAAATTTCTGGAATGATGTCTGATTGCTTGATAGGTCTATTTCTAAACATCTTTATATGCAGGTTACCTTCATATGCAGGTTGGGTCTTCATTTTTCAAATAAATCCGGAAACGTAAAGTTGCATTGCTTTTAGAAGTGATGACAATTTTTGGTATGACTCTTCCTATTCGCCATATACCTTTTCTATGACCAGTTGTTTTCCTAGTCATGCCTTCTTATAAGTAATCTCAAGATTGACTTCATGTGAGCTACTATGGTAGACATTGGTGTGGAAGGGTCAACTTGCATGATTTCATGAATGTTTTGTGCAATCATTTAAGACCCCAACTTATTGTGGTCTTGTGAGATCATAAGGGATACACAGGTGTGAACACCTTTCAACTTCATAATTTCCCTGTTGATTCTTGGTGGTGCATAAAATTGCTTGACACCTCCATGCACAGTCATTCTCGACAAATTTCACTTTAAGCCTTGATTGAGTTGAATATGCTGCCTTGTATGTATAATGGTTGACAAAGTGGAAACGATTGATGGCATCTTGAGCTTTTTCCTTTATGTTGAACCACTATCCTACAAAAAGTGTCTATGGAGGATAGACTATCGTGTCGCAATCAAAGGCATATCCAAATTCTGGGTCATATACAGGTGGATCAGCTAGAAAGTGTAGAAAGTGCTAGGGTGAGACATAAGGTAAGTTATGTTCATGTGGTTGAATGTTTGTCTGTTGTACGGACATATCTTCTCCCTTATCATCATCCACAGTTGCAAGGATGTCATCTTCATCCTCACTAAAAGGATTGACCAACAACTCGAAGCTCTTGTAGTGGTTGTTGAAGGAGTTGTTCGTTTTGGTGTTCGTCTAGGTTGACATATGGACCACAATAGTTCAGTATATGAGTGGCTCTGGTATTCTCAGTCCCTAATATGTTGATGGGTGGGTTCATTGAGGTATAATGTTAGAGGGTGTGGTGCTTGGTGGAACAACAATTGTGATTGGTGGTCGTACGAGGGTGAAACTTGTTGTGATTGTTCATAATGAAAAGATAGTAAAGATGTGGGTTGAGATTGTGTTGAGGAAGATGCAAACCTTTGAAATGTGATATACAGTTCAGGTCCAGTATATAGTTCAATGGAGTCATAAATGCCGAACAACGCCTCAACATCATCATCCTCAATTATTTCAATGGCGGTGTAATGACTTACTCCTCATCGTCGCAACTCTTTCTTGTGCTTCCCTATGCAGTTTTCTAAAGATGACTTCTTTCATCCTTTGTAGGGTGATGCCCTTTTGAGGGAAAATACTTTTGGCGTCCTAAAAGTGAACGTAGCTCCTTCAATGGGACATTCGTTCATTGATCCATTGTAGTGAACAATGACGTATACGGAAGCTATTTGCTTACAACAAATAGAATATTAGGTTTGCAATACAAGAGAAAAGATGGAGAAATCAAAAGTAAAAATTGAGTGTAATTATAGACGAAAGATAGAGATATGAAAACCAAAATTTATGGTGAATTTATTGGTATGTACTAAATCAGAACACATTGCCTGTATTTATGATTGAAGTTGTGTGGGGCAAGATCAAAGCTAGCATGTATGCAAAGCAACCCTAAGCATTAAACTCATGATATGGTCACATTTCATCCAAGCATTGTTCATGTCATCAGAAGTTGCAAGGTGATGTTAATAACTCTTTCACACTTGTCAGTGGGGTAAGGTCAAAGGCTAACATGTTTGCAAAATAACCTTGAGCACTAAAGTCATCACTTGGGAATGTCACATCCAAGCATGGTTCATGTCATCAGAAGTTGTGTGGTGATGTTGATAACTCTTTCACACGTCTTAGTGGGTCAGGGTCAAAGGCTGACACGTCTTCAAAGTAACCTTTAACACTAAATTCATCACATTGTGTAGTCGCATCAAAGCAATGTTCACAATTTATCTGAGTATAGTGAACCATATATAAATGTATTCATATGCAGACAAAAAAAAAAAAAAAAAAACTAAAAATAAATTAACTTTTTTTCCCTTTTTTTTTTTTTTTTCTTATAAAAAAATTTTACTCT
>Ga0099824_1004695_pt1 | contig 19583 bp, 15 predicted proteins | sample SiratrowhiteBW_FD_76837 | JGI IMG/M metagenome (GOLD analysis project Ga0099824, IMG submission 76837) | Root nodule microbial communities of legume samples collected from California, USA - Siratro white BW | ecosystem: Host-associated > Plants > Roots > Nodule | place: USA: California... | reverse complement strand
ATTATCAATATATAATATTATAAATAAGATAAACACAAAAACTATAATCATAAAATAATTTAACATTACCTTGGATTTAAAGAATGAGCAAGACAATGAAGAGATGTGCTACTCTTGGTCCAATGATTAATTAATATTGAGTTTACTACCTCAAAAAATGATGAATGTTCAACTTCTATCTTTCTTTCATGTTCAAATATGACCTTTCTCACCTTTTCAATCATTGAATCCCACATTACATATACTAAGTGAAGAGTAGCCATATCAGTATCCGTTTTTCTAAAAACATCATAAATAGGAGTAAAAGCAAGTATGTAATCTACATTCATCCACCAATTATCATTCAACAAAGTTTCTTTCATCAATTGTGCCTTAGCCACATCATCTTCTTTGTAAGAGGATCATTCATCACTAATAACCATCTTTTGAAGTCCTTTTTTCAAACTTTTAAAGCTTTTCAGCATGACTATTATTGAAGCAAATCTTGTTGAAGCAACAAAAAGCAACTTCAATGAGTTGAACCTATTGAACATTGATATTCTCATAGAATACCCAACAATAAAATTTTTAATAAAGGTAGCATCATCAACAATTTGTGAGATCCAAGAACATTGCTCATAAGCAACACTATTCCTTTCCGTATTTTTTACTGCACAAATATTTTTCAGTGCAAGATTCAAGGTGTGCACTACACAAGGAGTCTAATAAATTGAAGGAAATTCCACTTCTATGAGCATACCCACGGCCTTACATACAACTGCATTATCAGTTATAATTTGCACCACATTATTCAGCCCAACCTCCATAATTGCATCTCTCATGTGTCTAGCAATAAAATCTTTATCTTTTACATCATTAGATGCATCTATTGACTTTAAAAACATTAGTCCACTCTCATTGATAGCCATAAAATTTATAAGTGGCCTTCTTTGGGGATCACTCCACCCATCACTTACAATTGTCACCCCTTTATGACTCCATGAATTTCTTATAGGTTGCAAAAGGTTTTCTACGTGACTTCTCTCTTTTAAAAGTAAAGGACCTCTCAATTTATTATAGGTTGGCGGTACATATCCAATAAGATTAGAAGTATTAGCTGCATAAAGAAAATGCACTTCTATAGTAAGGACTTCTACTAAATGAAATGGTAAACCTGAAGAGTAAAACATCCTCGCAATTTCACTATCAAGAGTGGCTTGAATATTGAAAGAAGACTCCAAAGGACCTTTTAATTTGAGACCCTTATTGGTTTGATTTCCTTCATCAGATACTAGTAGGGGGACCTTTCTTTTCTTCTAAATCTCTATTTTCAATGTTGCTTCGTTGTCTAGTTTTTTAAACTCAAACAAGTTTTGACGAACTTACCTTTGGACAACTTCTAACTCCTTCTCCCTTATTTTGTAATAAATGCGTTCTTACCCTAGTGTAAGATCCATTGAATGAAAAATCACATAAACTGCATTTGATCATATTATTCCCTCCACCAGGAGTTTTACTTAATTTTGAAACGTATCTCCATAAAGGTTTTGTTTCATCTTCTTCAATAGCTTGATCATTCATCTTAATTTCCTATAAAAAAATAAATATAAAGGATTTATAACATATCTCCATAAAGATTTTATAATATTAATTTATCATTTAAAAAATACATTAAGTTATAACATAAATATATTTTATGTTTATAATATAAAAATAAAATAAAATAATAAAATAAAATAAAATATACTAATCAAATTGTAAAAAATATAAAATATAATATGATTATATAACACAATATATTTAAATGTAAATTAAAAAATATAAATTAAATAAAAAATATTATTTAAATTTTAAATATGAATAAAACATAGTAATTAAAAAAAAGTATTATATGGTAAAATTTTAAAAATATAGTCATTAATATAAATTATTATCAACAATAAATTTACTAACGTATATAAATAAAATAATAACTACAAATAGTATTATAAATAAAATAATAGAATATATAAAACAGAAAAGTTTTTGGAAACGTATATTATTTATTAACGTATATAAATAAAATAATAACTACAGATAGTATGATAAATAAAATAATAGAATATATAAAACAGAAAAGTTTTTGAAAACGTATATTATTTTTGTATCCAGTAGGTATTACCAAAATATTTAAAAGTTTAATTATTAAAATTAAAATAAATAATAGACTTAGTATAATAAGTATTTATATTTGTAGTTTGATATAATAATAAAAAAATCACCATATTATTAATAAAATAATAAAAATGAAATTATTTTAAAATGAAAAGACTTACCTTTTTATTTTTCTAGAAATATCCAAAGTGTTCTTTTTTCACGCAAGGTATTACCAAAATATTTAAAAGTTTAACTATTAAAATTAAAATAAATAATAGACTTAGTATAATAAGTATTTATATTTTGTAGTTTGATATAATAATAAAAAATCACCGTATTATTAATAAAATAATAAAAATGAAATTATTTTAAAATCAAAAGACTTACCTTTTTATCTTTCTAGAAATATCCAAAGTGTTCTTCTTTCACGCAAGCTCTTCTCTTCATGTAAGCTCCTCGTTCGTTTCTATCAACACGTAACATTTCTTTGTCTCTACCAACACAATCTTCTTCTTTGCTCCTTCAAGGTAACGTTCTTTTTCGCTCTTCTGAAGGAGTGTTCTTCTTCACTTTTCCAAGATGTATACTTTCTTCTTCTTCTTTTTTCAAAGTGCTAAACTTAAATAACGTTCTTTCTCACTCAATGATTGATCTGTATCTTCTATTATTTATAATCATTTTTAAAAGATTATTTCACTGATTTGAGAAATAACTTTATTGGATGTTAAGATTTATTTATTGGTTAAGATTTCTAATTGGATGTTAAGATTTATATTTGGAGTTTGGATGTTAAGATTTGTATTTGGGTTTTGCAGATGATGTGGATCGTATCTTATTATATAAAAAGTTATATTTAAATATTAAGCTGAAAAATGTAAATTAAAAAAATGTTATCCAAATTTTAAATTTAAATAAATAATAATAATTTTAAAAAGTATATGATAAAATTATAAAAATATAATTATTAATATAGTTTAAAATATTTTTAATATAATTAGTAATATATTTTTTAATATAATTATTAATATAATTTAATATAAATTATTTTATTAAGAATGATTATAAAAGAAATTAAAACGTATATTATATTATAATATTATTTTAATAAAATATAATATTATTTAATTATAAATAAATAATTAAAAGTTAAAATACTTTAACTTTTGTCCTTTTAAGAGGTATATTATATTATTTTAATTTAAAACATATATTATATTATTTTAATATTATAATATAATCTAAAAGGTATATAATATTGTTTAAAAAGTATATTGTATTACTTTAATATTATAATACAATATTATTTAATTATATAACAAAATTTTTTTCTAGATGTTTCTTCCTCTACTGTTCCTTCTTCCTCCAGATACGCTCTACAATGCTTCCTTCTTTCTCAATATACACTCCCCTCCATGCTACCTTCTTCTTTCTTTTGTGTCTTCTTCTTCTTTTTTCATATACGTTGCCCTTCACACTGTCTTCTTCTTTCTTTTCATTTTAGTTTTGATTTGGTTTTAAGTTGTTTTAATGATTTTTGTTTTAGGTTTAATCTGTTGGTTTTGGTTTTAGATCTTTTTCGTTTTGAGTTTAATCTGTTGGTTTTGGTTTTGGGTCTTCTTCGTCCACAGCAGTGTCCTCTCCGCATGTCCGACAGTAAGGGTTGCGTCCGACCCAAAAAGCTGTGTCCGACGCGGTGTCGTACACGCTTCCGTCGCGTGTTCGTGTCGGTGACACGTTGGACACGGGGAAAAGGCTGTTGACGACCATGTCCGAGCTTCATAGATGATATAGCGAAATAGTTTTTGCATGGACAACAAAAGTTACACGGTATACAACAATAGCCAAAACACTATGTTTAAAAGACTTTGAGTATACTACACAAAATGACAGTGAACAATTGATACTGATTGTGTCAAGGTTTGTGATTAGATCAAATTCAGTTCTGATGAAGCTATTTAATCAGAACCAATCTATTACTAAAACCAAATTTCAAATTTAAAAGAGATATCAAATCAGTAGAACTACAGAGTAACAATATCAAACTAGCATGAAATAGAACACCACATTAGCAAGGTAATTATGCAGCAGTGCCCACAATTAAAATGCTATAATACTATATGAAATCAAGACAACTTAGAAGACTAACTATTAAAAATATATGATCAAATATCTAGTAAATAGTGCAATGTGTTCAGCTAGTAATTACACTAAATTTTGTCTAAGAAAACCACATAGGATACCAACAATATTAATGACACAGAACTTAAATAGTACCAATTCACATAATTATAAAAAACAGTAAAAACAATCTCAAGATTAATTTCACGGTTATAAGATAAACACCACAAAATCAGTAGGTAGTTTATTGAATAAGAATTAGATCCAAAGTACCCAATAATCTCAATACCAACCAATCATGAAACCAAGATACAAATTCTACAGTGAAATCCCAATAATTAACAGATTGAAATCAATGTTAACAAATTAAAACTGCTGCCAGAGAAAAATATATGAATTTGTTCAGACAAACAACAGGTTGATTTTAATTTTAACAGGTTGTTCACAACAGTAAAATTTCAAATGAGGGAAGGAGAAGATCACACAATGATTTTTATCCTGGTTCACTCTTCCACAAGAGCTATATCCAGTCCTTTGCATAACAATGCAAAGATTTTCACTATATCACACAAGTCAACACCCAATTTCGTCCGGATGAAAAATAAACGTGTTTCTAATCAATTCTTGGAAAAAATGAAAAAAATTGTCGTTTAGATTAAGTTTTTATTGCTTGTTTGGATTTATTGTTTGTAGAAAAAAATATAAAAAATATATTTTATATTTTATGATTGTCTTTACATTTGTATTCTATTTTTTAGAAAGGAAAAAAGATAAATATATGATTTAAATTATTATTCTCTTCTGTCATTTTAAAAGAATAAAAGATACTTTTATCTTTATTTTATCATTTTATAAAGAAAAAAACATAAAAAGAAAAATGGATATTAAAAAGTTTAAAAAAATGGAAAAAAAAGTTTTTTTTAATAAATATATAAAAAAAAAAAAATGAAATGTTTTTTTAAGTATTAAATTTAAGTTTCTATTACCTTTTAGCATGTTATTTCATAAAAAAGAAAAAGAAATATAAAGGGTTGATTGTGAACTTAAATTGAAAGGGTCTTAATGAAGAGTTTTTGTGGGGCTAGGATCGTTTGTAAAGCAGATAAAGATGTGATCATACATGAAAAGGGAAATTGGTTTTAACGGAAGAGTTGTGGGCCCGACATTGTTTATAAAGCAAATAAAATGAAAATGATAAAAAAACATGAATGGCATTAGCACAACCTACAAACAGAAAAGGCTGCAACACCCTCTGTCCCTCTATTTACCATTGTCATGTGTCTTCGGAACTTACGATGGAGTCCACAGGTTTTTTTTGCTACCTATGGTGACATAAAAAAGGAAACATTATGCAGGAAGCTGATTTTCACTCATGTGGCACACAATTGACCATTGATCGCGTGCCCCTTCTGCTCCACTATGTTTCACAGAAAAACGATGTTCCCCTCTGCCAATACGGCTTGGTCTCCTCACGCTTTTCATTTCAAGCCCTCACTCACCTTTTTCCTGGAAGCATTCACATGCCCATAGACTCTCTCACCTTTCATCTTTTACAACCTCACTCACGTGAAAGCTTGGGTGTGCCTATACATAGGGGGGCCTCTCACTCCAACGGGGACCCTCACAAACACTCTCATGTATATACCTCACATATACTTACCCATGCCATTCCCACCATATGTGGTCACTCTCTTTACGATGCCTAAAAACCAACGACCTTCATTTTCAATGCCTCCTCCACCACGCCTCCCATGCGCCTCCGCAACCACCCCGAGCCAACCATCACGCCACACTCTAGAAACCACCAAACAGCCCCACTGAAGCCTATCTTTTTCTCTAGCCCTCCACCATATGCTCCATGTCTACACCAACTTTCTTCACAGGGAAGGTGCCACTCACTCATGTAACCCCTATACACACCTTCCCTGCATTTGACATTTTACACTCGCTAAAATCTCACTACACCATAGAAACCTCCAAAACACCACCACAACAACCTTGCCTCTAAACTATCATGGAAGATCACCATGCAAAGCACCTATACCATACTGCAACCTTACCTTCCCACCACACCTCCAAACCACCACGTAAGCTGCCATGCAACATCCACCATGCACCTCCAACAAGCCCCAAAACACCCCCACCATGCACCTTTGATACTGCCACCATGAAGGCCACCATGCACCTCCATAACTACCCTAAAACACCTCCACCAAGCCTCTAAAGAACCCCACGTCCACCTGCAAACTTTCGAACCACAAACCTTTCTCCAAATTTCACAACTACCACAAGGACAACACCAACACTAGCCCCAAACCCTTCACTATCGTTGTCACAGTCTAGAATAGCTTGAAAAAGCTTGGAGAAGCTCTTGCCAAAAAATCGGGCTTCGTCGGAGCTCCGCCACCAACCACCACCAAACTCGAGTTTTCTGCCTCCGTTAGGTGCGTCTCTTCCCCCATCTCATTCCCACTATTTTTATAACTTGAAGAAGCCTTGAAACCTCCATTTGAGCCTCATTGGAGGCTTGCCGGTGCAAGTCCTATGGAGGAAGATGACCGGCGAGCCTTGCGAGCTCCGCCACCAACCGCCACCAAACTCGAGTTTTCTGCCTCCGTTAGGTGCGTCTCTTCCCCCCATCTCATTCCCACTGTTTTTATAACTTGAAGAAGCCTTGAAACCTCCATTTGAGCCTCATCGGAGGCTTGTCGGTGCAAGTCCTATGGAGGAAGATAACCGGCGAGCCTTGCGAGCTCCGCCACCAATTGCCACCAAACTCGAGTTTTTTGCCTACGTTAGGTGCGTCTCTTCCCCCCATCTCATTCTCACTGTTTTTATAACTTGAAGAAGCCTTGAAACCTCCATTTGAGCCTCATCGGAGGCTTGCCGGTGCAAGTACTATGGAGGAAGATGACCGGCGAGCCTTGCGAGCTCACTTTCTCCCACCATAGACCTTCTTTCTCCTCCATTCCACCTCCATTGAGACAAGGAGGAGGAGAGGAACGTTCGTCACTCCATGACGCGGCGTTTTGCTGTCACCAGAGACTCGTCGGAAAACCAGTCCAGCGAGCTCAGTGCTCGAGTAGCCAACTTTGAGAGCAGATTCCAGGAGATCTAGAAACCTTTAGGAGAAGTTGGGCGTTGCATTAGAAAGTTGGGTTTAGCCTCTTTCCAGTGGTATGCCATAACCCCATTCGTGAAACCTATAGATCCCTCAAAAATGAGTGTCAAGATGCGGGTCCAGCATAGGTAACTTAGAATAATTTTTGGGCACCACATAAAATCATAAACCTTGTCTTGGGGTTGACTTTGGGAGGTTCATTCACCCTTGTATTGAAGCTTTAGGAAGTGCATGAGCTATCATTGGAAATCTATTTTTACCCTCTTTCCATTGGTCTAGGGTGAGTGCATTTATGAGATCATTTGGTCACCCAAAATTTTCCCAAAATTGGTGTCCCAAACTAGTTTCTGGGCTTCCCAGAAACTAAGTCATGAGAGACAGCCAACTTTGTAGATTTTGTTCTCCCTATCCTTGAACCTTTAGAAGGTGTGTGAGTAGTCTTTGGAAAGTTCATTTTACAAGCTTTTCAGTGGTCTATAATAGGTACATTTATGTTACCATTTGAGCCTTCGAATTCAGCTCGAAAAACCTGTCCCCAAGCTGGTTTTTGGGTTCTTCCCAGAAACTAAGTTATGGGGCAGATTTCAGTTTTCAAGTGCCTAACTTTCGAGGGAGTTTTCTCTCAATTTAAGAACCTCGAAGGGCTGTATTTGTGCTTGTTAGAAAGATCTATTCAATATCTTTCCAGTGATATGCGATAGGGGCATTTATGATGCCATTTGAACCATTAATTTTGATCCCAAAGTTGGGGTCCCAAACTGATTTTAGAAGACCAAATTTTGACTAAGTTAAAAATTCAGATTCATGAGACACACCAACTTTGGCAAATTTGTTCTCCCAATCCTTGAAGTTGCTAAGGGTTTATAGGTAACCAATGGAAAGCCCTTAAACTCACCTTTAATTTGACACCAAGTTTGCTCATTTTCATAGCCATTTGACCATCCAAATTTATCCTGAAAGTTGCTCTATCACAACCTTTTCATCCACCAAATCATCATTTGTAGACCAGCCTAAACCAGCGCAGGTCATGCTCGCTAGCATTTTGTGTGGATTGATGGTACGCTCGTGGTCTCCTTGTCTCATACCACCCACTCCACACCAAAAAAAACTCAAAAAACCACAAAAATCACTAAAAAATAGGAAAAATACAAAAACAATAGAAAATTAAAAAATTAAAACAAATCAACATCCAACCAAACAGTTTTAAAAAAAGAACTACGTACCCCTGATTTTCCATCCTCGATAGAAATACGTAGGAGCAAGGTTAAACCCTTGTCAGGCCCCAATAATCATTTTTTTTTGTTTTTATTTTTACTTTTGTTTCTTCTTTTGGAAAATAAACACTTCAAAAAATCACACTCATTTTACTTGTTTAATTAAAGGTACCGTCTTATGAAGGGCGTTGTAGGGGTTCTAATACCTTCTCCACAAGTAAACGACTCTCGGACTTGAAATCTGGTTTTCGTAGACTTACCTTATTTTTCTTCAGTTTTTTCATAGTTTTCCAAAATAAACTATGGTGGCAAAAATATTAATTCTTTTCAGATCGCCGTCCTCATCGTGATTTCGGTAGCGACACACAAGAATCAATCTTGAACCTTACAAGATGGTCTCTACCCCTTGTGCGGCACCCACCACACAAGATGCACAACCCTAGTGCAATTGCAGAACCCTACTGTTGGTTCTATATGAAATCAATACAACCAAAACGAAAACTTACAAGTTTACTCAATATACAATGCTTAAAACACCCATTCAAGCACTATACAACCAAGAAATGTTGCAAGAATGAATTACAATCAATAGAACCAATCATACAGTAGCCAAAATAGTGATAAATGTAGAAGAGGAACACTTATCTCTTCATGATAACAACTGCCAAACCAATCAAATGAATGCTATGCTCTCTTCAAAAGTGAGAAACCATGATGAATTTTCTTAAACTTTGATCTCTCTTTCTCACAAGAAGGTTTCTCTCCAAGAAGCTCTCAAGTAAATCTTTTAAAAAGTGTCTAAAAGCCTTTTGTTCGAAGAGTCTTTTTCAAAACGCACGCTAGTATCTTTTTTAAATTTGCGCCAGTCAAAACTGTTATGAAAAATAACAAGTAGTTTTGAAAATTAACGTGTTGATTTTATTTTGCGGCACTTCTATTTTAAAAATCATTTTAAAAATGTAATTTTCACTTGATTTTGAAGAAGAGCAATGCAAGCAAATGATTAAGTAACACTAATAAATGCATGAGAGAATTGAACCAAGTTAAAACTACCCCAAACTTAAAATCTAAGGTCTTCCTTCATCCAAGTCAAGTCACCAAGCAATTTCTTCATCAAATCTCCAATCAGGGGCTTCTCCACTAGCTTTAACACACATCCTCTAAACCCACATCACATATACATTCATTACCTAACTCCATATTCCTTAAACTCATATCACCTACAATAAGGTCATTAGCCTCCACATTCCCTTGCTCGTCTTAATCACAACCACCTTGAACAAGTTCGCTTCCAATCTCAACCTCATTCCCAGTCTCGGCTCATTCCCAGACTCAACATCATTACTCTACGTATTTTATACAAACCCATTACCATCCAAGCCCATTACCCTGGTCATGCCCATATTCTAAAATATTTTCTACAACCTCAAGTTTAGAAACCTTATGTACCACAACCTTGTCTTGCAATACTCACCACATTAATTTGCACTATTGTCATCAGCTAACAGGTACATCCTATCTTTCAACGAAGATCGACCAATATAATATCACAATTGTTTCACTATAACATACCACATTTCCTTAAGAATCTCTAATATCTCAAAATAGCTTCATATATTTGACCAACATAATTTCACTCTTACCAATATTTACAAACTTTCCCAAATAGTGTACCATAACTTGAAAAAATCTCTCGCACATGACAAGAAATATATATAAACCACAAATATAACAAATCTATCCAACTGAGGATGTGCCTCAAATAGCAACCTCCCAAGTAATAATCACCATTTTACAGTTCTACAATATTTCATTTGCAAATAATAGATATTATAAAAATTGACTAACACACTTCAATATCAATATTTCAGGATGCAGATCAAACAATTACATTATAATATGCAAATCAAACAATTAGCCACTGGACTTACCCGTTCATGACCTAGCCTTTTTTTATTTTTCCTTTGTAATATGCTAACATAAACTCTCTTTTTGCAACTTGATCCTTTCAGTTCTTGCAATATCACTGTTGTGTAGGTTATTTTTCAGTATTTTTCTCAATTTCTATGTGTTCTCTTGTGTAATTTCTATATCTTCTCCCCCTTGAAAATAAAATCAGTCTCTTCTTTATAATTTTTTTTGTTAATCCTTTCATCTCCCTCCATAACACTCTCAATTATGACTCTTAATTAAGAATCAATTATTCCAGCCTCTTTGTATTAACTCTTTTTTTTTTAATTATACCATGAAATAAAGTAGATAGAAATAAAGTAGATAAAAATAAAGTAGAGAAAGGTATGAAGAAGAGGAATAGGTGAATGTATGAGGGTTAAATGTCAAAAGCATGACTGAATGTGATAAGTGTGAGGAGGCAAAAAGGTGAAAAAGAATGTATTTGCAATTCTTGATCAGAGTCTTTAATAATGAGAGATAAAATTTGTCAGGCATTAACTAAAATAATTAAAATGGCACTAAAGCTACATAGGGAATTAAAATGGCACTAAAGCTACATAGGGAATTAAAATGACATTAAAGCTACATAGGAACATGAATGGGTAGTAAAAGTTTGTTAACCTTAAGACTTATGTCGCAAACAAAATTCATAGAGAAGTGAAAGTAGAGTGTAAATAATAAATATCTTTATTTTTGACAATTTGAATTGGACTTCAACAAATCTTTTTTTTTTAATCAAACTGGATCAGGTTCAATTGGGCTTACTTAATATTTTAAGATAGACCTAACACTTTTTTTTTTGTTTTATCATTTTTTTTTTACAAATTTCATTTTATATTATTTTTTATTATTATTTAATCAAACTTTATTTATTAAGTCAAAGTTCTTTTTATTATTTATCCTAAATGGCAAAGAAACTAAATAACACATGTTAAAAAGTTTTATTTTCTTATTTTATTTTTTCTTTCTTTTTCTTTTTTATTTACAAAAATAATTTTTATTTGCCCGGACGAAATTGGATGTTGACAGTTTGAATGTCCAGAATACCTTTTTAAAGATGATGTGGTCTACATCCAACTGGTTACCTTCATATACAGGTTGAGTCTTCATTTTCTAAATAAACACAAAAACATAAAGTTGCATTGCATTTAGAAGTGATGACAATTTTTGGTACGACTCTTTACAATTGCTATATACCTTTTCTATGGCTAGCTATTTTCTTAGCCATGCCTTCCTATATGAGACTGTATATCCCAAGATTGACTTCATGTGAGCTATTATGGTAGATACTGGTGTGGAAGGGTCGGCTTGGATGATTTCGTGAATGCTCTATGCAATCATTTGTGAGATCATAGGGGACACACAGGTGTGAACACCTTCCAACTTCATAATTTTCCAGTGTTGATTCTTGGCACGTAAAATTGTTCGACATCTCTATGCACAATCATTATGAACACATTGCACTATAAGACTTGATTGAGTTGAATATACTACCTTGTACGTGCAATGGATGACAATATGGAAATGATTGATGGCATCTTGAGTTTCTTCCTTTGTATTGAATCGTTGTCCTACAAAAAGTGTCCCTGGAGGATAGACTACCGTGTCATGATCAAAGGCATGCCAAATTCTGGGTCATATACAGCTGGTTCAACTGGAAAGTGTAAAAAGTGCTCAGGTGGGACGTAAGTTGAGTTATGTTCATGTGGTTCATTGTTTGTATGTTGTACGTGCAAATCTTCTGTCTCATGATCATCTGCAACTGCAAGGATGTCATCTTCATCCTCACTGAAAGGATCAAAGACTTCATCAAGAAGACTAACAACCTGATGCTCTTGTGGTGGTTCTTCAAGGTGTTGTTGGTTTTGGTGTTCATCTAGATTGACATATGGACCACTTAGTAGTTTGGTATATAACTAGATCTGGTCTTCCCAGTCCCCAAGATGTTGACAGATGGGTTCGTTGAAGTCTAATGTTGGAGGGTGTGGTGTCTGGTGGGACAACAGTTGTGATTAGTGGTCGTACGAGGATGGAACTTGTGATTGTTCATAATGAAAAGATGGTAAAGATGTGGGTTGAGATTGTGTTGAGGAAGATGCAAAGCTTTGGAATGTGACATATAGTTCGGGTCTAGTTTGTAGTTCAATGGAGTCATAAATGCCGAACAACGCCTCAACGTCATCATCCTCAGTCATCTCAATGGCGATGTAATGACTTACCCCTCTACCGAGTCTTGTGGGATAACGAAAGTGCATTGTCGCAACCCTTTCTTGTGCTTCCCTATATAGTTTTCTAAGGATAGCTTCTTTCATCCTTTCTAGGGTGATGCCCCTTTTTAGGGCAACTACTTTTGGTGCCCTAGAAGTGAATGTCACTCCTTCAATGGGACATTCATTCATTGATTCATCATAGTGAACAATGACGTATAGGGAAGCCATTTAGGTGTGTAATACAAGAAGAAAGATAGAGGAATGAAAAGAACAAATTGGATGGAATTATAGACGAAATAGAGATATATAAACCAATATTTATGGTGAAGTTGTTGGTATTTAATAAATCAGAATACATGACTTGTTTTTATAATTGAAGTTGTGTGGGGCAGGATCAAAGTTGGCATGTTTGCAAAGTAACCCTAAGCAGTAAACTCATAGGTTGGTAACGTCTCATCCATGCATTTAATGTCTCATCAGAAGTTGGACGGTGATGTTGACAACTCTTTCACGCGTGTTAGTGGTTAGGGTCAAAGGTTGACATGTCTGCAAAGCAACCTTCATCACTAAATTCGTCACATGGTGTAGTCCCATCGAAGCAATGTTGGAAAATTATTTGAATAAAGTGAACAATATATAAATGTATTAATATTAAAAAAAAAAATAAAAAATTAAGAGACTAAAAATAGATGAACATTCTATTCCTTTCATTACTTCCCCTTGAAATGCAACATTCTATCCCTTTCCTTACTTGCACTCCAAATGCAAAATTATATCTCTTTCCTTACTTGCACTTCAAATGCAACATTATATCTCTTTCCTTACTTCTACTCCAGATGCAACATTATATTCCTTTCCTTACTTGTACTTGAAATGCAACATTGTATCTCTTTCCTTACTTCTACTCCAGATGCAAAATTATATTTCTTTCCTTACTTGCACTTAAAGTAATTAAGGGGTGTTTTGGGGACACAATTCGGACATCTTAAGAGTGTAGTTGGGTCTCGAAACTAGTTTTGTTTACTTCATGAATAAAAAAACTTTAGGAAAAGGTAGGGAAGCAAGTCATATCTCCCTACAAATGGGTCTCTTCCAAGCCCAAAAAACAAGTTGTTAAGTATAAGTACACATCAAATTAAAGTAATTAAGGGGTGTTTTGGAGGCACAATTTGGACATCTTAAGAGTATAGATGGGTCTCGAAACTGGTTTTGTTCACTTCATAAATAAAAAACCTATGGAAAAGGCATCAAGCCAAGTCATGCCCCCTACGAATGGGCCTCTTCCAAGCCCAAAAAGTAAGCTATTAAGTATGGGTACACGTCGAATTAAATTAATTAAGGGTGCCTTTTGAAGACATAAGGAGTCTAGGGAATTGTATGGGTTCATGAATTAATATAATTTGGTACTAAGGAATCCAATGCAAACCTATGCCACCTACCCATCTCCATCTGTACAATTACAAAGAATCCTATGTTGAAAAAAGTATAATAAATATGATATAATTTTCTTCTCTGAAAGGCCAAGTCATTTCTTATCAACTATAAATATAGGTGATCATTACCTACACCTGCACGAAACATCCAATCAATTTTGCCATCTTTATGATTATCACAAAATGACATCGTCATCTATCGTGGCTTTGGTGCATTGTAACGACCAAATCATCACTGATGAGCTTCACTCTACCATATTTGTCAATCAAATAACATCTTTAGTTGAGGTTTATGAATCCATGCCCCTATCAGTTCTTAAACAAGTCATTCTACGTTTGTTTGTCCCAGATGATGGCAAGTCATACGCTGTTGATTTATGTTATCGGTGTCCAGTGTATGTGACTGACATTAGGAATTCTTATCTATGTGTCGAGATCGAAGATGACGACAACGTCCATTGTGTCATTGGTTTTTCAAAAAGATATGAACCTCATGCAAGGCTTGAGCTTATGGCATTCATCCAACAACATTATGATTTAGGTGAACAAATTACTTCCAACACATGGGAGGGCATGGAAAAACAATTAAATGACTCTTTACGGATTGAGTGACAATATGTTCTTCATTATTACTGTCTTCATCATTTCCATTTCTGTGTCAAAAATCATTGTTAAACCTTATCATATTTCCTATTATTTCTTGTTATAATAAGACTGATTATTACTACATAAGATTTATTTCAACAAACACCGAACATTAATAAACCCTTCTAATTATTTTCAACATATAAGATTATAATTTCTACCACTGATATTATAAATGAACCATTAAGTTCCATCAAACAATGCCAGTTAACATCATTATTTGTAATTCATGTGTGAAAGGTCATCAAGGCTATGCTATGTAAATTATAAACACAAAACATATGACATTGCATGCAATGTTGCAGATTCAATTTGTCCATAACAATGTTCCAAAATCAACCCACACATATCACTACATACCATTTATCCACATTATTTGATGAACATCACAGAGATTCTTTAACAGAGACTCACCCTGTGAATTGACGTTGTAAAATTAACCTTCACAAACCACGAGGCATTGTTCACCCACATAGTAGTCTGAATATTACAGAGATTCTTTAGCAGAGTGTCAGGCCAAAAGCAATGACCCATATTGAATATGCCCCATCAACGCTCCAAAATGAACTTTATCAAAGCACGAGACACTATTCACCCATATTATTTCCTGAACATGGCAGAGATTCTTTAAAAGAGACCCAACCTTTAAATTGACATTCCAGATTGAATGTAGCCTTATCAACGTTGTAAATTTAACCTTCACAAACCACGAGACACTGTTCACCCACATGATTGTCTGAATATTGCAGAGATTCTTTAACAGAGTGTCAGGCCAAAAGCAATGGCACAGATTGAATATGCCCCATCGACGCTCCAAAATGAACTTCACAAACCACGAGGCATTGTTCACCCACATGATTGTTTGAATATTGCAGAGATTATTTAGCAGAGTGTTAGGCCAAAAGCAATGCCCAGATTGAATCTACCCCATCAACGCTCCAAAATGAACTTCACAAACCGTGAGGCACTGTTCATACACATGATTGTCTGAATATTGCAGAGATTCTTTAGCAGAGTGTCAGGCCAAAAGCAATGGCCCAGATTGAATCTACCCCATCAACGCTCCAAAAGGAACTTAACAAACCACGAGGCACTGTTCTCCCACATGATTGTCTGAATATTGCAGAGATTCTTTAGCAGAGTGTCAGGCCAAAAGCAATGGCCCAGATTGAATCAGCCCCATCAACGCTCCAAAATGAACTTCACAAACCACTAGGCACTGTTCACCCACATGATTGTCTGAATATTGCAGATATTCTTTAGCAGAGTGCCAGGCCAAAAGCAATCACCCAAATTGAATCTGCCCCATCAACACTCCAAAATGAACTTCACAAACCACGAGGCACTGTTCACCCACATGATTGTCTGAATATTGTAGAGATTCTTTAGCAGAGTGTCAGGCCAAAAGCAATGGCTCAGATTGACTCTGCCCCATCAATGCTCCAAAATGAATTTTACAAACCACGAGGCATTGTTCACCCACATGATTGTCTGAATATTGCAAAGGTTCTTTAGCAGAGTGTCAAGCCAAAAGCAATGGCCCAGATTGAATCTGCCCCATCAACACTCCAAAATGAACTTCACAAACCACGAGACACTGTTCACCCACATGATTGTCTGAATATTGCAGAGATTCTTTTGTAGAGTGTCAGGCAAAAGCAATGCCCAGATTGAATATGCCCCATCAACGTTCCAAAATTAACTTCACAAAACATAAGGCACTATTCACCCACTTCATTTCTTGAACCTGACAGATATTCTTGAGTAAAGTGGTACCCCATAAATTAACGTTCTGGATTGAATCTACCCATCAATGCTCTAAAATCAATCTACCCATCTATAAATTTAACTTCACCAAATCTCACCATTCACAATATTCTAGAAAAAACTCCTTCTAACTACATTCTTGAACTCTTTTTCATTGCAAACTAACTTTCACTCCAACAATATGTTGTTGTGGAATCAACAAAAGCATAGGTCTGCATACATTATCAGTATGGTAAGTTTATGATATCATTTTTTCCAAAATCCATTTTTTAGTTACCTTTTCATATTAATTTCTTTAATTTTGTAGGACCCCAAAGATGATGTTGTCGAGTCTTTTTGTCATTCAATGGCAGAGCCACACCCTTTAACTATTCCAATCTTGGACCAAGTAAGATTTGTCAAATTGCAAAAGTAAGGCATTTAAAAGTGGATCACTCCTTAGTAACTTCATTGGTTGAAAGGTGAAGACTTGAAACTCACACATTCCACTTTCCAACTCGTGAGTGTACTATCATATTACAAGACATTTCACTTCAACTCAGTCTCAACATAGATGGTTCACCAATTATTGGCCCAACAATGTTTGATTGGGAGGAAATGTGTGACACTTATCTGGGTGTTGCACGAGTGAAAGGAGAATCACTTATTGGTTCACAACTCAAACTAAAATGGCTTAGAGAAAATATGTTCCCACTAGGTGAAGAGCCAACAGAACAACAACTACATGCCCATTGTAGGGCATACATACTAGGTTTGATTGGAGGAGTTTTAATGCCTGATAGAACTAGCAACAAAGTTCATCTTATATATTTAACATTCTTGACTAACTTACGTAGAACAACGCAATATAGTTGGGGTTCTGCTTGTTTGGCTGTGTTATACAGGGAATTGTCCAGGTCAACAGATGCCAAAGCAGAACCAGTGGGTGGGTGTGCATCACTTCTGCAATCATGGGCATGGTATCACATGCTATACATTGCGCCCCTTTCCAGACAGCAACCTTCGTACCCCCTAGTTTGTAGATGGAGTGGTGGCAGGGTTCTTAACTTCAGAAACGTCCCTAACAATAACCTAGTGGGGTACAGATCTATGATTGACCACATACAATTTGATCAAGTAATGGACAAAATGCATTCTCTACAATTTTATTTCAAAATTTTAAACTTTTAACACAAATTTTCTAATAACAATGACTTACTGCAGTTTAAATGGAATTCGTACAAGGACTTTGATGCATCGATCCCACTAGAAGTGTACAAGGATGCTGAAATTTGGACAGCATGCACTCTCCTCATTTACTTTGCAATAGTGGATGACACCAATCTGATAGAGTTCAATTACAATTTGGTATGTTCCAACAATTCCTTGTCGCACCTAACAACTTGAAAAAACTACACAAGATTGATATGCGGGTACGACATGACAAAAACTGGCAGACTAAGCATGCAAGCTGGATAACATGTGGAACAACCGTCGCGAACTAATATTAACTGGTCGTCCAATTCATGGACCTTTGTTCCATAGTAGAGAGTACATGGAATGGTACATGGCGAATTCAATATATTTTTTTATCAGTGCCGCATCTACTAAATGATCCACGAACACAACAAAATCCACCACCGGAGCACACATTCCAACCTACAAGTAATTATAATCATCCACAAGAGGATCCTTGTCAACATTCATTTGCAGTTGCAACAGATTATTATCCGCCACAATAACAACCTCACCGACATTCTTTTGCATCTGAACAATTCAATACACCTCAACGACAACCTATAATGGACGATAAAAGACAATCATTTGTGTCCAGTTCAACTGATTTCTTCTATAACTTGTTTGGGGCAGATCTAAATACACCACCTTCTGCTAATGATCACATGCAATATATGCATCCAACACACTTTGACAATGAAGCAGGAAGTTCTTCCGCTATAATGCAAATGAATACAACACCCCTACAATTTCAATCCAATGACGAACCACAACAACCACAATCACCACGACACAACCCACCACGTAACAAACGTGTCGCCACTGCGCAACCGGTCACCATTATTGTTAAGACTTTATTCGGCAAGTGTACCGAGTCACAAGTAATATAATGAGTTAAGTAAAGATGTCGATTCCTCAGGGAACAGTTCTGTTTTAGATTTTAAATTCACGACTCACTAAGTAAATAAAAGTTTCAAGATGATTTGATAATAATTTGAGTCAAGAAACGTAAAAGAACAATTAAAAATAAGTAACAATTATAAAAAGGAGTTTGCAAGATCTAGAAGAACTTTGGGATTGAACTTCATCTATCTCCCTCATTCATATTTTGGATTTGATAAAAACATACAATATCCGTAACCACTCACAATTGATGCACATATAAAAATCATTCACACCGATTCCTCTGATATGAAATTCATAACGAAATTTCCTGATCCCTCAGCTATTTAGTAAATTACCCAGTATTAAGAACAGATGTTATACGCAATCAATACATCGAAATCTATTCCTAGTATTTCAATATATTGAGTATTTTCATCCAGGTCGGAAACTCAAAAGTACTTCCCAGTTAAATTTAAGAATCAAAATCAAGACTCTATTGATCAGATAAAATCTAGCATTAAGCACGAGATGAAAATACCAATTGAGTAGAAATTGAATATTATATATAAAAATCACCAAAATATGAATGAGTTCAAAAGATTACATTCAATCCCAAAGATGAAGAATTAGCTACCCATGGTAGCCATTACAGCCCAATGAAAGGAAGATTGCAAGAGAAGAAGAAAATCTTGATTCTAGCCGTCTGCCTCCGTCCTCTAGGTCTTGATGCCTCCCAAAACCCTAAAAATCTCCTTTTAAACTTGGTTTTGGGCTTAGGTTAAGTGGCTTTTCTCTTGGGCTTTTTTCTATTTTAAACTTTTTATTTCTTTTCTTCATGAATCTTCCAATCTATCATTTTCTTCATTCTTTTATACCTGAAATTTCACAATAATTGAGATTAAATGAT
>Ga0099824_1004689_pt1 | contig 19601 bp, 5 predicted proteins | sample SiratrowhiteBW_FD_76837 | JGI IMG/M metagenome (GOLD analysis project Ga0099824, IMG submission 76837) | Root nodule microbial communities of legume samples collected from California, USA - Siratro white BW | ecosystem: Host-associated > Plants > Roots > Nodule | place: USA: California... | reverse complement strand
TGAAGGAAAAAAACATTGATTTAAAAAAAAATGAAAGAATTTAATTGAAAAAAATCATTTTATTAATTGAATGAAAAAAAAAAAAAAAAAAAAAAAAGATATAAATGAGTGTGCTGCATGTATCATATATAGAGCTTATTGAACTATGACACTAACTAATCAGAAAGCAAGTAGAATCAAGAGGGTAACACTATGAAGTTTAGTATCAAATTTGCCGATGAAAGGAATGATCTGGTGATCTTACCCTACTACAAAGAAGCTGTGGCCGTCAATGTGCCAAGATTCCACAGTGTCTTCAGTATTCTCAAACACAACCTCCAGATAGGCACGGAAATCGGCTTCCATGACAGAAGTTTGAAGGTAACCACCACCACCAGTGGGGTTGTCAGGGATACTTCCAAGAGAGAACACCCCTTGGATCTTGTAGTAATCAGCCAGTTTAAGTGGTGTATCAGCAGGTATGAAGGACACACTATTCACAGCATATCTCTGCTTGCCATTGATAACTGGAGCAGAATTTTGAAGTCTGATTGTACGAGTTGTGTTTATCAAACCATAATGGTATGATCCTTGTGGATTAGGTCTTGGCCCACTTGCTGTTAAATTCCTCCTGATTTAATTATAGATATGTAGTAAGTATGGTAGTACTGTGTTATACAATATATTTCAGAGACAAGATAGTACAAAAATTTGACAGCATAAAATCACAACCTTGTTAAATATCACTTTAGCTCTTCACTATGGAATAATTAGATCTCAAATACAACACTAATATAATAATGTGGTGGAGCTAATTCATGGCATGTCTCAGTTTTCATAATTGTAAATGATAAAAAAGGATTTTAGAGGTACTTGGAATGGTTATTTGATTAGAATTGGAGTTTGCAAACCTTTTATTATGTAGATTTCTGAAAGGAAACTTCAATTCTGATTGAATAACAGTACTAAAAACACATATCATCAAAGTTTTGTCTTAATAAAAAAATTGCATTAAACATTATCAGCCAATATCAATATCTAGTTAATGGAGAAGAAGATGAAAATGTGAATCTAAGTACTTAACTGAGTAAAAAATTATTCTGGAAAGTCACATGTATCATTTAGCTTTTGAATATAAAATAAATACCTAAGGGAGCGAGCTTGGTTTAAAGACCAATCAACTTGAATAGTTGGCCCCCAAGGAAAAAGGCCAGTAACTCTTCCTCCAGAGTTACTGTAACGGAAAATGGAGGTAGCATTCAACACTTGAGCGGTAAATCGTGTTGTGACAACAATAAGGTAGTCTTGGGGTGGTTGATCAGCTGTAACCAACACAGAGTAAGTCTGCCCCAGATGAACATCAAGTGAGTCATAAATGTTCTGGAGAGTGTGGGTCCCTTCCACCTCAACAATTGTCATTTTATGACCTTGGATTCTGAAATTGATTGAAGTTGTGAGACCCACATTTGAAATCCTGAATCTGTATGTCTTGCCTGCACAAAAAAATCAAATACCTCATAATTTAACATGAAATTATTCATCCAAATTATAGATACATCTACTATGGCATCAGCTTTCAAGTAAACAAGTTGCTTAAAGTTCTTGTATACCTTGATCAACAGTGAATGTGTAGGCATTGGAACCACGTCCATTGATGATAAGTCCATCAGGGAAGGGAAGGTCACTTCCACCATCTAAAATAGCCCTCAAATCCTGCAAGAATAAACACAATTTTGGTGCTTTTTTAGTCTCTTTTGAAACACATTTTGTAGTGAACAAAACAAGTCAAATGGTTAAGGACACAAGCTACAACTAGTAGCCTCTATTGGGAAAATCACATCCAGAGGAATTATTAGATGGTCCCAAATCACCAAGTGTCTATTGTTTCCATCAATCTTCACGCGCAATATATAATAAAGATTTCCAATTTACGAGAGAATTAATGGCATTTAATTACATGTCAGGTCAAAATTAGTCTGTACCATAAACCGTAATAACTTTCCCTGGCTCAACAAGACACTTGGGTAGGATTTCTTTGGAAAGTGTAGATTGTTTCTTAGTTATATTGCATAGAATACAAGGACTAATAACATTGGGAATGCAAGCAAGATGTGTAAAGTGGAAAAGTAAAAACGTATGTACCCTTAATTTGAATTAAAATATTTGCAAACTTAGCCAAATCCAACAACAATTATCCAAAGAAACCAACTTACTGTGTGATTTCTCTTGTACCAGTCTCCTGCCAATATAGTGAAATCTCCTGCAGGAGGAGGGAACGGCACCGGAATCCCGGGCCGGCTCGCAATTTTGAAGCCACCATAACCTCCTGCTGCCTTGTGGAATGCAAGGGAAGGGTAGTAGAAGTAGCTACCAATTTGATCCTTTACTTGAAGAACATAAGTGAAGTTCTGCCCTGGTGGAATTGGACAATTGGTACCATACACTCCATCCTGCCATGAATTTCTCCTCTGCAGCACTCCATTCCTATACAAAAAATTAAGTAGTATAACACTGAATTCTCTTCAAATGAATATTACAATTTACACATGCATTGAAATTGCAGACATAGCCTTGAGATTACTATCTACTTATTTGGTTCTCATTAATTTGCACATCATTGCCTCCTTCCATTCATGTATTATAGTGTAACATTAGCAGATTGAATCAGCAATTCAATATTTTCTAGATCAGACAAGTATTTATATTTCAATCAGGGGGTATCTATAGTGGAATTTGGATTCTCTAATGGGTATTTTGTGTCCCTCTATTTTGCCTAATAGACTGATTTTGATACATTAAGAATAGCCACTTTTAATTAATCAAACTTTACTAAATTTCTCTGAATAAACAAACATGAGATTAACAATAGAAGCATCTTGTGATCTAGTGAACCACATAACAGAAAATCAGTGACAGCTCCAGTTCAATTATTTTTAAATCACCCAGATCTTGCATGTAGCATATAATATATTCCAATAAGAAACACAAACCATGTTCTTAATTCTGCATTATCCCTTTTAAACGCTGCATTATCCCTTTTAAACGACGCCGTAGCATCCAAGAATAGGCTCTCATAAATAGTGAAAAAAAGAGAAAGGAAAAGGAAAAGGAAAAGTCTTTTTCTGCTGCTGATACTTTAAGAGTGGACTAAACAAGAAGGAAACCAGAGATAGAGAGAGAGACTAACCAAGATAAGAGGAAAGGTTCATCCAAGCTATTGAAAACATTGATAATCAAGTTATCATTGGTCACAGCCTCAATTTGTGGCCCTGGAAATTGCCAGTTTATCAAAATCCCCTGCCATAAGGATTTTCACACCAAACATCAATTTCATTCTTAAGAACAAACAAAAAAAATTAAAGTGATAAAGGAACATTAAAACAATAACATAAACAACATAAGTACCTGTTGTTTAACACCAAGAGGATAAATGTCTCCATATGTGACATTCCAAGTATAAAACCTATAAGGGTCCTCCCCTCTAGCAGATGCCACTAACAACACTACCAAAAATAAGACACTACACACTCTCATGGAGCACCCCATTTCTTAACTCTTGGTGTTTCCCTTCCCTCCCTAACCCAAAATGTGGATATGAGAAAAAAATAACAAACTTGCTTCAACTTTGAACCAACCAAGTTCTCTATTTTTTTAACAGAGCACCCTCTTTTCCTTTGTGCAAAGGGGTCACAACCAATCCTTTGCTTTTTGGCTTTTGCTTTAGAACTGAGCCTAGACGGCTGATATAAAGAGAGATAATGTCGGTAGAAAGAGAAAGAGAAAACCAAAGGATTCTTCAACAGAAGCAATGGCTCAATAGGGAACCACCTCTTGCATTTGCATGTGGATGTGTGAAATGGTAGCCAGAGGCATAATTGAGCTGTACCCAACAATGGCAGTACCTTTATAATGACTGTCAGCAACCTCGCGACCCTTCAAATTGACCATAACTAAGCTTTTGTTTAGTTTTAGGTGGTTTACTGTTTACGAAAATGAATTAATTTGCACAATGGATATTTAGAATTTGTTTTTGTTCGGTTATATTTAGAATTTGTTTGAATTAACATAATAAGATTTAAAGAAAAAAATATATGTAAAAATTTAAAAATAATTGGATAGATGTAATGTTTTTTAATTGATATATTTATCAAATTTCTTGTTGATCTTTTAAAATAATCAATTTAACTATACATCTAGGTGTATTGATGTAATTGAAAATTATTAATTACATTATAAGTCAATTATTCTAAAAAATCAATTAGTAATTTTATAAATATATTAATTAAAAAATATATATAATATTTATTAAATTATTTTTAAATTTTTTTAAATTTTTTTTAAATTTTTTTAAATTTTATCATTTATCTATTAATCCAAATAATCTTATCATTTACTTAAAATTTATTTAAATTCTTTTAAATTTACTTTCTTAAATTCATTTTCGAAACTAAACAAAAGTCTTTATGTTAAAAATACCATAAAAGAAATCAAATAAATAAACATTTCCCAAATTCTCATAACTAAAAAAATTACTTACCATATAAAATATAAAGCTGCAGTGCAGTGGAATAACATTTTACTTTGTATGCTAATAATGCCTTAATGATAGAACACAGCTTTAAACTATAAAATTACACATTACCATAGCAACTTGTACTAATAGAAGGTTTAACTTAATTTACTTTAATTGTGAGAACGGATGAAAAGAAAAAGTTAACATGATTTAAGTACGACATATGAGGGATGAATGTGTCTTTTTGTTGTATGTTGTGTTTTGTTGTGAAGGGATGAACATTTAACAGATATGATCCAGAAACAGTGCATTAGGGTCTACTTTGTCTGCAGGTGTTTGAAAATCCTGTTCTTGTGCATTGAAAGCCGCTAACTACTTTATGTGACACAGTGACACTTACTAGATTTTTCATTCTACACGTTCATTTCATGGCTCATAATCCATTTCTTAATGTTCTCATTTTAGAAAAGAAAAATACAGGTTGTTGTTGTTTTATGATTGGATTGGGTTTCTTCTGAACAAGAAGAAAAAGCAAATCAGTAAAAAAAAAAATCACAGAACTTGAATCTAATATGATGTCATTAACATTTCAGCAATGTAAGAAAAAATATGCATAATAAATTTTAAACAAAATATCTCAAATATTGCAAAGAAAGTAAAATGATAATAATTTTACCCAATTGATTTTATTAGTTTGAAAGAATATTGTTTTAAATTTTGGTGTAACGGGGGCATGTAACTTAATTTGGTAATAAAGAGAAAGCAAAACATATAAACAGGTTAGCATGCTGTTTGTGCCTAAAATAAATTAAAATTACTTAATTGGTATTTTTTTATTCATATGTGTGTTATTTAACTGTTATATACACCTGTTTGCTTGTCAAGGCTTCTTAAATATTCATTTATTCAGTTACTTAAAATTAAAATATCCTGTAATAATTTATATATTTATTGAGACAAACTTTGCAGTTTAAACTGAACTATTTAATTATTTAAATATTTAAATTCAGTAGTTTAAAATATCTTGTAATAATTTATATCTTTATTATAAAAAAAATTATGTTTTTGTCTGAAATATTTAATTATTTGCTTATTTAAATTCAGCTAATTAAAAATATTCTACCATCACTTATTAAGACTAACTTTTCAGTTCTTCTCAAGCATTTAATATTTAATTTTTTCAATACTCATATCAATAGCATTTGTAGTCATGTTATTTTATTTGTACTAAAATAGGGAAAAAAATAAATTAGTTTCCCTTTAGTTTTTTTTGCCTATTTGTTGTGTTTTTATTGTTTCCAAAGTTACATTTAATGTTCTGTGAATGAAATAATTTTTTTCTAAGTTTATAATTTGTTATATAGTCATGAAACAAATATATATTCGTGTTTTATAAAATGAAAACAACTATCTATCAATTCCATTTAATTTAAATGAAAATTATATATATAGTCATAATTTTTTAATTAATCTTTCATATGATACATGAAAAAAGTAGTTTAAATGATTTTCATTTTTGTTTAAAAAATAAAATAAGGACAGATTTGAAGACCAAAATAAATATTAAAAACTATTTTTGAAGAACAAAATAAATGTTAAAATAAAAAGTAATTTTTGAATAAAAACAATGTAATGATTATTTTGTAGAGACTTGAAAAACAGAAGACAATATGATTTGAATTTGCTTACATTCATAAGAATAATTTTTTATTCTTTTTTCCGGCTTCTGATTATTTTATAAAAATACCAAAATAAACAGTTGAAAACTTGAATATTTAAAAATGTAATTATAAGTGTTTTAATGGATTTTCACGGAAATGTGTGCTCGTTTAATTTAAGGGATGTTCACAGAAAATATATATGGAAAATATATATCAAACTGAAACAATCTTTATTGTAAACAACTGACACTTACTATTCCCAAATAAATACAAATATGAAAGCAAATACAAATTTTAATAATGATTAAAATAACTTTTTAAATAATGATTTTAAAAGTAATCCTTAAATGTTATTCAAAATATATACTTGATTGGATCACTATTTTAATTATAATCATAAAGTTGTCATTATTTACAAGGCAACTCCTTCCTATATTAATAGTCCCATTATAAGTTGTTGTGAAGCATTGCAAGAGGTTTTTCTGTTTAAGTGGTGAAATGTTTTTATTTATATGAACAGTTTTTTTTTTTTCAAAATAAATGAATAAGTCAAGTTAGTGTAGTATGATTTTAATGTAAAGTCTGACATGATTTTGGTTTGATTAAAGTAAAATTATGTTAATTTGTTACATTATAAATATAAAATTGTTTGATAATGAGACAATTTTTACTAAAATAATTGAGGTAATTTCTTTCAATTGAAGTCCTTCGAGTCACATCATATGTTGTGATAGTATATTACATTTATTGGTTTTATAATCTATATTTAATATAAAAAAGGAAAAATAAAAATCATGATATTGCTAAAGAAAAATGAAATCATAATCAAATGAACGAAATATATATACTATGACCTTAAAAAACATACGAAACCAAAATAAGAGAAAGAAAAAATAGATCATATGATATTGACAAAGAAAAACACAACCAAAATAGGAGAAATAATAGATAGAATAGACAATATGTTTGTTTATTTACATAAACAATCAATCTAGATTATATCTTTGTACTAAACTATCTAGTTTGTTTCTGTATATTAGATTATTTAATCTATTTGTGTACACTAGACCATCTAGTTTATTTACACACATTAAACCATTTAGTTTGTTTACCTTTGTCAGACTATTTAGTATATGTTTACGTATACTATATCATCTAATCCATTTGTTTACACTAGATCGTCTAATTTGTTTGTGTGTACTAGACTTCTAGTTTATTTATTCACATCAGATCATCTAATTTAGTGAGTTTGTTTTCACATTTTATAATTGATGAATACAATTTTACTTACACTTAAAAACTTTAATCATTATATTTTTTTTATTGTAATTTTATTTGGTTAATTTTCTTATAATTTTGCAATGAATCCAGGTTTCTATTTAATTAATTTTTGTTTCATAATGAATTATGTTTTACTATTGATCATTTTGAAATTTATTTTCTAGAAAATAATTGTTTTTGAATTCTTGTTGAAAATTCATTTGTTTTTATTTTATTATAATTATTGGTTAATTTACTTAGTTTTAATCAATATATCGTACAATTAGTCAAAGGTAAAAGGTAAAAGATAAACTTCTCATTGAGTAGACATTGAAACAAAATGAGATATTGAATAATTAAGTAATGCTTGTTTTGTTGATAAGATTCTCTTGAGTTTGATTCGTTTGTTTGAATAATCATCTTCTTATTATGTTTTTCTTCTGCTTGTGTTAGTTATACATCTTCATCTTCTATTATTCCATGAAAATTCAATATGATAATAAAGCAAGTTGATCTCGCTCTGTTACTCTTCCTTTTTCTCTTGATTTTCTCTTCTCCCTGTTTTCTGTTATACTTTGTTTTCTGTTTATTAAGTTTTGGTTTCGTTTTTCTGTACTTAGATCATTGTCTCTATTTTTTCTTTCTTTATTCTGATTTTGTTTTTCTTTGGGAAGATCATGACCTATTTTTTTGCTTCCCTGGTTTTAGTTTCGTTTTTCTAGATCTAGTTTTATTTTTTCTCTAATAAGATCATAGTCTTTGTTGTGATTTCTCTCGTTCTGAATTTGTTTTTCTTTGAGAATATCATAATCTCTATCTTTGTTTCTTTAGTTATGGTTTCATTTTTCTTTGGCAAAATTATAGTTTGTATTTTTCGTTTATATGATTTTGGTTTTGTTTTTCGTTGACAAAATTATGATTTCTATCTTTTATTTATTTGATTTTTGTTTCTTTTGGAAAGGCCATGGTCTCCGTTTTTGTTTTTTCCATTTTAGTTTTGTTTTTCTTTCACAATATCAAGTCTCTATTTTTTGTTTTTCTTTTTTTATATTAATCAGATACCTAACCACACACAATAGTTGATTTGAATTGAAATCATGCCAAAATAATATTATTTTAAGAAAAACTTTAATTAACCTTAATGAAAGTTATTTCAGCCCCAAACAACAACTTTATATTAGACTATAATCGTCACCTTAATCAAACTAAAATTATATCAAATTGACACAATTTTTTATAATAAAATTATAACAAGATGATACAACTTATTTATTTAATAAAGAAAATTTACCTATTTTGATGAAAATAGTGTAGAATTGCACTGCTTTAGGTAAAAATGAATTTGTGGTTGAGTTATTTTAGATTTGTAAAATGTTGATGTTTGGTTTTTATTTAAGAGATTAAAATTTCATTAAAATCAAATAATATTTTTACACTTCAACTCTTTATTTAAAATAATCATTAAAAATTCCAACATTTTCCCCCTTCAATCTTGTATTAAAAAAAGAAAATGGTTTTGCACTTAAATAATTTAAAAAAAAAAAAAACTTATTAAAATAAGACAATATGATAAAAAAAAGCCCAAACGCGACATGTATTTCCCGTAAGAATTATAATAAAAGGTAAAAAACCATTATTTAAGTTTATAAATCATTATATGAATTACTGAAACCCGATAACTACTATAAAAACAAAGGGCTCAACGAAAACCCAACGCGTAACTGGGCCCGGCCCGCAAACTCATTCATTCAGGTTTTCTCTTACCTCCTTCACTTTGCTGCATCACCGCCATCGCCATCGCAACAATGGAAGATTCTCACCACCACCACCACCACCCCGACGACACCGACCACCACCCACCCTCCTCCTGCCCTCCCACCACCGGCACCTGCTGCAAGTGCGGAGGCCCTACCACCTTCGCCCCCCCTCAGCCAATCCCCACCTTCTCCCCTCCCCCAACCTACCGCCCCATCCGCGCCCCGGCAATCCCCCCAGACCCCAACACCACCCGCGCCATCATACTCTCCCCTGTCCCACAAGCTCAAAAAGTTCCCATTTTGCCCCCACCCTACGATTTCCAAACCCCCACCAAGCGAATTCACTCCCCCGATGATATTCGCCACTTCCAAGACTCCTTCTCCGGCAAAAACTTCCTTGGCTTCGTTGTCGCCCTTTCCGAATCCATCCGCGGCCGCAGAATCTCCGATCAATGCCACCAATCCCCGACCACTCTCGCCATTCTCTCCATCCTCGAAACCCTAACCCTATTCGCCGACGAAACCCCCCCTGTCCCGCAATCCGCGCGTTACGGCAACGTCGCGTACCGCACCTGGCATGAGAAAATGTCCAATTCCGCAGAATCACTGATCCTAAAGCTCCTCCCGGAGAATCTCCACCCGGCGACTGTCGAACTCGTGCCCTACTTCACTGACTCCTGCGGGAACGCGAGCCGTATCGACTACGGCACCGGCCACGAGACCAATTTTGCGGCGTGGCTGTACTGCCTGGCGCGGCTGGGAGTGGTCGGAGAGGAGGATTATCCGGCGCTGGTGGCGAGGGTGTTTGTGAAGTACTTGGAGCTCATGAGGAAATTGCAGTTGCGGTATTGCTTGGAGCCTGCAGGGTCTCATGGCGTGTGGGGGCTTGATGATTACCACTTTTTGCCCTTCATATTTGGGTCTTCCCAATTGATTGATCACAAGTATATGAAGCCTAAGTCCATTCATAATCAGGATATCTTGGAGAATTTCTCCAATGAGTATCTTTACCTTGCTTGCATTGCCTTTGTGAAGAAGGTGAAGAAGGGTGTGTTTGCCGAGCACTCACCCATGTTGGATGATATCAGTGGGGTGCCCAATTGGAACAAGGTGAACAGTGGGTTGCTCAAAATGTACAAGGCTGAGGTTCTTGAGAAGGTCCCCATCATGCAGCATTTTCTCTTTGGATCGATAATTAAGTGGTATGTGCGATGCAGTTTTGATTGTATTGCTTTGATTTGGTTCTCTCTATGCCCTTAAATGTGTTTGCCATAGTTACGCTGTAGTTTTGGTTAGGTGTACGGAGTGTGGGAATCAGGTATAATATAGATTAAGAGTGTGTTTGGCATATTATCTCTAATGCTTGTGTATTTGTGCTCTCACGAAGGACACCCGTTTGCTGGGGAAAACGGGCATCCAAATTCGGATTGGATGCTATCATGGATAGCATCATCCGGTGGTGAAAGGACATCATCATCATTGCACAACCCAAACCAACATGTAGATGGAAAGTCTAGCACTTGGGGCACCACCTGTAGATGTTCCTTTGCCAATGCCAAATAAGCTGACATTAGCTGTAGTGAACCCTACTATTATGGAAGTTGTTGTATTCCATGTCCATCATTATCTTGAGCTGACTGGGAAAATATCTTGTTGACAACACCGTCTAGAGGACCACTTTCTGCTTCCAACCCTTTTGAATTGAAACCCATCACCAATCATTTTCCTGAAAAATCCAAACTCCAGGTGAGCCACATAGGTAGCAAATGGTAATCTGTCTGTGTCTAGAGCATACTACAAGTTTATACTATAAGCCAACTATCCAAAAAGTTTTGCCTGTTAGTTGAGGGAACATGAAATAGTTGTGGGATGAATGTAAATAGATTTATTCATGTAAGAGAGTGCGCATCTAGGGTGTGCTGAAATTTATTTATTTTATTCGAAGAATTAGGTTGGCAAAGATAGAAGTAGAAATATGGACCACTGTCATAGACATCCTAATACTGTGTCATAGATTAACGCTATCCCAAAATTTTAAACTATGAGGTGAAAGCATGTGAATGATTTTGTATTACACTGTAATTGCTTAATTTATTTACTTCAATATAAATAGTCTTTGTACATCAATCTTAAAAACTACTCTATGATAGATTTTGAAATGTTATTTGTTGCAAATTGGCTAATTTAAACTTATCACCAGTAACACACTTTCCCTTGAATTTTTTTGGGCATGGGACCTAATCCATAACAAGTGAAGCTTTCCGACTCTGGCCAGATTCCTGAAAATCAATGTTGAGTCATTCACTTTTAAGCCAAATGACAGAAAAGATTATAAAAAGGTAGGTAGCAGTGTTAATGACACCAACAATGACTTCGGATATGCCTTAGGATTGCCGCTGTAGATAGTATCCAATACAAGAAAATCCCCATAATGTGTTTTGCGGAGTTTATTCATTTTGCTCTCAAAAACGGTGACTATTGATTTATGTTTTGAAACACTATTCAAAACGTCATTCAGAGATGGTTGATGGATTCCATATAGAATATGCTTCATCACTGTGAAACTTGAGCATATACTACTCCAAATTGGAGCCATCCAATTTAAATCTAGAAGCCATTGTCAAGATATTGAATTAGTCTTCCATCTCGTATTCAAATTGTTTCCTTGTACAATATAGTGGAAAGATAAAGACAGAAGCATATAGCACTGGAATACAATACCTGCAAGTTGGCCAGCTTGCTTTGGTGTAATCATAGCTGAGAAGCCTTGAAAGCTTTTACTGTAATGGTGGAGGGCTGCTGCCTTGGCTTCACCGAGGCTGAGAAATGGAAAAAATTTACACAGGAAGACTATGTTGGCCCAAGTTATTCCGTTTTTGAATAAATCAAGCTTAGAAGATCCACTTGTTATAATTAGTTCGATCATTTTGATCTCAAATTGAGTCACACGCCTACCAGTAACTGAAACTAGTATCTTATAGTTTAAACTATATAATGCTGCATCAATGCAAATACAAAAGATATTTTAGTTCTATACAAGTAGTTGAGAGCTTCTAGTATTGTAGCTCAGAGGCTGTATATGCTTGCTCCTCAGCTTCCGGGTGGATGCATTCACCAAAGTATATCCAATGAAAAGGAGAAGGATGGAATAGCTTAAAATTTTAGCAAACCCCATGATACACTGAAAAGGTCCAGAATAGAAGCTGGTGTGAAAATGGTGACTAATTTTATGGTATGGTATTCGTCCATTTTATAGCCAAAAAAAACTAACCAACGTACTTGCCCTGACATAGAAAATCAGTTTCCTTGGCTGCTTTATATTTTTCTGTTTATAACTTAGTGTACAATTGGATTCTTTAGAAAGTAAAATGACATTCACAAAAGGAGATAAAGTAAAATATATTTATGGAACTAGCAACATTTTGACGAATTCACAGCTACATAATTTGGAACTAACATAAATTGTCCAATATTTAAAATTTTTATCATTCGTAATGAGAATATCTTGGAGAATTTCTGCAATGCGTGAGTATCTTTACCTTGCTTGCACTCCTTTGTGAAGAAAGTGAAGATGGGGTGTTTGCTGAACCAACCCCCTCCCCCAGATGATATCAAATGGGTGCCCAACTGTAACAAGGTGACCAGTGGGGTTGCTCAAGATGTACAAGGCTGAGGTCCTTGAGAAGGTCCCCATCATGCAACATTTTCTCCTTGGGTCGATTATTAAGTTGTATATATGATGCTATTTTTCTTGTATTGCTTGGATTTGGTTCTCTCTATGCACTTAAATGTGTTTGTTGTTATTGAAACGATTGGTGACAAAGCAGGTCACGGAGGATGGTTCCGTTTTGGTACCATGTTGAGAAGAGAGAAACTGAGATGAATATAATGAATTGTGTCTTGCGTATACATATGAGTATTCTTATAGAAGAAATAGAATAATAACAAGATCAATATCTAAGAATGAGAAATATTTGGTAAGATATATTACTATTTAATGTAATTAAGTTATATCTTTAACCGTTGTAGTTGCACCCATATTATTGAGCAAGTACTTAATTTCACATTAAGTGCTTTTCCGGACAAGGATGTTAGTTTGCAAAACATATAACCTAAGTTGCTGCATGCCAATTTGTGAGACATGATTGCTCGTTTTTGCATGAGATCAATCTGCTTGCACTTTGTATTGAATTCTGAATTTTCTGTTAAAAGAGTTTCCAAAGCAGTAGTTGTTCCATAAAATATCTAGTGTGGTATTGAGTCCTTTAGTGAATTGATGCAAAAGAGTTATCATGTTTCAAATTAATTTCACATAATGATGTGCTGGCCTTCCTTGAATGTGTGCATATTACGTACTGATGTTCTATACATGTGTTGATGCCAGAGTTTTAATATCAGAGCTGTGCTGGTTGCTCAGCATCAAACCAATATTTGATAATCCTTTTCCTTGATGTCAGAAGCTTCTCAAATTGTAGAAAACTTGCTTTTTATCTTTGAATTTCTTAATTATGTGTAAATCATACGACTCGAAACACTAAAGAATAATAATGGTCTTTATCTTCATGTTTGATATACAATCTGGCTTGCCAAGTACTTCCCTCTTCTTTACTATTTTGCCTTTTTAATTTCTGATTTTATTAATTGTTCTTTGTCAGGGAATAGTTCTTGGCGTCTACTGCCGGCTGTCCTGTGAGGACAAGCTATATAGAGCAGGTTGATGAAATCGGTAGAGGGAATCCTTGGAGGGGAATTATAGCCATGGCAGCATTTTCATCAATCTTTTGATATACTTACTGTATCGACTTTGCTTATTCTATATAACATATAGCACGTTCTTAAAGGTAAAGATAATGGAAAGAGATTCTTCGTTTTGCCATATGACTGACGTGAATGTTTGCTACATGTAGAAGGATGGTTCTACTTCTGTACTCGCAAGAATATGAAGTTGATGTATTCATTGCTGTTTCTGGTTCTTGCATTATGAGCAGCTTGGAGTGTAGCCCCTTAATCTTGTGATGACTTTTGGACATGATTGAATTTTGTAGGAATAAATAAGTTTGAAATTTTATTATCAGCGTAATCTGTGTTGTTGCTTTTATGTTGTCTCAATTAAGGTCAATAATTATTTCTTCTGTTCAGAAAAGGAAAGAAATGAAGAAAAAGAAAAGGGATTAGAAAGTAAAGTTGTTTAAATAGAGAGAAAGAGAATAGAAGCTGAAGAGAGACAAATAAAAAGTTTGTTTTTGATGTGAAAAAAAAATAAACTAAAATATTCTTTTGGAATTTAATGAAGTTAAATATAAACTAAACTTAAAATATAATTATTTTATGGAATTAAAATAATATAAAAAGTTATATTTTATTTTTTTAAATAATCAATTATAATTATATATTATTTATTTTTTAGCAATTAATTTAAAAAATTAAGATATAATATAATTTAATTGATTAAATTAAATTTTTATAAATTTAATCAATAAATATTAAAATACTTTATTTTATAAAATATTAAAATTTAAATTATTTTATTTATTATTATAAATTATTTATTTTGTTTGTATTATATTGTAGTTTTAAAGTCAATATTTTATTGTAATATCTTTGAATATAATTAATTATGGTTAGAAAAATATAATAAAATATTTATGCATAACTAATTATTTCTTTTAACAACATCGATTTTATTTAATTTTTAGAAAGCTTTCTTTGTGAATCTTTATAAAAAAATCAAGAGTAAAATTGTATCTTGTTTTTTGTATTTTTATATTTTAATTTTCATATTTTCTTTCCATTTCAAGACTTCTCATGTATCCATCGTTGGATCCAAACAAAAGGTTAATATATAAGAATTGATACTCAACTTCAAATATATAGGTAATATTAATTTTCAAATTTTGAAGATAATGTTCTGTTGTGAACTTAAGTAACATTTCCTTTCAATAAAGCAAAATGCATTAATTTAATACTTTCAATAAAGCAAAATGCATTTAATTAATAGATAAAAATTAAGTATAATACTGTCCAATAAATTTCAAATATAGAAAATTCTTTAGAAAAGAGGAATAAAGATTGCAGTACAATTGAACTCACCAATTCATATAATGGTCGAAAAAGGAGGAAAAAAATTGTAAATAGGTTGAACTTTTTAAATTTTTTCCAGTTTTTGAAGTGTTTTTTAACTTTATGTAATTATGGTGTTCTAATTAAGAGTATACTTGTGAAGTAGTGATTAAGAGGACTGGGTAAGAATAATATTGTTGATAGTATCAATTTTCACTTGTTTGTCACGCAAATATGTTTTGAAGAGGCTTTCAAGAAAAAAAATATATTTAATTAATTAAATATCGAAAAGATAGTAAAAAATATTTTTTAATTAAAGTGGTGCAGTTTTGCTCACTTTTACTCAAATGAGTATAATTGTTTTACAAATAAACTTTTTCAGAATGAAGTAGTATTAACTTACAAATTAATACGACTTTAATTAAAGTTGGTTGAAGTGTAAACTTTCTTTTTTATTTTAAATAAAAAGTCATATGAAGCTAACACAATTTAAGTTCAAATCACGTTAAGATTTTAGTGAATTGTGATGTGAAATAAAGTTGTGTTATTCTAACACAGTTTATGTTTATTTTAAATTAAATTAAAGTTGTGCAAATTTTATATACAAGTCATGGATAAAAATATTCAAGTTATATGGACATTAAATTCGTCTACGTTATATATATATATATATTAGATCGTCTAATTTAGAGGCGGTTTCAAGACTTTAAAGATATAAAAAAATAAAAAAAATAAGATATTTTTTAAATTAATAAAATAATTAAAATTATGATATTTTTATTTTTTTTAAGTTTTTATGGTGTAAAATTATTTATTAAATTATCATAATTAGTTTTATTTAAAATATATTTTTTAGTAGATAATAAAGTTAATTCGTTTAATTTTTGTTGAGACATTGTTGATCTTAAATAAGTATATGAAACTAGACTAAGTTAAAAAGATAAAATCTTATTTTAAAAATAATGAACTTGATGGTAATATGATACTTTCCTTTGGTAAATTTTTAAACTTAATTTAATAAATTCTAAATTTCTAATATTCTTTTTTAAATCTGCACAAATTATTTTAAAATTAATTAAACAATAATAGAAAATAAAATAAAAGTAAGATCAATTAATCAATCTGATATTATTTTTACCTGATATTGATGCACTCAAAGGAGTAAAAGTGAACACAAACTCTGATTCATCAATCTATGGCTTCAAGTCTACAAATAAAGACACACATAAATTCACAATATATAATAATAAAATAAATTTAAAACAAATTGGGACATATAACTATATATTTCACATTCATAAACTTGGTATTTCATTTTGTATGATATTATCACTTTTTTGGATATGATTTTCCACAATGATAAGATACTTAAACATTTCATTTTGGATCTTTTGATTAAATATGTTGTAATATTTTGATATTTTATTGTGGCCACATGTTGTTAGTTGTTTTGGATTAATTTTTGTAATCTAGATTTATGTTGTCCAAGTGGGAGAATGTTAAATTAATTATTTTGTGGACATATAAATTAGTAATTTGTTAATATTAACTTAATTATCAAAAAAATATTATGTAAGCATTATTGTTATTATTTATTGGGTTACATAAAATGATATTGTTTAGAATTTGAATATACATGTGATTGGATCATCTGGTAATAGATTGGCTGAATCCATTATTAATTAAATAATGATTGGAAGAATCCTTACAGCTGCCTATTGTTTGTCAGTTATTTTATTCTATCCTATTTAAGAATAAGAAAACAGTTCTATATAAGGGTTTTTTCTGATCTTGAGAGCAGTTCATACATACTTTTAGTTCTCTTTATTTTTTGCACATATCATTGATCCTGAAAAGATATAACCAACATGATGATAACTCAGTTCTTCTATTCCAGGTTCTAATTTTTTTTATCCTTATATAATCTGATGTGTTCATATGCCATAATCAGACCAAATTGAAAACCCTAAATTTCTTATTTCTTTCATATCTGTGTACACTATATTGTATAGTCTATTTGTGCATACTTGCCGTTCTAGTTTTTTTGTGTATACTAGATTGTCTAATTTGTTTGCTTATACTACATTGTTTAATCTATTTGTTTACATTAGACTATTATATCTATTTATTTATATTATTTTTTTTCTAATGTAAAAATACAGTCACTGAGCGTTCTTATGACATAAGAAGCAGTTCATACACATTTTTTGTTATCTTTCTTCTCTGCACTTAACAGAACTAATATGATAATCACTCAAAGTTATTTTATTTCATATTCTAATTCTTTTTATTCTTATATAATCTGATGTGCACATATGTTATAATCTAACTAAATTGAAAATCTTAAATTTGTTGTTTCTTTCGTGTTTGTGTACAGTGTATTGTAAAGTCTATTTGTATACATTTGTCAGTCTATTTTTTTTATACACCAGACTATCTAATTTGTTTGTTTATACTAAATATTTGTTTGTACCACATTATTTAGTTTTTGTTTACATTACAACATCATATCTATTTGTTTATACTATATTATTTTTTTCTAATATATTTATTTATACTAAATAATATAGTTTATTTAATTTATATACAGAGATTGTCTACTTTATTCATATTTGTTGATTACATAAAAATATAAATTACGAAATTAAAATTTAATATTATACCACTAGGTAATGAATGAGACTAGTAAGATGGTAATTGATTAATAACTTTGCCATCTGATGGATGCACTATTCCGACTATCTCCAAACAAATCATAGATTGTATAGCTGTGATCTCAAATTATGTGTTTGAACAATAAGATTCTCCTGTCATCAATAGAGCTATATATTGGAAAATATAATTAATACTAAATTTTAACCTGAAACATTATTATACAATATAAATTAAATTAAATTATTTAAGTTCAAATGATATAGATATACGATACATGTACATATATGTACACAATATTATAAATATACAATATATTAAATGCGAACACACATTCAGTCAAATTTGACTATATATCAGAACTGCTAAATTCGTTCAACTCTGCACGATTTCTATCTGTTTCTTTCTTGATACGAGTGTTTATTGGCACGACTTCCTTTGTGTGCAACACAAAGAACAAGGGAATCAAGTTCACGCGGACTGAGTTAGTCTATGCATTAATGAAAGTTGTCATCGATTCTCACGCACATGCTATGGATCAGTGAGAGGGTAGCTTTAGTGGAATTGAAATTTGACAGTGCTATAATTGTTCATTGCAGAGGCGTGCATGAAAACTGTGCTGTGGTAACAGTGAGTGCAGAAAAACTGAGTCAAGACTAGGCTTTGAATGCAGGTATGTACTGGTTAAGTGTGAGTTGAGTTGGTTGGTTGTGTTGCTATTTAAATATCAGCACAGCCATGTCAAACTACATTCAACCTTCACTCCACAAAACTCTTGAGTCATCTTTCACTTCAGTTCTGAGATTTTTCTTCCACTTCATTCATAGTAAACCCTCAAGAAAATACTGTAAGTTCATATCAAGCATATACACTGTTATTATTTTCAGCTTCTGACTTCTACATCCTATTGCAATGTGGTTATTTTTTATTTACTTTCTGTTTTGATTATAAAATATGAAGTTGTTTATGGCACTGCAATAGGGTTTAAGGCACTAGGGTAGGATATAGTTAATTACACACAGTTTTATCTTTTCATGTTACCTGCATCTTAAAGTTGGGATTCTTAGTTAAAACAATCAGTGTAGTAAGGAGAAAGATAAACCTTTGGTTATACACTGCATGAAGACAGAGTTGAGAATAGTGATTATATTTAGTTAATTTTTTTTTCTATGTTATGTATATAATATTTATTGACTTTATCGATTAAGTTATTTTATTTCTCCATATAGTAGTAGTTTCAGTTCTAGAGGTTAAACTTTGTGGATGAAAAAAATATGATTTAGAAAAAAATTTCAAATTCTACCAGTGGTAAGTATAATTTGATTTGTTGTGAATATATTTAGTTAATGTTACTATTAATATTAATATTTTTTTAATAAGTAGTTTTTATCATTATAATAAAATAGCAAATAAATACACCAGCACACTCAAATTTGATTGTATTGATAAACAGTACTTTTTTTTTTTGTCTTTAAAAGGTGAATGAGTAACTTATTTTTTTGTCTTTATGAAAATAAATGACAGTTTAGTGAGCATTTTTAAAGAAAAATAAAATTGGTTAAAAAAAAGTTACATGAACGAAATTTAAGTTACATATTTTGTAAAATTAAAAAAAATGTTTTATTTACTTTTTTTTTTTTTTTTTGCAAAATATGTTTTTTTAAATAATTTTTTTTTTATTTATTTTTTAAATTTTTTTCTTTTTTTTAAATTTTTTTT
>Ga0099824_1004687_pt1 | contig 19604 bp, 20 predicted proteins | sample SiratrowhiteBW_FD_76837 | JGI IMG/M metagenome (GOLD analysis project Ga0099824, IMG submission 76837) | Root nodule microbial communities of legume samples collected from California, USA - Siratro white BW | ecosystem: Host-associated > Plants > Roots > Nodule | place: USA: California... | reverse complement strand
TTTACTAAGCATGACTACTCTAAGCCCTATGGAAAATTAATCAAAATACATCAAAATAAAAAATTTAAAATATGCCCACAAAATAATGGGTGACTCTTCAGATTTTAACCTAAGCCCAAAATAACCCATTTACACTTAAATTAAATCTGGTGATGCATTTTCTATGGGTCCTTCTCTTCAAATGATTTGTTTTTAGCCCAAATCTCCTTCATTTAATTCCTTCATCAGCCCATATCAAATTAAGAACGTGATTAGGCTTCAATTCAATCTTAGACTTAGTTTGTGCAGTCAAAATGTCTTGAATTAGCCCAATCAATGCCTCTTTCCGTTTTTGGGCCCTTGACCTGGTGTTTGGTCTACTTGGAATTTGCAAAGCATCCTTTGAATTATTTATTTGTGCAGGTGCTTGAGGTTGGTTAAACTTTAGCTTTTGGTTCTCATCACTAACACATCATGGCCTTTCAGTAGGTGGGGGTGGATATTTTAGGACCGTTTCCCTTGGCGTAGGGGCAGGTGAAGTATCTTATAGTAGCCATTGATTATTTCACCAAATGGATAGAGGCCCAGCCGATTGCCACTATAACTGCCCGTCAGGTACAGAATTTCATGTGGAAACAAGTCATATGCCGACATGGGTTGCCACACAGTGTAGTACCTGTCATGGGAGATAGTTCACAGATAGCAATTTTGAACAATTCCTAAAACAACTTGGGGTTAAACACCTGGTGACAAGTGTGGAATATCCTCAAACCAATGGGCAGGCAGAGGCAGCCAACAAGGTTATCTTGGAAGAATTGAGGAAAAAGCTTGGTCGGTTGAAGGGTCTGTGGGCCGAAGAAGTTTCGGGAGTATTATAGGGATATCACTGCACTCCACAGTCAGCAACAAAAAAGACGCCCTACCGACTCACATACGGGGCCGATGCCATGATACCAGCCGAACTCAGGGAGACATCATAGCGTAGGGCAAACTTTAAGGACCAAACGAACGGTGACAACCTTCGAGTGAAATTGGACTTGGTTCAAGAGGTACGCGAAGAGGCTAATATCCGTGAGGAAGCCGCCAAGCTCAGGGCGGCTAGACAGTATAACACCCGAGTGCGAGAAAGGACATTCCGGAGAGGCGACCTGGTATGGAGGAAAGTCGGTGAAGCTCGCAAAAACTGACAATAGGGTAAGCTGGCACCGAACTGGGATGGACCTTACAGAGTGGTAGACAACCTTCAGAACAGGTCATATAAAATTGAAGAACCAGGGGGTAGGCTAATACCGAGAACATGGAATGCTACCCACCTCAAAATGTATTATAGTTAAAAACTGAGATGAGGTACTCTTTCCTTGACTTGGATTTTTTCCCTAAGGAGGGTTTTGACAAGCAAGGTTTTAACGAGGCCCATGTTCAGGATAAATAATAGCCCTTTCGAAATTTGTATGTTTTTCCTTTCTCTATGTTTGATTGAGTGACTATTCGGAACGTCTTAAAGGGTACATGTCCCAAAAACATACCCACATCCAGTCTGACGAGTCCTTAGCAGGATGAACGTCTTAAGGGGTACATGTCCCAATAACATGCCCAATTTGACGAGTCCTTAGCAGGATGAACGTCTTAAAGGGTACATGTCCCAATAACATGCCCAGTTTGACTAGTCCTCGGTAGGATGAACGTTTGATGAACATACAGACGTATCCATACCAAGACGACAGTTTCAAAGAATGTTTCTATGGTGGATGAACGTTTTAATAACGTATCCAGGGCACTAAGAACGTCTTTGTAACGCCTTCGAATCCGAATGCCTAAACGACAGGCCTGAAAACATGAATAAAGGGATGAACGCGGTAAGAGCGTGTCTAGTCGGTAATAGGATGAACGCCTTAGCGTCATACCAATATCAACTGAATCTAATGACTCAGAAACATCATATTTCGGGTCAACGTGTAAAGCCGTACCCTAGGCCACCACGAGAAATACTCCGTTTATAAATAAAACCCCGGGTGACCGAGCAAAAATTGGGCAAAATAAGACTGGACCCGCTATAAAACTTACGCAAATATTTTATGCAACAGACACATATATACATATAGCAAAATAAAAAAGTTGATGTTTGTATAGTCATCCTGAGGTAACATAGCGACAAGAAAGTCAAAATACAAAATTACAACAAAGACCTAAGCAACAGGGGCATACTTGGGTGACTGGTCTTCCAAGGTTTCCTCCTCTTTGTCAATATCAAATACAGTCGGATCAAGGTCGGGAGCGAAAGTGGTAGCTTGTTTCATGGCCTTCAGAAACACATCTTCGTAAACAGATACACACGTCTCTTCCAGTTTTAGCCTCTCGGCGTCCCAGTCAGCCTGTTTCTTTGCCATTTCCGCCTGCAACTCATTTGCCTTGTCCTGTGCCTCCTGAGCAGCATGAGTCATCCGGGATAGTTCAACTTCCCGCTGCTCACGCAGCCGCAAGAGTGTAGGGGTTCAGTTTCCTTCTCGGCCAGAAGTGATTCTTTATCAGCAAGGGCCTTCTAGAGACCGAGTATCTCCAGTTCCAGACCCTCTTTGGCCTTCGTCACTTGGTCAACCTTCTGTTTCATACTTGCCAACTGATCACGGAGTCTAACCTTTTCCTCTGCCATATGTCGGTGGTATTGCATGAGCGCTAGGCACCTAGCCATCATGATGCTTCCCGCCTCAAAGCCACCTTCGCCATCAGGTCGGCGTCGTAAGGATACACCTGACTTAAGTCCTTGGCTTGCCGGTTAACGTGTCAGTTGGATTGAACACCAGGAGAGGTCACGCTAAGATGATCCAACGTGACAGGACCGGAAGAAGAAAAAGAAGCCCTGATGACAACATCAGATTGAATAGCCTTGGGAAGATTCTGGTCGGTTGGCTGTGGTGAGGCAGGGGCACCTTTAGAGGAGCTTTCCAGGTTTATAACCTCCGAGGTCACGCCAACGGTGGCCCCCCCTGAGGGCACGGCGGCAACAAGGTCGGTGGTGTTAGTGGCCTCGTGAATCTCAAGGGGAGAAGACATACGCCTGCCAACACCAAAGTCGAAAGGGCCGTGATCAGAGGGCTCCTTCTGGACGGAGGTGGCGTCACCCGAATTGGATGCTTCACCTCTTTTCCGTTTCCCGACTTGAAACTCAGTTGCCAGGTCACGACGACCACCCACCCGAGCGCAAAGCTTCCTCATGTCAATAATGATACCCATAATTTCTGCAACATAAATAAAAGGGTCAAAATGGAAGCGTTAGACAAGTTTGTGGACAAAGATAAGAAGTACCTAAAAATAAAGCATCGGGATCCTCGACAAGAGGAAGACAGAGGAGCGCCCTAGTGTGAAGCGGTCTAGGAAGCTGCCGGATAGCGTCAATTGCTACCTTCTCCTCGGCAGTGAGTCGATAGTTGGGGAGTGGCTGAAACCGGGTAGGTTTCTGCCAGTACAGAGGGTGTCGGGGAGCACGATCAGACCGAAAGAGGAGGCATTTTTCAGCATCCTCGGAACAGCAACAGAACTTGAAGAAGCGGGGTTTGAAATATTTGTAGGATGAGTTATATAGAGTGAAGAGCGGACTACCGTGACTGGCACTCAGAGACACCCAACCGACAAGTTTGCCAAACTTTATCTGATAAAAATAGGTGAAGACGCTAATGGAGGGCACGAGTCCGAGATGACCACAGAGTAGCTCAAAACATCTCACGAAAGCCCAGTAATTCGGGTGTAACTGACTGGGGGCTATGTTCATAAGGGTCAACATTCCCGCTTCGAAATCAGTCAGGGGAAAGGTGACGTTGTACTCCTTAAACAGGTAATCATAGACATAGGTGAAATCATAACTGTCTGGGGCCGGCTTCATGTATATACATTCGTGAGCCCTACAAGGTTTGACTACGGCATACTCAACAAAGGGGTCTTCGCATACAGGATAAACAGCCACAAATTGACCCACTTTGTCTCTAGTGTTGTATATTGACATGTGTTTGTCAACATCGCCGTACACCCAAGAATACTCAGGGATTGCAATGAGAGGGTGCGGAGGAGCCCTCTTAGCTCTTTTTGAAACACTAGAAGGCCCTGGGTTTGCAGTAGAGGATTGAGGGTGGCTTCTCTTTCTAGATCGATAGATAGGTTGTGGCGGCGCCACTAGCACAGCGGCGTGGTGTGGTGACACCGAAGGAGTATCCTCTGAGGATTTTTCCTCCTCTAGAAAGGATATGGTTCGCTCAGAGGAACTCGCTTCATCGAGGGGGCGACTTCCCTATCTAACATGTTCTTACGTGCCCCAGAGGAAGCAGAAAAAGAGGAGGAAGAAGTCATGAGTATACCTAGAGAATAAGCAAGTTGAAGGTGTGGAAGAGCGAGCGTTCCAAGAAAGCGTGAGCCGAGTAAGGTTGAAGGAAACTGAAGGAGATGAAGAGTCTAAGCTTGGACTTCAATTAATGTAAGTCGAAAGAAATCAACGTATAGGAGGAAGCCACGTTGACGACTGAGCACATGGCACCATCAGGGAGGGGGAGCGAAAGCGTCGCCTTAGGGCCACATCACATCCTTTCCTCTGCACCTCATTAATGACGATATGACATAAGACTTGAAAACGCGGGAACCTTGCTCGTTCAAGTTCCAGGCGCGTAGAGACGGTGTTATAAGTTCATCCGACAGAGTTCTGGATTGCCCGCTAGAATCGCGAACCCAAGGGGGCTTATATACCTCCCCCTATAACCCGTCCAGGTCCACCCGAGCTGTTGACGACCCAATCAAAGGATGGGTACCCTAACATCGCTTCGGCTCTGGACGGGGCGAGAGGAGAACGTTACGGGAATTCATGATTCTAAACGTCCTATGTCTTTATGGGAAATTATGCTACCAATAGTGACACTTAAATGACATATTCTAATAAATATTGCTAAGCAAATAGGGAGTATCACAGTTCTTATCCTGAACACTCTATTACAGACACATTTACTCCTACTGACTTGAGTGTCGGAGAGTCTTCTGCAGGTGCACCACCCTTCGGTTTAGAGAGGAACGAGGAGACAGAAGACGACGTTCCTTCATAAAGTCGGCATCGCACGAAGAAGACGACTTTAACTCGGGTCAGGTAAGAACATTAAGTATAAACTCTTTCTAAAATTTTGAATAAATAACTAAATTAGTTACTTAAATTTTTTTTCTGACAAATGATATTTGATTGGATATCGTGATAGTAAATTGTTCTCTGTTGGTTTATGTTCTATATTATTTTCTTTTTATTTTTTAATTCTTCCTATTTTAATTTATGGAGACTCAAATAAAATAAATTATTTTCAAATATAATAATTTATATTTTAAGTATAAACTCTTCCTAGAGTTTGGGTAAATTACTAAATTAGTTACTTAAAATTTTAAATTTTATCTTTTTTAAAAGGATAAGTAATTATTTAAATATATAAATTAACTAATTATAATATATTTAATTAAATATCATATACATAAGTATAAAAACGGAAAATGTACTGAATGGACGAAGAAGCCGAGAAAGGAAAATCAAAGGAAGTGAACAAAATCGAGACGAGGAAAAAAAAAAACCATGACAACGATACATATGATGATTAAGCTTAAAGTTCGGAATTCCTCTGCTAGTCCAAACCACATACCTTTCGTTTCTTCAATCTTATTTTCTATATATATTTTATTTTGTTTTTTTACAAATGATATTTGATTACTTTGTTTATGTATTATATATTTTTTTTCTTTTTATTTTTGAATTTTTCTATTTAAATTTATAGAAACTCAAATAAAATAAATTATGTTTTTACCCGACCTGAGTTCGACTCGTCTCCCGTGTTGAGATCGGCCTATGAATCGCCTCCCGCCTCTGAACCAAAGGGTGGTCCACCTGCAGAAAACTCTCCGATGCTCAAGTCAGTAAGAGTGTTTAGGTGTGTATGAAAGGAAATAGTATAACAGTGTAAGGATGGGATAAGAGATGATACTTCCTTTAAAACCTGAATTGTATTTATAGGGCCTTGACATTAAAGATCGAATATTTGCCTGATAATGACATGATATTTCGTCATAATGATTTTAGTGGTCTAGGATCACAAATTATCATTTTCGGATCGACTAGTATCAATTAGAATATATGTTACTTAATTCTGATTGACACTGGATTGGGCCTGGTATGAAACGGGCGAACCTAGGCTTGATTCGGGGTAGGTACATAAGCCTCCCGAGTTCGTGATGCTAGTGAATGGACTGCTCACTAAACCAACTTGATGATAGGTGCCGAGGTGGTCCCAACTTAACCCTTTTTTTTCTTTTTTTGGCTGGGTGTGAGGTGGGGCCCTACTCTTAGCGCGCCAAGTTTTAAGTTGTCGCACCTCGCATTAAATGGAAAAGTGTTTACGGGACCTGACGTGACTGGAGAGTCGTTTCCGGTCCCTCGCTATGATCATGCCACGTGGTCTCGCGTGACGTGGCTTAATCGCGCTCATCCGCTCTCGGGTGCATCATATTAAATGAAACAGAGGCTTTCCCTCTTCGTCTTCCATCAACTCTTTTCAACTAACTCGGGCAATCACTTCCTCTTCTGTGCGCGTCTACTTACTTCTTCACTTCACCAAACTACTCCTCCACTAGGTACGCTCATGGCTTCCTCTTCCTCTTTTTCTGCTTCCTCTGATAGTCGTAGGCCAATGTTGGATAGGGAGGTCGTTCCTATGGGGGAAGCGAGCTCCTCCGAACGCACTCCCACGGCCTTTAGTGAGTCCAAGTCTTCTGCGACGGCTCTTGGACCAGACTCTCGTGCGTCGCATGCTATTCCTTCCCCTAGGAAGAGGAAAAACCTCAAACCACTGGTGGGCAACTCTGGACCCTCCACCATGTCGAAGAGAGCTAAAGGTCCCTCGATAACTGATCCTGAGTATTCTTGGGTGCACGATGATGTAGATAAGCACGCTTCTGTTTTTGATACTAGGGATAAATTAGATCAATTTGTATCTGTTTACCCGGTTTGTGAGGATTCGGTTTTGGACTATGCGGTGGCAAAACCCTGTTGGGCTCGGGAGCGAGTGTATATGAAACCAAGAGCCGATAGCTATGATTTTTCCTATTTATATGAGTTTATGTTTAAGGAATACTCCATGACTTTCCCTTTGACAGACTTTGAGGTCGGAATGTTGAGTCTGATGAACATACCCCCGAGTCAGTTGCATCCAAACAGTTGGGCTTTCCTGAGGTGTTTCGAGTTAGTCTGTAGCCACCTTGGTTTCGAGCCTTCCTTGAGTGTGTTCACATATTTTTACCAAATGAAAATTGGCAAACTTGTGGGCTGGGTGTCATTAACCGCTAGTCACGGTACCCCTTTGTTTTCGCTGTATAATTCCTCATACAAATTTTTTAAAATTAAGTTTTTCAAACTTTGCTATCATCCCAGGGATAAGGAGAAACGCCTTTTTTTCCACTCTGATCATTCTCTTCGATTCCTGCTGTACTGGCAGAAACCAACTCGGTTTCTGCCTCGTTCTCGGGAAGCGTATTGTGAATCAAGAAATTCAAGATGTGTGTCATCCAATTATCCCCTTCGTTATGAATCTCAAAGACATCCTCCAGATTCCAGCTAGGCGCATACAATACCTCTTGCATTAGCGTCTTGTGTTGTCCTATCTTCTTGGTGGTCGCGAGTTTGGGCAGGACATCAGCCCTGTCGTTCTCGATTCGGGGAACGTGGACAATGTTGGCTACGTCGAAATGGAGGGTTAGATTTTTTGTCACTTGGTAGTATCTTTGGAGGAAAGGCTCTCGTGCTTGATAGTCGTCATTCATTTGCCCCGCTACTAGCTGTGAATCGGTCTGGATCTTGAGATTCTTTACACCCAAGTCTCTTGCTAGTCTCAACCATATCAGGGCTTCGTATTCGGCTTGATTGTTGGAAGTGTCAAACCCGAATCGGATAGATTACTCTACCGCCACCTCTCCGGGTCCTTCCAAGATGATGTCGGTGCCGCTTCCCTTCCTGTTTGAGGAACCGTCTACGCTTAGCAGCCAAACAGTTTTTTCTTCAGCAACTGGTGGTAACTCGGTGAGGAAGTCCGCCAGGAACTGGGCTTTCATTGGACCTCTAGCCTCATATCGTAGGCCGAACTCTGAGAGCTCGATAGCCCATGGCGTCATCCTTCTAGCCAACTCGGGTCTCTACAAAATCTGTTTGATGGGGTAGTCGGTTTTCACGGTCAGTTGGTGGCTGCATAAATAGTGTCGTAACCTTCTAGCTGAGAATACTAGTGTTAGCACCAACTTCTCCACCACCTTATATCGCTCTTTCACTGGTTGTAAAGTCCTGCTTGTGAAATAAACCGGACTCTGTTCCCTGCCCTTTTCATATACTAGGACTGCACTGATGGCCATCTGTGCCACGGCCAGATATATAAGTAAAGGAGTCTGTGCCGGGGGACTTACTAGTATTGGCAAAGTTAACAAGTCTTTCTTTATTTGCTGGAACATGCTTTCACAGGTTGCATCCAATTCAAAGGTTTTTGCTCCTTTGAGCAATTTGAAGAGCGGTTTCGCCTTTTCAGCCAGTTTTGGCAGAAACCTAGATAATGCTGCCAACTTGCCATTCAGTTGTTGTACCTCTTTCACGCAAGTCAAGCTCCGCATTCCCAGGATGGCTTCGCATTTGTCGGGGTTGGCCTCAATTCCCCTTTGCGTAATCATAAAACCGAGAAACTTACCTCCGCCGACTCTGAAGACGCACTTCTCTGAATTAAGTCTCAGATCATGCTTCCTGACTCTGGCAAGGACCGACCTAGATCTGTCGGATGGTGTTCGACCTTTTGGGACTTGACCACCATGTCGTCAACTTATACTTCCATGGTCTTCCCAAGCAAGTCGTTGAAGATTTTATCCATCAGGCGTTGATAGGTGGCACCCGCGTTTTTTAGCCCAAATGGCATTACCCGATAACAGAAATTAGACCGTTCTGTCATAAATGTCGTTGCCTCCTCATCTGCAGGGTACATCCGTATCTGGTTGTATCCCAAGTAAGCATCAAGAAAACTCAACATCTCGTGTCCTGACGTCCCGTCCACCAGTCGGTCGATGTTTGGTAATGGATACGTGTCCTTCGGGCAAGCTTTGTTAAAATCAGTGTAATCGACACACATCTGCCACTTCCCACTGGCCTTCTTCACCATTACCACGTTGACGAGCCAGGTGGTGTAGATGACTTCTCTAATGAACCCCACGTTAGTAAGTTGGGATACCTCCGACTTTACCGCGGTGCGTCGTTCCTCTCCCATCTTCCTCTTCCGCTGTGCAACCAGTTTTGCCTGCGGTAAGAGTGCTAACCGGTGGCACATGAAGTCCGGATTTATTCCCGGCATGTCTGCGGGGCTCCAGGCGAAGAGGTCTGCATTGGCTAGCAGAACTCGTTCTAACTCTTTTCTGATTTCTCGACTTGAGGCGAGCCCAATCCTTGCGGTATGGAGTCGGTCTGCACTTATTGTAACTGTTGTCAAAGGTTCACCGAAAGTGGGTCGATTTTCCTCAAACTCGGCTCTCGGATCCAGGTCGATCTCCCCGTACTCCTAGCATTTGTCCGTCGAAACAGGTGTCGGTACTGACTCTACGTTATTGCACTCGGTTGTTTCTGGGGACGGTTTTCCTTCGGCCTGAGCCGCCTGCCCTTCCATCGTGGTCCTTAGGGTATAAGGAACAACCCTAAGGCTCTGCATATAACATTGTCTAGCCTCCTTCGGGTAGGCCTTCACCGTTATTATCTCTCCGTTTGACGCGGGGAACTTCATGGCCATATGGGGAGTGGAGACAATTGCTCCAAGTTGATTCAGCGTTCTTCGTCCGATCAACACATTGTAAGTCGTCTCTGCATCTACCAGAATGTAACGGGCCGTCAGTGTTCTGTAGGCTTGTCCCCTTCCAAAGGTTGTTAGCAAGTCGATGAACCCCCGAGAATGCACCTTATGTCTAGCAAAACCGAGAAGGGGCTCGGAGTATGCCTGGATAGAAGACTCGGGTATCTTGAGCTTTTTAAAGGTTGACCAATAGAGTACATCCGCCGAGCTTCCTTGGTCGATGAGGATTTTATGCACCCTCCAATTCGCTATCGTCGCTGTCACCACCATTGGGTCATCTTGATTCGGATCGTTAATTGAGAAATCCGAATTCGAGAACGTGATTTTGGGTTGCGAACGGGGTGGTAGATAGCTAACCGAGTTGATGTTCCTTTAATGTCGCTTTCAGGAAGAGCTAGACGAACCCCCTCCCGCAAAGCCGTCTGCAATCGTCCTGACCGTACCGAATTGAATGAGAGGCTCGACGCTTGATCTCTTCAGTGTGCTTGGATGGGGGTGAGGGTTCCCTACGGATCCAAATTGGATTTCCAACATGTTGATAGACCCTGTCACCATATTTGGGTCCTGGCGTGCCTTTCTATCTTCAGCTCTTTGTTCTTTTGCTCTTTCCTCTTTGGGACCGTAACGCCCTCGGCCCTTGCCTCGACCTCGTCCACCGCCTCTTCCTCCACGGGCCCCGAAGTCTCTTGGCCCTTCTCAGAACTGGCGTCCCTTCTAAACGAAGCGGGCTAAGGCACCAGATTGGATGAGTTCCTTAATGAGGTCCCTGGCCTTTGTGCACTTTTCGGTGTTGTGCCCGATCTTCTGATGGTAGCTGCATCGGAGTACGGGATCAGTCTCAGACTGAGACCATTCCGGCCGAGAAAGGCGGATAAGGTCCAGGGCACATGCTTCCTGTAGTACTGCTTCTCGTGTGGTATTTAGGGAGGTATATCGATCGAAGCGTCCCGGCCTGGCGCGCTTCTGGGATCGTTGGCCCTCAACTGTGGACTGAGGACGTCGCTTTCGTGCTTCCGTATTCTCCTCGATGGTCATGTACCTGGCTGCCCTCGTCCTCAGGCTGTCCATGTTGTGTGGTGGGTCAGCATAGAGTGATTCAAGGAATGGGCCCGGCTTTAGTCCCACAAGAAGTGAGTGTCGGGCTACAGCCGGGTGCAAATCAGGGATTGACAACGTTGCCCGAGTGAATTGGGCCATGTAGTGTCGAAGGCTCTCATTGTCCCCCTGGACCACATTCTGGAGTGAAGCCGACGAGGTTGATGCCGGTTTACTGTCAGCAAACCTAGCGGTGAACCTAGCACAGAGCATCTCAAAAGAATTGACTGAATTAGCAGGTAAGGAGTAATACCAGTCCAATTCAAGTCCTCGCAGCATTGTTGGAAATAGTCGGCAGTGGACTCGCCCGTCTACAGAAAAGAGATTCGCTTGTGTCATGTAGGACTTAACATGGGTACTAGGGTCGGTGGTGTCGTCGTAGGTATCCATGTGTGGCCATTGCCACTTTGATGGGAGTCGTGCCATCATTACCTCCCCTATGAAGGGATGGAAACCGCTAATGTGTTCCCTTAATTCGTCCCATAATGGTGGGGGAGGAATTTCGTCGAAGGGGGTGCTGTGGTAGTGTCGCGAATGACGCCTACTGGATTCCCGTGTTCGCCCCGTTCGCGACGAACGGGCATGTTCCGTCGCCTGGCTCCTAGTCGATATTCTGCTTCCTGAAGATTCGTCAAAACTTCCTGCGAATGTCTCCTCGTTCCACTGCGTGGAGGGATTTGGATCGGGGCTCCGGGAAGACTGTCCCCTTCCTCCACGGAAGGTGGTCATGCGATCATAGAGAGCGCACATGTCTTCATCGTGATGCCTCTGCTAGTTTCGGATCCGGGCGTCGATCTTGTCTTGCGCCTCCTGCAAGGTGTTATGTACGTGGGCTTCATTCTCCTGGAGTGCGGCCTGCAACGCATTCTGGACCTTGGTCTCGGTTTCCCTCAGGGCGGCTCTGACAACCTCTACGCTTTGTTGGATGACCCCTTGGAGGGTCTCCATCACGGATGGGTTCATTGCTGCAAAGAAAATACAAACGTGGTCCTGGGATTAGTTTTACCCGGGCCCCACGGTGGTCGCCAAAATGTTCTTACCCGACCTGAGTTCGACTCGTCTCCCGTGTTGAGATCGGCCTATGAACCGCCTCCGGCCTCTGAACCGAAGGGTGGTCCACCTGCAGAAGACTCTCCGACGCTCAAGTCAGTAAGAGTGCTTAGGTGTGTATGAAAGGAAATAGTATAACAGTGTAAGGATGGGATAAGAGATGATATTTCCTGTAAAACCTGAATTGTATTTATAGGGCCTTGACATTAAAGACCGAATATTTGCCTGATAATGACATGATATTTCGTCATAATGATTTTAGGGGTCTAGGATCACGAATTATCATTTTCGGATCGACCAGTATCAATTAGGATATATGTTACTTAATTCTGATTGACACTGGATTGGGCCTGGTACGAAACGGGCGAACCTGGACTTGATTTGGGGTAGGTATAAATTATTTTCAAATATAATAATTTATATTTTAAGTATAAACTCTTAGTATAATTTTGTGTAATTAACTAATCTAATTATTTAAAAATTTAAATTTTATCTTTTCTAAAAAATAACTAATTATTGAAATATATAAAATAACTAATTAACTAATTATCATATATTTATTAAATATCATGTACATAAGTATAAAAACTAAGAGTGTACGAAGAAGCCGAAACAATCAGAATAATAGAGAGTGATCCACAAGTAAAAACTGAGAGTTATTGCTGCCTTTTTGCTACGGAATATATTTTAACTAAAAATATATTACTTTAAATGTTGACATTAGCATTTAAAGATTGTGCTCACCTCAACAACAATTTCAAATTGGTAATGTCTTAATGTAATCATGAAAAAAAAAATCAACTCTAATATTGATAATACTACAAATTGACAAATACAATTCCAAATTCATATATAACTTTAATTGCACTTATAAAACATATCAATTGTAAACGTATATATAAACTACAAAATAATTTGCTACTTAAGAGAAGATACACAATATAAATAACATAAAAGAAAATAAGTATATAAACTACAAAAAATATATAAATGACTTAAAGATAAATTATTTTGGTTTTAACATAAAAGATACCATGTCGCATGATCACAAAATAATAAGAAAAAACCATGTTGCAAATTTCATGTCACCAATTTGCACTTGACGTCTTTCATCGTTCAATGAAGAACAACATTCTTCAAACCTCTTTTGTGAATATACTTTGCAAACTGGCAGGCAAATCCTACAAAAGATTATTTATCAAATATTGAGAAAAATAAAAATGAAAAAGGTACTAATTAAATAAAAAAGTTCTTAAAAAGTTATGATAATGAAACAATCAAAATGTAAATCTATATTGTAATATTAGGTATATAAAAGTAAATAACCAACTATTTAAAAGCATTTAATGTCTTAATATTAACAGACACGTTTTAGTAGGCATGCTTAAGAATGAAAAAGTAGAGATTTTTTATGGCAATGTAATCTTCCTAACTTGTACACAACTTTTTGTAAAGATTTCAAAAGATTCAAAGTTTTAAATACTTTAAAGACAATTAAAGTTAGAAAGACTTTCAAGTGATACAAATTTAAAATTTTAAAACTAAAAATATATAAAATATATGGTATAAATAATATAGCAATAATTTAAAATTTTTTGAAGAGATTTCAGAAGTTTAAAAATTTTAAAGAAATTAAAAAAGATTTAAATAATTAATAAATAACAACTTCCTAAATAATAAAGAGATGACGTTTTTTTTTTCATTGTATTACTGGTGGAGTTCGTCCAATCGTGATATCAGATGCAACATTATCTTGGTAATTAAAATAAACATACATTATAATACATTAATTATATATTAATTAATAATAAATGTACACATTAAGTATAAAATAATATGATTTTATCTGGTAAAGAAAAAGAACAAATTTCTAAGCCTCATATCTAACCTAATGTTTGCGGTAGTATTGGTGGAGTTCTTCCATTATCATCTTACGGCTGTAACCTTATATCTGAGGTCAAAACTTGTTAATGTATGTTATTAAGTATAAGAATATGACATCCGGGTTGGGTTGGGAATGCTTTTCACATTCAGTTCGGCTTGGGTGAGAGTTGTGGCATTCGGGTTTTGCCGTGAGTGTCTTTGACATTCAGTTTAGAGTTTAGATTCGTGTGTACCTTTAACATTCGGCTCGGGTAGAGTGAGTGCTTTGGACATTCGGTTCGGCTTGAGTGCGCGCCTTTGACATTCGGTTCGGCTTGAGTGAGAGATGTGACATCCGGGTTTGGGATTGGTACGAAGTGTTACATTCGGTTCGGATTCGTGTGTGCCTTTGACATTCAGCTCAGCTCGGGTGAGAGGTGTGAGATTCCGGTTTGGACTTGGTATGAGAGAGGTGACATTCGGGTCGATTTGGTTTGAGACGTGACATTCGGGTGCAGAAAGGACATTGACATTCGGCCTATTCTCTCTTTTCAACTCAGTTTACTTCATTCAGTCCTTCATCTCTCGGTTTTCTTTTCAGACCTTCTCCACCGTGCACTTCTCACGAGACCTCCTTCACTCGAGCACTTCTCAGTAGATTTTCTCCACTTACACACTTGAACCCAACCACAGGGCAAGCATGGGGCAGCAGAGGATGGGAGTGATTCGAAACAACCTTTCAAGTGAGAAAAGCCGCGCAAAGAAAAAGTAACAAAGAAAACCTCATTTGCGGCGGTGATAGTTGGAATGACGGCAACCGCGGTAGTGGTGCTCAGCACCATAAGTTTGACTATGGGTTTTCTTGATTACTCTCAGTTCTAGACTCTTTTTTTTTTCTTTTCTTTTTTTCTAATTTTGACTATTTCTTAAATCACTGAACTCTGTTTGTTGGTTCACTGGAGACTTGAATCACAGGAGCAAGAAGAACATGAAATGAAAAAAAAAAAAAAACTAAAAAAACTAAAATAATCACAATCATACACAGTCGTATTCATTAAGCTTGAACCTCTTAGTTCATCTTCCTGACACTACACTACATGTTTTTCGATTTGTCCTTTGTAATTGTTGCAGATTCTTTGGATCTTCATTTTTATATATATATTTTATTTTATTTTATTTTGATAAATAATATTTGATTGGATTTCTTAGTACTAAATTGCTCCCTATTTGTTTATGTTTAATATTTTTTTAATTTTTAATTCTTTTTATTTAAATTACTAGAGACTTAAATAAAATCAATTATTTTCAAGTATAAACTCTTAATAGAATTTTTGGTAAATAAGTTACTTAAAATTTTAAACTTTATCTTTTATAAAAAGTAACTAATTATTTAAATATATAAAATAATTAATTAAATAATTATTAATTAATTAACTAAATATCATCTACATAAGTATAAAAACAAGCTCTAAATTCCTTTTGCTTCCAAACCACTTGTCTTAAAATTTGCATTTTGTAATTGTTGCAGCTTCTTCAATCTTCTTTCCTTCATATATATATATATATATATATATATATATATATATATATATATATATATATATATATATATATATATATTTATTTATTTATTGACAAATGATATTTGATTGGATTATTTTTTACTAAATTTTCTATATTTGTTTATGTTCTATATTCTTTTTAAGTTTTAATTCTTCCTCTTTAAATTTACAGAGACTCAAATAAAATAAATTATTTTCAAATATAATATTTTATATTTTAAATAATAAACTCTTCTTAAAATTTTGGATAAATAACTAAATTAATTACAAAAATTTTAAACTTTATCTTTTTAAAAGGATAACTAATTATTTAAATATATAAAAAGTTAATTAACTAATTATCATATATTTAACTTAATATTATGTATATAAGTATAAAAGTCGAGAGTGTATCGAGTGGATGAATAAGTGAGAGAGTGTATCAAGGGGATGAATAAGTGAGGAGAGGAAAAGGAAAATCATACTTTGACATCACTGTTCACCTAACTTCCATCTGACACTCCTACGTGTCACATGGGCTCACGAGCGAAAGAGAGAGAATGTGTTTGCTTTTTGTTATATATGGAAGGGTAATTTCATCAATTTCGTCAATTTCATCTAAGTGTTTAGTCGGGTATATCTAAGTGATTAGCGAAATTGGTGTCGTTATTATGAACGTAGCTAACCACTTATATATACATGACTAACCACCTTGATAAATTTGGACTAATTGACATGTACGGATTTAATATGGGAGTCAAAATTATGAACGCAACAAATCACTTATAAGTACACGACTAACCACCTTCATAAGTTGCAATAATTGACAGACACTGATTTAATATCGGTGTCGGAGTTATGAACGTAGTTAACCACTTAGATGTACACGAATAACCAGTTATTTAAGGTTGGAATAACTCACAGGCAGTGATTTAATAAGGGTGTCGGAGTTATGAACGTAGCTAACCATATAGATGTATACGACTAACCAGTTATTTAAGGTTGGAATAACTCACAGGCAGTGATTTAATATGGGTGTCGAAATTATGAACGTAGCTAACCAGTTAGATCTACACGACTAACCAGTTATTTAAGGTTGCAAAAACTCACAAGCAGTGATTTAATATGGGTGTCGGAGTTATGAAAGTAGCTAACCACTTAGATGTACACGACTAACCATTTATTTAAGATTTGAAAAACTCACAGCCAGCAATTTAATATGGGTGTCGGAGTTATGAACGTAGCTAACCACTTAGATGTAGACGACTAACCAGTTATTTAAAGTTGGAAAAACTCACAAGGAGTGATTTAATATGGGTATCCGAGTTATGAACGTAGCTAACCACTCAGATATACACAACTAACCAGTTATTTAAGGTTGAAATAACTCACAAGCAGTGATTTAATATGAGTGTCGGAGTTACGAACGTAGCTAACCACTTAGATGTACACAACTAAGTAGTTATTTATGGTTGGAATAACTCACAGCAAGTGATTTAATATGGGTGTCAGAGTTATGAATGTAGCTAACCACTTAGATGTACACGACTAACCAGTTATTTAAGGTTGGAAAAACTCACAAGCAGTGATTTAATATGGGTGTCGGAGTTACGAACGTAGCTAACCACTTAGATGTACACGACTAACCAGTTATTTCAGGTTGGTAAAATTCACAAGCAATGATTTAATATGGGTTTCGGAGTTATGAACGTAGCTAACAACTTCGACGTACACGACCAACCACTTATTTAAGATTGGAAAAACTCACAAACAGTGATTTAATATGGGTGTCAAAGTTATGAATGTAGCTAACCACTTAGATGTACATGACTAACCAGTTATTTAAGGTTGGAAAAATTCACACGCAGTGATTTAATATGGGTGTCGGAGTTATGAACGTAGCTAACCACATAGATGTACACGACTAACCAGTTATTTAAGGTTGGAAAAAGTCACAGGTAGTAATTTAACATGGGTGTCTGAGTTATGAATGTAGTTAACGACTTAGATGTACACGACTAACCAGTTATTTAAGGTTGGAATAACTCACACGCAATGATTTAATATGGGTGTCAGAATTATGATCGTAGCTAACCACTTAGATGTACACGACCAACCACTTATTTAAGATTGGAAAAACTAACACACAGTGATTTAATATGGGTGTCAGAGTTATGAACGTAGCTAACCACTTAGATGTAAACGACTAACCAGTTATTTGAGGTCGGAAAAACTTGGAAGGAGTAATTTAATATGGGTGCCGAAGTTATGAATGTAGCTAACCACTTAGATGTACACAACCAACCAATTATGTAATATTGAAAAAAACTCACACACAGTGATTTAATATGGGTATCGGAGTTATGAACGTAGCTAAGCACTTAGATGTACACGACTAATCAGTTATTTAAGGTTGCAATAACTCACACGCAGTGATCTAATATGGGTGTCGAAGTTACGAACGTAGCTAACCACTTAGATATACATGACTAACCAGTTACTTAAGGTTGGAATAACTCATAGCAAGTGATTTAATATGGGTGTCGAAATTATGAACAAAGCTAACCACTTAGATGTACACAACTAACTAGTTATTTAAGGTTGGAAAAACTCACACCCAGTGATTTAATATGGGTGTCAAAGTTAAGAACTTGGCTAACCACTTAGAGGTAAATGAGTAACCAGCTATTTAAGGTTCGAAAATCTCACAAGCAGTGATTTAATATGGGTGTCGGAGTTATGAACGTAGCTAACCACTTAGATTTACACGTCTAAAAAATTATCTAAGGTTGGAAAAACTCACAAGGAGTGATTTAATATCCGTGTTGAATTTATAAACGTAACTAATCACTTAGATATACACGACTAACCAGTTATTTAAGGTTGGAATAACTCACATAAAGTGATTTAATATGGGTGTCAAAATTATGAACTAGCTAACCACTTAGATGTATACGACTAACCAATTATTTAAGGTTGGAAAAACTCACACCCAGTGATTTAATACGGGTGTCGGAGTTATGAACGTAGCTCACCACTTAGATATACACGACAAAGCAGTTATTTAAGATTGAAAAAATTCACGAACAACGATTTAATATGGGTGTCAGAGTTATGAATGTAGCTAACCACTTAGATGTACACGACTAACCAGTTATTTAAGGTTGGAATAACTCACAGGCAGTGGTTTAATATGGGTGTCGGAGTTATGAAGTTGGCTAACCACTTAGATGTACACGACTAACCAGTTATTTAAGGTTGGAAAAATCACAAGCAATGATTTAATATGGGTGTCGGAGTTATGAACATAGCTAACCACTTACATGTAAACGACTAACCACTTATTTAAGGTTGGAATAACTCACAGGCAGTGATTTAATATGGGTGTCAGAATTATGAACGTAGCTAACCACTTAGATCTACACTACTAACCAGTTATTTAAGGTTGGAAAAACTCACAAGCAATGATTTAATATGGGTGTTGGAGTTATCAACGTAGCTAACCATTTAGATGTACACGACTAACCAGTTATTTAATGTTGGAAAAAATCACAAGCAATGATTTAATATGGGTGTCGGAGTTATGAACGTAGTTAACCACTTACATGTACACGACTAACCAGTTATTTAAGGTTGGAAAAAATCACAAGCAATGATTTAGTATGGGTGTCGGAGTTATGAACGTAGTTAACCACTTAGATGTACACGACTAACCATTTATTTAAGGTTGGAAAAACTCACAAACAGTGATTTAATATGGGTGTCGGAGTTATGAACGTAGGTAACCACTAGATGTACACGACTAACCAGTGATTTAAGGTTGGAAAAACTCACACGCAGTGAGTTAATATGGGTGTCGGAGTTATGAATGTAGCTAACGAATTAGATGTACACGACTAACCACTTTGACGAAATTGATGAAATTGATGAAATTACCCTTCCGTATACAACAAAAGCAAACACATTCTCTCTTTTACTGGTGGGCCCACGTGACATGTAGGAGTGTCAAATGGGAGTAGGATGAATAGTGGTATCATAGTAACGTTTTCTAGTAAAAAATTGTGAGAATGAACCAAATCGAGAAGAAGAACAAAACTGAGAGAGATGAAATGAAAAAAAAAAAAAAAAAAACCAAAAAACAAAAAAAATTTCACCTAACCACACATCAACCAAAAAATATATCTTCTTTTTTTTTCTTTTTTTA
>Ga0099824_1004684_pt1 | contig 19608 bp, 9 predicted proteins | sample SiratrowhiteBW_FD_76837 | JGI IMG/M metagenome (GOLD analysis project Ga0099824, IMG submission 76837) | Root nodule microbial communities of legume samples collected from California, USA - Siratro white BW | ecosystem: Host-associated > Plants > Roots > Nodule | place: USA: California... | reverse complement strand
ATATATATATATATATATATATATATTTAAAATAATAAATTATTAAATTAAAAAAAATCCAAGTTAATAAATGTCATTAATTTAAATTACTATTACACTTAAAATCTTGAACCAAAATTAAAAATACTTTAAAGGAATTAAGTTAAAAATTCACAAAATTAAAATGTACTTCCCAAAAATAAACACCTTTATAATGTTTGGAAGAGAAACCAAAATTACAAAAGAGAAAATAAAGAGTATCTTATAATAGTTTTGCGGTCAAAAGTTTATGATAGACACCTGCCCCCAATTATCTTTATTTGTACTACGGATAAGGTTTTTAGATATATTCTAATTAGACTTAGATACATAATTTAATTTTGTATATGATAATTTATTTTATTTTCAAATGAGAGTTTGGTTGTTAATAAATTGCATACAACATTATCCTCATAACAAGCGTGGCTTGCGAAATGGTGTAAAAAATTATTCATGGCTTCATTGCCATTAAGGTGCACATCCCATCCGAAAATTATTCACAATTTAAAACATGTTTGGTTGAAAGGTATAATTTTTTTTAATCAATTCTAATGTCAAGTTGAGTAAAGAGTTATTACTTTTTTTAAAAGTAGCTTTTATCACTTGGGTGGTTTGTTTGCGGATCCATAAGACTTTTGAATCTCTTTATTTAACTTTTGCCATTAAAATTGAAGTACAATAATTTCTTTGTCATAAATAACCACAATATTTATTATAATTGTCCTTAATTCTTTTATCAATCTTCACTACTTGATCCTTTGAACATGTTTATCTTCATCATCATGGTTTATAGTCTGTGTTATTATTCAATCTCCATATTGCTGGTGTTATCTTCCAATAAACAGCAGTTAATGTTTGAGGTTATTAAAAATACTATATATTTTGCAAGATATTCTTTATTATGCATGTACTATTTTATTTATTATTTATTACTTTGACTTAGCAGTGTCCTCGCATACATAATCCCTCCTATGGTTGTGCATACAGAGAGACAACCATTGCTCCATAACTAAAGACAAAGAAAATTATTTTTAGGTTACTAAAGACTTAAAATATTACCAGAAGGTCTTATTAGCCATGGGTTTTATATGGTATTATAACATAAGTTGCTATCCAACAATAGGCAAACCATGTATGGTTTATTGTCTTATTAAACAATTAAATAGGGTACCATGTAACCAATAAATTAAGCAATTTGTCTTATCCAACATAAGTTGTATTGCATTTGAATGGCTTAATTAATGGTTGCTTTTCAATTGTTGGACTCACTCTAAGTGCACATTATTGTTTCTGTTAGCACTAATTGGAATGCTTCGGTACATAGACCAAGAAGTATTTTATGTTGGTCAAACCCATGATTAAATTAATTGAACCAAAAAACTTTAAATTTTTTATTTTTTAATTTAATAATGATCTATAATTATTTTAAATATTTTTATGTTACCAGAATGACTTTTAGGATGATTTTTACAAAAGTCTAACAAATTTATCATGCATTATACTTTATAATTGAATGATAATGAAAATCCTTTAAATGACTCCTTTATATTAAAAAGTAAAATAACAAAACAAAGAAAAGTCCATTGAGATAAAAAGTTTCTTTATTATTTTTTTATAGTATTCTTTCAAACAAATTTTTTAACTGTCTTGAAAATATCCCTTTTTAGTTTTTCAGATTTCTTATAAGTCTAAATACATCATTCTAACTCATCAAATTACTAGGAAATCCTTATTAAACCCAATTGACCTAAAATTTAAAAATGAACTTACACTTCTTCTCAAACTTAGAAGACAGAGCCTGAGTAATCTGTATCCCTCCTGCATTCGACTACAATCCCGCATAACATTAACATACAATAGTTAAGTGCAAACTAGAAGGGATAAAATGAAATTCTTGGACTTCCAAATCAGTAGCTACTATCGCATCAAGTTTAACCCTAACAAAACCATGATAAGCTATTTTAGTGATTTTTCTAGTAGCTATAGAAACATTTTTATGGGTTTTTTAACCGGGTTAAGGGCTTTGTTCTAGCAACTAAGAAACTTATTGAAGTTTAGTGTTAGATCATAATTTGTCTCCCTTTGGAACATTGACAATGTTTTCTCTATAATAGAAGGTTGGTACCCTTTTGCTTTAGATGATTGTACTATGAAAAAAACTCTTGACTTCTATGCTGACTGGAGTGTTTATTGATATGGATCACTCTTTTCTCTATCACAGTGACTTTTGGTGAAACATCCAAACTTTGTCTTTATGGCTGATATAGAGTATTAACAACTTTTGCCCTTTTTGTTATTTTTCATACCTTATCTACTAGTTGACACTGTCCTTAAAGTGATTGAAAAGACTTAATGTGTGATTGAAAAGATAATTAAGTCTTAAATTTTATAATATATTTACATTTCTTAATGTTAATAACTTTTGCAAGTTATTAATAAGTAGTAAATTTATATTGAAGCCTTAAATTTAAGTTTAAATATTGAATGATAACTATTTGCCCAATATTCAAAATTATACAAGAAAATAAACTATTAGGAAAATAATTAAATTACCCCATTTAATATGTTGACACAGGTTTACATTTTTTTTTGTCTTTTTCTTTTTACTGCTTTTGTCATTGTTTCATTTCTCTTACTTCGCATGGTTTACTTCTCCATTCCTCCTCTACTTCTTAATTTATAACAACTTTTGTTTACTCTAGATTTTCTTTTTCATTTGTGAAAAAATCTTAACTACACTCAAGACGAAGACCAAAGCATAATTGAAGACGATCGAATGATTATAAGTTCAAAGGTTCAACATTCAACGATAGTTATAATAGAGATTAAGTAATTTGTTTTTCACTTAGAAACCTAAACTTTTTTATTTTATGAACATTGTATGAAGAGGTTCAACGAGGAGGAGAGGATATTTATGCTTGTATGTGTCTGTGACGAGGTTTTTGGATTTCAATTAAAGAAAAAGGTAAGAATTTATGATTTTTTGGGCTTCACTAAAAAATTATACAAAAATATTTTGGATGTAATTACCCTAATTTTAAATACAAACCTAATGATGTTGTTTTTGCATTTTCTTTTTCTTGACAAAGGTGTTTGTAGGAGAAAGTTTAACTAACAACAACAATGTTTGTGTGTTTCTATGTCAACTATTGTGGATTAGGATATGAAATGAAAGGTAAGAGTTTATGTTTTTTTGAACTTCTATCAAGAGTTATATTATTTTTGGAATGTAGCTATTCTGATTTAAAAACAAGCTCAATAATGTTGCTTTATATTTTCTTGCACTTATGAACAAGCCGAAAGTTGATTATAAGAAGAAGTTCAACTAGTAATAATAGTAATAATAGTGTTCGTGTGTTTGTTTAACAAGATTTATGGATTATGATATGAGATAGAAGGTAAGAGTTAGGTTTTCTTAAAATTTCATTAAGAGTTATACAAATTATTTTTAGATGTGCTTAATTTGATTTAAATGCATCCTTAGTAATATATTTATATTGTTGTTATTGTATTTGCTTCCACTTTTGAACAAGATGAAAGTAGTTTGTGGAAAGAAGTTCAACAAAGTGAAAAAAAGTGTTTATGGGCTAGGATTTGATGCAAAAGATAAGAGTTTAGGAGTTTTTAGGACTTCCACAAAAAGTTGCACAAATTATTTTAAATGTGCTTATTTTTATGTAAATACAACCTCAAAAATATATTTATGTTTTTATTATTGCACTTTTAAACTTGTTTGAAGAAGTTTACCTAGGCCAAAAGTATGTTATGGATGTGTGTTTAAACATTTATGAGTTATGTTTTGAATGACAAGGTAATGGTCAGGTTTTATGATTTGGATAGTAGTAGTTAGTCATACACCCAATTCTAGTTTAGGTATTTGTGTAATAAGTTTTTGTACACCCTTATTATTAGTAGTTCTTGATTCCTTATTCCAAACCTTTACGATGTTTATAATTATTTGCAAGTCCAAATACTAGATAATGGGGCATGCATACCAAATTTGAACAATTGTGTTTTTAACACCTACCGACAAGTTCAAATTATGACTTAACCATCAAAAAATCAAATCATTTATAGATGTGTTGATATAGTAATCCATAAAACAATCCAATTGTTAAGTTATCCAATTTAGTCTATCTATTGAAACTTTTTGTTGATGTCAACTCTTTAATTGTTTAAAAGTATAATAAACTCTTATTTGAAATTTTGTGTAATAAAAATGTTGTTTAGAAGTATAATACATTTTCCATGTCCTTTGGTTTGGAATCAATTTCTTTTGGTCTCATAATTGACTCTCTTCCTTAGTTATGTTAGCATTCGTAACGAGGGTGAGTTGATTTTAAATTTTTTAGGATCACATGAAGTAAATGTTGCTAATTTTGCATTTGGTCCAGTGGCAAGATATTTCTAACTTGACTATTGACATATATTGTTTCTTTAATAGAATATCCAATTTTTTTGTCTTCTTTTTGTATAAATTGATCGCATTCATGAATGGGTGTATGTTTTGCAATATACTATTATGCCAAATTCAATTAATTGTTCTTTTGTTGGTTATGATGTTTTGGAAGACTAATGATCTTTCTTAGGTGATATAGTTATGTGTGAAATTGTTAGGTCAAACATTCATGTATTAGAAAAATGACTTAACAACTCATATTAATAATTATATCATTGTTAGAAATGGATTATCTTTGTAGCTAGAGAGTTCTCATAAAGTAAAACCAACAAATCAACTTTGATTTGAATCTTGGAGGGTTTATCAAGATATATATTATATAAATTATTTACTATAAAATAATAATTTCCTTATATTTTACCTTTCTATATATCATATCAAATGTGATTTTTTTTTTCATTTTACTATTTCCCTATCACTTACTAGGACACACACACATTTGAAAGTAATCACTTCTAAATAGATAGATATCATAGGATGTTAATTCAAATAAGTAGAGTGAGTGTGTAATGGCTTTTGCATACCCTTACATGGATTTTTGACTAATAATATTTTATTTTATTTTTTTAGTGTTTTATCCTATTGTTTTCTATCCCCACTTTATACTAATAAGATATGATAATAGTAAAATTAAGAAATTATATTTTGTTTGTCAATTTAGATATTTTATTATAATTTTTGTAATATGAAATGTATACCAAAATTTAATAAAGTTTTCTTCTTGTTAGTTGCATAATACAATTCAACCTACGTGAATACTCATTTGATACGCAAATAACCGGTGGGGTATAACAAATAAAGTGTAATCACTTTGCTTTATAATTAAAGACCTTAAATTATCACTTTTGATAACTAGTTGATATATATTAAAGAACCGATGATAATTAATTAAAAACCTTAAATTGTTTACTTTGGATAACAACAATGTTTCTTATTGGTACTACTTCTACCTATGTAATGTCATATCTCTTTTTCTTTTTTTTTATTGATACAAATAATTATAATAAAAATCACTTTAAATTTCATTTATTTGATAGAAGTTTCTACATATGAGCATGGAGAGATTCTTTTATACGAGAAAAAGAACCTAAGCAACTAATCAATAACCTTCTTATTTGGAAACAAACAAAACATAACAAACTTTTGGCAAACCCGTCTAAAAGAAAATGAAATATAACTTCTCTAAATTATCCATAAAAGTAACCTAAAACTTTTTCATTCTAATGATGTTGAGGATCTGGTCCAGCAGGTGATAACCTCTCTAATCTTGCTTCTTGCATTGACCTCCTGTGTTCATACTCTCTAATTCGTAAAGTGACGACTAAATCACGTAAAAGAAGTTCAGTGTTAATCCTTTTACCAACGATGGGTGAAGACTTAGGCAAAACTCTTGCCTCTGAACTCACAAAAACCAATGGAAGAAAAATTAAGAAGATAACAAACATTTTTGACACCGTTGAAGCAGCCATGATCTTACTCAAATTATGTCAAGAAAACAAGTGCTCTCAAATGACTATGTGTATGTATATTATAGCAATGTGAATGAAGTAGCATGAGAAGCCCTATTTATACTGATTAAGGTTCAATGCAATCCACTTTGGAGGGTTTAAGTTGATGAGTTCCATTGGAGGTTAAGATAACACATGTCTTTGTTTAACAAGTTTAGAAAATTAATGTTTTTAATCTTATGGGATGAAGGTTAGTTGGTCGGTTCTCCATCTGAAACATAAATGAATGTCAAAGCCGACCAAACCGATTCATCTTATGTTGTCCTGTTCATCAAAAAACCTTATATTATTGATTAAATGGAGATAGATTAGGGAAAGTAGTAGTACCAAATTTGGGTCTAGAGCAACCCAAATCCTTTGCATCCATGCCACAATCACATGGGCACAACCATTCTGAGATGAGAGAAAATCACATGGCCACGTCATCACCTTGCTGGAACACATATTCCTGTTACAACATTTGCTTACGACATAATAATCCATGGAAAAACAAATTCCTTTTTCGTAATTCGTCCCTTTGGCATTCGAATGGGAAAGTGTGACGCGGCCTATGGAGAAAAAACATATTGACCTTTTTGAAGATGTCCCAAGTCAGCTTTCAACAAAGTCAGAATAAAAAAATCCCTTCATTTCCTCTGTGTGAATCCTTTTTACTTTCTTTCACGCTTATTTAAATCAATATCCCATTGTCTTAATTTTTAATTAACAAAATATTTACTGCAAACATTATTTATTATATACTATAACAATAATAAGGCTGAGGTACTTAGGTATATATTTATTATCCTTCCTTTAGAGTGCCTCTGTACTCAATAACAATAGGTTGAAGTTATAATTTACATGAGTATTTTACATTGACGTTGTTAATATGAAATTCTCTCTTAACTTAACCATAGACATCCATCTTTGTTTCTGATCTATTTCAATCTCACATGCGTACCCCAATTCGTTACTCTTTATATTCTCTTAAATTTTTGTTTCATGTTTTGTAGCTTCTGAGACTTGAAACATTTTATGTATTTCTCATGCAAATATAAAGAGTTTTATTATTACTATTATTACTATTATTATTATTTTTATTATTACAGATTTTGAAAGTTAGATTATTGTTATTATTCTTTCATATCTCAATATTCAACATAATTTTTATCTGGTAAAAAAAAATTTCCAAAACACAATAATATTTAAAGAAAAACAAAAATCACTTTCTATATCGAGTAAAAAGTACACATTTTACACCCACTAACCATATAAAAATATACTTTGTACATATTGAAATTCTCCAACTTTATAGATCAATCACATTTTATCGATTGATCAATATAAAAAATATTAAAAATAACACACATAAAGAAGCTCATATATTATAAAGTAGTGACATACTATTAAAATTACATTTCCTGGTTTGGAAATTCATGTACATTAAGTATTTGACTCTATTTGTGAAGGTTTTCTTGAAATTAAAATATAATATTTTATATTCTACTAAAAACTATTCAAAGTTTTACATAATTATGATATTATATTATTTCGTTTGTTTAAATTTAAATTAGTGAGGGAATGTGTTGATAATATTTAAAGAAAAAAATTATTCATAAATCAGTATTTTTATAAGAAAATACTTATTTTGCATTATTCTTAGTTATGTTATTTTAGGATTTTTTAACTATTCATTCTTTTCACATTTGATCTTTTTCCCTTTTTAGATTCAGTTTCTTTCTTTTTATCGTTTGTTTTGCCAACGAAATTGCACGTTCCGGTGTTGTGGTTCTTATAAATTGTTGACTATTGAGAGAGAAAAAAAAAAAACCATAGACGCGCAAACAAAAATAGCAAAACAATTTTGTCTATTTTCAAAAAGAAAAATAATAGATTCTCTGTTTGTGAAAAATGGTTCTTTTCACTATTTGTCTCTCTTCGCTTTTCCACTTTTAGAAGAAGACACGATTAAAAAGATTTAACATATCTATATAATTCATTTTTAGATTTTTAACAATATTCTGTAGGTATTAAATTAAAAACATTATATTAAGAGTAGCATACATACAATGGAACAAGAAGTGAAGAACTGTCTTGGGAAGAAATTAGAGTAGAAGGATGTAGGAGTTCGACTTGGGAATGTAGAATTTCCATCCATAATTATCCAGGATGCTTACATTACGGAGGATAATATTAGAGAAGTAGTTTCACAATGTTACAATAAAAAGAGTCTGGTCCAGATGATTTAATTTTGCTTTTATCAAAAGCACGGGGAGATCATTAAAACATGAAGTGATTAAAGTTGTAACTTCGTGGGTTTATAACAAAAGATTCTAATGAATATTTCATAATTCTAATACCGAAAATAGAAAATTCAGTAGGTCTAAATGATTATAGACCAATATTGTTAGTCGGTTGCATATATAAAATTATATAATCAAAATTTTGGCAACCAAGTTGAAGGTTGTCCTCTCAAATATAGTTGATAATTGGATAATGTATTAATGAATAATAAGGTGACTAGTAGAAAAAACACATTTAATCGTAGTTATACAAAGCTTACAAGCGTGGTTTCAGAATTGCGGTTAATCCAACCGCGATAAAAAGTATTGAAGATATCATCTGGTTTTATAACCGTGATGGAAAGTATAACATACCACCGCATAACGCCCTTCACCTTCCTCGTCGTGCCGGAAGAGTACAGAATCGCTGCCACGTTGGACTGAGTCACCGATGGGGAGGCGGTTGGACTCGGAGGCTGAATCTTAGTCCGAGTGAGGGAGTTGAACTCGGGTGAGTCTAGAACGACCATACAGACATGAAACTCACGTGTTTTTTCCGCGATTGAAGTCACTGTGAAGACGATTGCAGGTTTGCTAAGGTGGAAGAGGCGCTTGAGCTCGAAAGGTGTGGAGAGAGGATTCACTGGAGAGACGACCACGCCTAGGGAGAGGAGCGCGAAGCAGAGGATCGAAACTTGGATGATGTTTGGGGAGAGAACGAGTGTAGTGTGAGATTTTGATAGTTTGAAAACTGTGGTGATGTTGGCAGCTAGGTTCTCAAAGCAGTGGATGAGTTCGTTGTAAGAGAGGCAGTGGCCGGAGGTTGAGTCGATAATGGCGATGGAAGAGTCCGGAAAGTGGGAGTTGCGACAGAGGAAGAGGATGTAGGAAGCGGCAAAGATGGTGGCGTTGGAAGGAGGGAGAAGAAGCGGTGGTTTGAGGTTGTGGAAGCAGAAAACAATGGCCTTCTTAGTGGTGGTGGGGGTGGCGGCGGAAGCTAAAGAGAAAGAGAAAGATACCTAAGTGGTGGTAGGGTTGAGGGAAGCACTGTGCAAGAGAGGGAGGAAGACGAAAGTGTAAATGCGCAAAACTGAGAGGGTTCCCTAAAACAGGGGATATGAGTGTGGTTGTTAGTGGGAACCGCGCTCTTATCCCACATACCATCACGGTTGTTTAAACAACCACCCTTGTATCTTCTTGCAAAATAATTTAAAAATTATTTTACAGATACTGGCATGGTTGTTTAAACAACCCTGATGGTATCTCCCTGCAATTTTTCAATTTAAATATTTTTGTGCCTTACCATCACGGTTTTCACCCCAACCGCGGTAGTATCTCCTGCAACGTTAATACAATTGCGGTTGTTGTGGACAACCGCGGTGGTATGGTTGCACTTAATTTCAAAAATGCCACTACATTATTTTTAATTGCAGTTCCTTCTTAACCGCGATGATATCCTGTCCTGAAATGTGTTTTTTCTACTAATGGGTTATGGAAAATGAAGCACAGATATGTGTGGTAGTGAAACCATAAAACCTATAATTAGGTGAATTGAGACTCTCTATTACGTGACAGATAAGTTCAAATTTAGTAAATTGTGAATTATTTGGACCAGTGACACAAAGTCATCTAGGATTTCACTTCTAGTAAATGGGAGTCTCACATAAGTGTTCAAACATAAAAAATTTCAGACAAGACGATCCCTTAATACGTTCTTGTTTCTAACTAATTAGTAAGATAAGTTGGACAAACTACACATAATAATCACCTTAAAAGTGTTGCAACAGAAAGTAATAGAATAAATTTAATATGTTATATTCTATATGCGATACCTTACTAATATATAAACTAATAATTCAAAATATCTTAATTGTTAAAACTATTCTTAAGATGAACATAGGGAGTTTTGGTTTAGGAGTGTTCGTCATCTTTCATTACCATGGGTTTTGCCTAGTCCTCCTATGATTTTGTATCTTTTTTTCTTATTTATTATATATTTTACGTTATGACATATAATTGTTGATTTTGAGGTGTCAGTTTAGCTGAGATTCAAAGTTTATAGTAATGCCTACCATGAATTTTATTTAAAAAAAGACTATTTTTACTATGCTTTGAGATAAGATTAAAGTTGGAAGTAAAATTTCATAATAATATAAGATTGACGGGTCAAAAATTGAGTAGGTTTGAAAAGTTTTTAAAAATATAATGAATATCAATATTTTTAAACTATTAAAAGCTATTTAATATTTAAATATATTTTTTATTTAATGGTAACCGAAATATGTTTTTCAACTAACAAAATTAAAATTCAATAAATTTAATTTGTTTTACCGAAATAAAATATTTTAAATAAAATAGTTTAAATAAAACTAATTCAAATTCAATATGTTTAAATGTTTTGAAAAAAATTCAATTTTAAAATTGGGAACGCATTCTTAAGTTTGCAAATATTTCTCATATATTAGTTGCAATTGTAACCTATTCATTTGTATTTACTAAGAGACTTCTCATTAATACTTCATACTGCTTTTTACATTTACACAAATTAATATTTTCATGCCCAAACTAACTTTTGGGGTAGCCTCAGTGTGAGATGGCGGCGCCCTCAACCAACAAGAATCATGAAAACAATGATGATAACGCCGACTTTGAAAAACACGATAAAAGATTCTCATAAATATAAAATACACAAACAAGTCCTATTCTTCTTCAATTTCTTAGCGCTATCATTGCTCATAGAAAACCAACTTCCATACACAAACATGTCCTATTCCCACACACGATTACCTTAACACTACTTAGCCGTCATGGAATATTGAAAACACTTTTTCTTTCTACACGAAGGGTATATTTTACTTCAACTTTATGCTCGTAACATAGAATATTTATTGTTATCCATGTTCTTTAAGGTACTATTCATGTCACAGTTTTTCTTTTTTATCATACAAAAGATAAATAGTGGCATTCATGTGATAACAGAAAGTTGTGGGATAACCGTCCCACAACTGTGCCACACATCCTAGGACTCATAAAATGATCTTAACTGCATAAACTATTAGCTTGCATTGTCACCCTGCTATTAGATTAAGCATGCACGATTATCATTTTTTTGATCTTATCTTTGCTCAATTTATCCATCTTCAAACATGTCACTGTAACAGGACGGTGCCACTTGAAAAATGAATGTATATACAAATTAAGCAGAGGATAAGACTTAAAATTAAATATAAGTTTCATTTCCTAATGTCATGATGGCATAGGTATATATAACTATATATATCTAACCTCCAACTGAAAAGAACGAGTAAAAAAGACATTGACTTTCGGAAGAATTAATGATGAAGACTATTGACTATTTGGGGATAACCCTAAATATATATCCAAACAGCACTATAATTAATGGGAAAGTGTAAGCATAAAGTATTTATTATAGAAGTATGTCAATCCCTTTCTTTATCTCCCAACCCTTTGTTGATAGGACAATCACCTTCTCGTCAGACCCTACTAGGCACTCACTAATCAAAATTATTAATTAGTGAGGGAAATCGCACTTAGAAAAGAATTAATTGTTAATGTTCTTTTCCAATGTATTAGTGGAGTTCGGTCAATGGGATCAATGTTAACAAATTGCCTTCCTCGTATTTTTCTTTTACAAAATGGTAAAAGTGAAAGTAGGTTACTTCAATATGTGAGTTATATTCAAATAATGTAAAGGCACCATTAAGAGATTTCTATATTAAGTGAATCCCTAAGTCCTAAAAGATAATTACCATGGTTATTAAAACTAAAATTAGTGACTAGTTTAAAAAACTATTCAGTGACAATAAAATATAGTTTTAAAACTAATCAACATTCTCAATTTTAAAATAGTTTATGAATTAGTCTAAATATTTTATTCTCTAGATCCATTTCCTTTTTATGGATTTATTATAATGGATGAAAAATAAGTTAAATTAGTCATAAACCGATAAAATTGATGGAAACCGATAATTTAAGCAGCTTAATAAAAAATTTATTTTAAAATGTGAAATGGTGTAGTTTTGGGTTGAAGGTTTTTTCTGTTTTTGTCACAAAGAGCAGAACCCTAAACATGAAATCGGAGCACAAGGCTTTCCCTTGGACTCACCTTCTCTACTGTATTAACTCCATTCCAATCCCAACTTTAATTCAAATAAATTCTTATTTCGAAAATATTTTTTGCCTAAAAAATCTAATGTTATTTTTTTCTGCCAGCTCACTAATTTTGGTTGATTGTTGATTAAACAGTGTTGCAGCGTGAATATAATAAATATAAATAAACAAATAAGGCAAATTATATAGGCACTGAAGTGTTGATCAATATTGAAGATGGATACTATACTATAATATGCTATGAATTATCACAGTTTTAAGTGAAGTGAAGTTTACTTTTTTAATACATATATTTTTTGTTTAATATTGTTTATTGCGGTCCTATTTTAAAGAATATTAGTAAATATGAAGCAATATTAATTCTAAGAGAGATTCCAACACATGCCATGCACATAAGAAATGTATAATTTGTATTAAAGTGTTTAAGCTAGATTTATCTTAAATTGGTAATTTCTATTGATAAAATTAATATTTATTGATATGCATGAGAGAACAAACGCACATGAAGAGGGATACATGTGCAGAAGCATCGTTACCTAAAATGGTTTACTTAGAAAACTTATAAACACTGAACTCTGTCTTTTTATGAAAACTGCTAAGAGTGGAGCAGCACTAGTTGCGATCTCATCGGTGTTTAACCTAACAAAAGATGCTTCTCACATGTCATGTCCAAGACAATTATACACCTCAATAATTTCATAATCTTTAGCAACTGACATGCAAGTTTCATACGGAAATGCTGTTACAGAGGACATGGAAATCCCACAAAAATTTCAAAAACTAAGATAGAAATTAAGAAATCGTAGGCTTTGTCAGGATTGCATAGAATAATAAATTTAATTAATGTGGTATTTATGTTAGAGGGCTCCCTAACCTAATATTGAAACAGTCTTCTTACTTATACTCTTGAATAATGACCATTGATATTTTCATTAAAATACCATTGATATTTTCATTAAAATACCATTGATATTGTTATTAAAAATTGAGTTTAAAAAAGGTTATTTATTAATCAACTGACTTAAGTTGATAAAGGAAAATACTAATGAAATGGTCAATACATAAAATCATATTAAGGCAATATATAAAATCATATAATTTCAATACATATACTAGGTTTTTTACATATTTTACATCAACTACAGATAATTAAAACTAATTTATAATATATAAATAAGTACAAATCTCATTTTATAGATAAGTTCTTAAGATTAAATTAGGTTTAAAATCTATTTTTTAAGATGATATCAAAGTTTATTTTTAACAAGATTTAATAGATATATATATTGTATTATTCATTATTGGATTAGACTATCCATAAATATTTAATCTCATCTATTAGTTTGAGAGTCTTGATGTGATAAAGATGTGTTAAAATTTTACATTAACTAGGTATAAGATTAATTTATGATATATAATTAAGTGAAATTTATTATTTTAAAAGTTGGTTTTGTAAAATTAATTTAACTTTAAAATTCACTTTTTAAATTCTTAAAGAAGATGAGAAGGGTTTCCCCTGATATATAATACTTTTATTCTTATAAAATCTATAAGTTAGTTAGAGTTTCTTTTATGCCTCATTAAATTTAGAAATCATACAAAAATTCAAGTGGGTAGACAATGAGACAGAGGAATCGAGAAGAACATGAGAAAAATATATAGAATACTTTAATCGGCAACATTTCACTTTTTATGGAGTCAAACTACTAACTCCACACAAACATCGGATAGATTAAACTAGATACATGACATCCAGTTTTTTCTTAAAAACGGAAAACAAAATCCTCCTAAATGACAAAGTAATTAAAACATTACTAATATCTAACACTATCTTCAAGAAAAATTACTTATAAATACAAATAACTTTTAACATAAATTTCAAATGAATTATTTAAAATTAAAGAAAGTTATTACTTATACAAATAAAAACATTACTTTAATACGAATCTCACATACAAAAATTGTTTAAAATTAAACTAAGTGGGATAACATCAAAATAATATTTTACTATGAATAACTGTTTTTAATTGTAATTAATATATCTTGAAACTACATGAAAATAATATTGTTATTTATTACCGAAAGTACACAATCGGAGACCAATGCACTATCCACCGATCTGGCCATATCTCACCATCACTAAACTTCCACTTGCACATGATAACCTGAAAATGTATCTACAAAGAATCTACGATCACTCACCATATGCCCTCGTTGTGGTTCATCCAATCATCCCACAACTTACACAAAAATGCTACATAGTACACAAAGAAAAAGGAACATTTGGATCCTAATCATCCCAAAGGGAAAGGTGACAGACCCTACTAATGTTTCTGCATTTTCATGTTTCCATCTGAGAGTGGAAAAGGGTCAGTGGTGGTGAGGATCTGGACCACCAGGACTCAGACGGTTCGGCTCATATTGTGTTCCCAGCAGCTGCTTCCTTCTCATGATCTCCTTCAACACTGTTTTGGCACTCTCCAAAAATGCATGGTTTTGGTTGCTGCTTTGAAGTGAGGAAGGAAGAGGCCTTGTTGCATCATGGCACACCAACATTGTTGTGAAGAGAAGGACAAGGCATAAATGTTTCAAACTTGCCATTGCAAACGATTTCAGATATCGAAACCAGCCAAAGTGGTGCGGAGATTCTATGCTGTGATAGTTGGAGTATATATAGGCTCATAAAATTGTCGTTTTGTTATGAATTTTTATTTGACACATGTGTAGGAAATAAAATATATATGGTTGAATAGCATTCGTAGCGATGATGGTAAATTGGTTCTGTCGTGAGATGTGTAGCGTGCGCACTTGTATTGCAAAGTCAATCACTAATGAGTGCATAGTTTTTAATAAACTATATAATAAATGTCTAAGTAAGCAATATTTGACAGGTAAACCAGAAAATTGTGCTCGTCTCTCTTTTGCATCTATTTTTGTCAAACTTTCTGCTGCTATTCACCGAAAAAGCAAACTCATTTTATCCAAGAATTTAGGGATCCCTTGAATGTGAAGAAAAGAATTATTCTTAATTAGTTCTTATAAGGGAACGTGGTGTTATTACCTAGTCTAATATTTTGCATTACTTGATGTTGATGTCAAATTGCTTAGCTTTCGTTTAGAATCCCATCTCCCAACAAACAGGTGTATATGCATCTTTTATAATTCTAATGTCAAAGAAGGAAAATCCCCTAAGTTTGAATGAGTTTACGCCAAGATTTTTTGTGGGATGTGTATATAAAATCATAACTAAGACATTCACGAATAAAATTAAGTTAATATTTCCAAAAAATTAATCGGAAAATAGTGGAGTAATAGTAAAGGTAGATTACAAAAAAAATTTATGATTTCAGTGGATTGAAACTTTATATGCTATATGATAGATAGACTTTAATAGTAAATAAATAGGATGGATAAAATCATGCTTGGAATCATCCATATTCTCAATTTTGATAAATGGTAGCCATACAAAAAATTTAAACCAAGGAAGGTTAAGACAAAGCAATCCAATGACATTTTTTCTGTTTTAATAGTAAAGACTAGTTGGAATGGTAACACATACAATTGAGAAAATTCTTTATAAGAAGTGAAAATAGGAAGGCATGGGAGTAGAGGTAATTCTATTGTAGTTTGCAAATAATATTTTATTACTTTGTGAACCTAAATACCAAAATATTATGGTTATAAAAAGCATTTTGCAATACTTTGTATTGATATCAATTTTCATAAAAGCCAAATAAGTGCAACAGGTATTGATAATGATATGTTGTATCAATATTCCCTGATTTTAAATTGAAGCTATATAGAAAATACCCTTAAAATACTTAGGAATGCCTAACATATAAAAAATATTTCTTTATTTTTAACGAATTTCTTTAATTATATATGTGTGTAATGATTTATCATTGGTAAAAATTTACAATAGGAAATAAATATTTTTGTAAAATCATAACTAAGACATTGCCTAATAGGATTAAGTTAATATTTCTAAACATCAACAGTCAACGGTCAACATTTATAACAGAAGAGATATACTAGATAGCATTTTAGTAGTAAATGAAATGGTCGATGACATTAAGAGGAGAAAAAATAGTGGAGTAATAGTAAAGGTGGATTACAAAAAAAAAAATCAATGATTCAGTAGATTGAAACTTTATGTACTATATGATGGGTAGGTTAGGCTTTAATAGTAAATAAATAGAATGGATAAAATCATGCTTGAAATCATCCATATTCTCAATTTTGATAAATGATAGCCCTACTGGAAAATTTAAGCCAAGGAGGATTAAGACAAGGCAATCCAATGATATTCTTTTTGTTTTTAATAGTAGCAGAAAGACTAGTCAGAATGGTAAGATATACAATTGAGAAAAATCTTTATAAGGAGTGAAAGTAGGAAGGAATGGGGTAGAGGCAATTCTATTGTAGTTTGCAAATAATATTTTATTACTTTGTGAACCTAAATACCAAAATATTATGGTTATAAAAAGCATTTTGCAATACTTTGTATTGATATATGGTCTTAGGATCAATTTTCATAAAAGCCAAATAGGTGCAACTAGTATTGATAATGATATGTTGTATCAATATTCACTGATTTTAAATTACAGTCATATGCAAATACTCTTAAAATACTTATGAATGCCTATAGGAGGAAATCCAAGAAGAGAACAATTTTGGATATATGTGATAGAAAAATTTATGAAAAAACTCTCGAGATGGATTTGGATAAAAAGTTAAGAATATCAAGTTTCATAGTGATGCCTAACATGAACTTTTATATAAAAAAACTCTCAAGATAGAAAGGAAGAGTGTTATCTTTTGCAGGTTTGTGTCTACCTCATTAAGTCTGTAATTACTACTTTCCAATTGTTTTATCTATCATTCTATAAAGCCCTTAAAAGTGTATACAAAGCAACAACAAGGATCCAAATGAAACTCTTATGGGGTTGGGGTTGTGGTTGTGAGGGAAGGAAGACATCTTGGGTCAAATGGGGGAATTTGTGTAAACAAAAGGATGAAGGAGTGTTGGGTACAAAAGATATTGAGAATCTCAACATAGCCTTACTAGCAAAGTCAGGGGCCATGGAAGAAGGTTTCAGATTCTAAGTACAAGTCATAAAGAAACCTAAATGAGAATATAATAGGTCAGAACCAGTCATGGTAGTGGAGAGACTTACGTCCAATGTGTGGAGATGTAAGCTAACAATCGGTTTGATAATAGGATAAAATGGGTAGTAGTGATGGAACAAATGTCAAATTTTGGGCAAATAATAATTGGAGGTAAAATCTAATGTAGAAAAGAGACAGATTTACAAGGGAAGTTATACGGGAACAACAACTTATGTCACAAATAATACAAATTGTTAAGAATAAAGACACCAAATATACATGGGTGTGGTTAGAAGATGATGAAGGCACCTTCTTAATAAATTCTGCGTATAATGCATTCAATAATCTAAATACAAACCAATGTATAGAAGTGTTTAAACACTTTTAGAGTTTAAAAGTACTCCGCTTGGCTCAACAGTTTACATGGAGACTATTGTTGGATAGAATACCAACAAAGACAAACTTAGAGAAAAAGAAGGATAGGGATAGAGAATCCTTTATGTTTACTATGCCAAAGACAATATGAGACAGCAAACCATCTATTTATTAGTTGCAGTGTAGTGAAAAAAATTTGAGATATGTACTACAAATGGGTGAAAATTATTTCAGTAAGAGACAATAACCTAAGTAATCACTTCTTACATTTTCACCTTACTAAACTTAATACTAATCAAAATAAGGTTTGGAAGGGAGTGTGAGTAGCAATTATATGGAATTATATGGGAGATATGGAGTCAGCAAAATAGGATATTTTTAAGCGAGGAAAAGTGGATGAAGATGAAATGTTTTGTATGGCTCAACAAAAAGGTGGGTACAGATTAAACATAAACTTTCTAGATTGAATTTTGCATACTCTGATTGGTTATAGTGCCCAATACAATGCCTTAAAACATTGTAACACATTACAGAGCAAGCATGTACAAATATGGGTATATTAAATAGAAGTATATATGGAGCAGATGAAAATAGGAGGATGTAAACTTGTAAAGGGGCACAGAAGGAATGCTCTTTAGTAATGAGGATATTAGTCTAGTTACTCATCATAGGATTATGCTTTAAAGTATTCTATATGATCTGTGTCAAAAATGCAAAATAAAATTAGCAATGCAAAATCACATGTTAAATCCTAGCTCTAATAAGGTATATGCTATTCCAACGTGAATGGTAGAGAAAGGAATTGTATGTTATGCCCTCCAAAGAGGGTCGTATATGTTGTTGTGATTGCAGAGTTACTAGAGCTGGGAGCAGTTGAGGCACATGCGACATTGAAAATTGAACAAAAGAGGATAACAAAGGTAGTCTATGTGTCATAAGGTGATTGCAGGTTTACGTGAGCTAGGAGCAACTGAAGTACAGCCGAGGTTGAAGACTAAAGTGAAGAGGTTATTAAAGGCATTTTATATGTCACAGGCAAGCTAAAGCATGGAAAAATAAAGCTATAGTTTGGAAAAATGTTGCAGGCTGTCATTATTCAATTAAGTGTTACACTGACAAAGTGATTATACACTAATGGGGAATATTGACATAACAGTGAAATATACTCTGTATTTTTTGTTGTTATGTTGGATGTCGAAGATTATGTTAAATGATATATTTACACGTCTCATGCATATCTTAGTAAAATATATTGGATTACAATAGTAACAGAGTGTACTCTGTAGAAAATAGATAAAACAAATCTTTGTCACCTTTTGTATGAAGGTTAGATGTCTCTAAAATATTTCATTTTAATTTATTTATTCTTCATTGATAAAATTAAGTATATATCTTTTAACATATACACATATTATTTTCTGTAGTTAGAATGTGTTTGTTATTTTTATTTAAAACCTTTTCAAAATTGTTTTTTTTTTTACCTTTCAAGAGAAAAACTTTACTAAATAAAGAGTTAGATTTACCTTTCAATTGATAATAACAAAAAAGATAATAAAAGAAAACACACACCTAAACAGTCACATTCTAGTGGTATATTTGTTATAAATATACATAAAGTCTTTTTACAATGAAAATTAAAGTCATATATATATATATATATATATATATATATATATATATATATATATAATATATATATAAAAATAAAATATATATAATAAAAAAAAAAAAAGATATATATTTTTTT
>Ga0099824_1004682_pt1 | contig 19611 bp, 11 predicted proteins | sample SiratrowhiteBW_FD_76837 | JGI IMG/M metagenome (GOLD analysis project Ga0099824, IMG submission 76837) | Root nodule microbial communities of legume samples collected from California, USA - Siratro white BW | ecosystem: Host-associated > Plants > Roots > Nodule | place: USA: California... | reverse complement strand
TTTACTTTGTTAATTTGAGTCATGAGTCAAGAGAAGACATTTGATCTTAATTATTTTGAATTTCAGGTGATAAGAATGAAGGAAACTAGAGCTTGGAAGTTGCATGAGAAGAAGAAATAGAAAAGATTTGAAAAAAAGAGTTATTCAAGCTGCAGAGGAAGATTCGCCCATGCGACATTGGAGCGAGGCAATCTCGCCCGAGCGAGGATGGTTTTGCCTGGGCAAGATCAGTCCAGAGAGCACATCAAATTTGCGCCCAAGCGAGGTGTTTTCACCCGAGTGAAAAGTCACTTATCCAGAACCCGAAAGAATGCGTTAAAAGAGGATTTTAGGGTTTTAGAAAGGGGATCTGGATTGGGAGGAACTAGAGGGCCAAAAAGAACAAGAACTACTGAGGATTCCTGTTCTTCTTTGCAATCTTTCTTCTTTGAAGTGTAATGGCTACTATGAGTAGCTAAGTTCCGCAACTTTGGGATCGAATGTAACTTCTTGAACTCATTTGTATTTTGGTGATTTTAAATATAATATTCGGTTTCTACTCCATTGCTATTTTCATCTTGTGCTTAATGCTTGATTTTATCTGATCATTAGAGTCTCGCTTTTGATTCTTAAACTTAACTGGAAAGTATTTTTTAGTTTCCGACCTAGATGAAAATAGTCGATATATTGGAATACTAGGGATAGGTTTCGATATATTGATTGCGTATAACATCCGTTCTTAGCGCTGGGTAATTTACTAAATAGCTGAGGAATCAGTGTTTAGGAAATTTCCTTATGAATTTCATATCAGAGGAATCGGTGTGAATGATTTTTATATGTGCATCAATTGAGATTAGTTACTAATATTGTATTTTATTATCAAGTCCAAAATATGAATGAGAGAAAGAGATGAAATTCAATCCCAAAGTCCTTCTAGATCTTGCAAACTCTGTTTTATAATTGTTACTTGTTTTTAATTGTTCTTTTACGTTCTTGACTCAACTTATCATCAAATCTTCGTAAAACCTTTACTTACTTAGTGAGTAGTGAAGCTAAAATTTAAAACAAAACTGTTCTCTGTGGGAGCGACATCCTTACTTTATAAATCTATACTACTTGTGACTCGGTACACTTGCCGAATAAAAGTCTTAACACTACCACTTTCAGGTTTTATGATACTTCCATCAACAACTTTTAGTTTATTCTCTGACAATAGTGCACGTCTTATATTTCTGCTCCATGTATGATATTGTTTTCATTAAGGGGTAAAGAAACTAAAACCAATCTTAGACTTTCTACAAGATGTAGATAATAGGGACTAATAGAATTTTAGCTCATATCAACTCCTAGGTGTGTAAAATCTATATTTTCTTTAAATCAAGAAATTATAGAATAAAAAGAAAACCAAGAACAATAACAGTAGAAGCAGAGCAGGTCTTAGCCTACTCTGATACCATAATAAGAAACAAGCTCATTCCAATAAGGCCAAAATAAAAGAAAACCTGCATTTTAATTTTTCACATAAGTGTCTTCCGTGTCAGCATTTCTAGATGTTTCTTGTCAGCATTTCTAGATTTTTCTTCTTTCATACTTTTACCTTTCGTACGTATTACTTTACTCATTTGTTAAACTTTGTAAAATCGTTTTTAGGATTCCATCATGGATGTGAAGTGGTGACTAAGCTTCAAGATTCTAGAGATCATTTTAGATTCAATCATGTTAGAAGGCTTGCAAAGAAGATGAAGGCACATTGGGAGGAAAGCGAGAAAAGAAGACACAACTAGCAAAATAGATCGTCAGAGAAAAAAACAAAGTAAAACGAAAGATAAAATTTTTAATTTTAAACTCTAAATATTCTTTTATATATATTTTTTATATATTTTTTATATATTTTTATAAGTGTGAGAATATATATATATATATATATATATATATATATATATATTAAATATAGGTTAATAAACCTATAATAACTAATAAACAAACTTAATACTTTGACAACATGAAATTTATAAAAAATAATTACTTAAAGAAATAAAATGCAAGTATGATATAAAAGCAATAGCAAGGAAAAAAGCATCTATAGTTAAAAATCTCGGTAGAGTTAATATAAATTTATGGATTAATTATCAAGTATTTTATAAAGTATTTTTAACTTGGTTCTTATTTTAAAAAATGTTCTATTAAGTAATAAAAAAAATTATTTTATGGATCTCGTCATCAATGAGATGACGTAAAACCTTCTCCAACTCATCGCCCATCTGGCTCTTGGGGAGTGAAAGAACCGGTTGAAAGAAGAGATGGTACGAGTGAATTAATTGGTGAGTTAGAATAAAAAAAGATAAAAGTAACATTTACGTCACCTTGCTAACAATAAAAATCATACAACGTACTTAAATGAAAATAAAAAATACTTTTAGAACACTCAATAAAATAAATATTTTTAGTAAAATTTAATTAAAATTAGTCAGTTTTATAAGTTGATTAAAATTTAATTAACTCCATATTTATTTATTAAAAAGTTACTTAATACAAGATCTGGCTTAGAAGCTATGTTTGGGCGTACCAACCTGGTGCGACGTCGCTTTCTCATTAACCCTTCTTGACCACACATGCTATTAACACCACTTTTGCTGGCTGAAACGTTGGAATATGTCTTATGAGGTTGTTCTTCTCGATCTCATTTTTGGTTGACACATCACGTGGGAGCTATAACACTAGGAGAAGACACTGTTTGCTTTGGGGGTTCAAATATTACATCACATTGTTGGAACAAGTGCTTTCAAACCTAATTATCGAATTTATTTACCAAAAACAGAAGAATACACCCATTTGAATTAGCTCTTTATGGTATGAAATAATGAATTTATAAGAGACTTCCCTAGGTTTAAAATTTCCATATAACTTAAGCTTAACAAATTAAGAATTGTCGTGACGAAATGAAACAACGCGCGACCAAACTTAATTTGTTAATTAGTGGTTTCAGTTGTTGGCTGTGTATTATTCATTGCAATCTCAGTCAAACCGAATCATCTCACTAAAGACGCAAAAAATTGTCAACAAGTGTGTCAATATTCACATAAAAGAATTGAGTTGGACACAACGAGTTTATTATTGTTGTTGAAACTTAAATTATTAAACAAAGGGATATAAAAGTAAAATAAAAAATAAATAAAATTCCCTCAAAGAGAGTTTTAATTATTTAACTTTATTATTTATTTCCAGAATTGGGCCAAGCCTTCTCATCCACTAAATTGTTGCAATATTTATTTATTTATTTGTTTATTTATTTACCTCAACAAGTTAGTGGACGAAAAATAACACACAAAAATTATGAGGCTGTTTCAGTAACTTGGTTGGTTTCCTGATATTCACCGACAAATTTTAGAATGCATTTACCGTTGATTCTCTGTTTATTTAAGTCCTTTCTTTTAACGAAGCCAAACCCACCAAGTTATTCTATCCGAATATGTCCGTAATGCCCAAACTGCCCCTAACTCAACCAACTATATTTCCACCTTTATTCTCATGCTGCAAACACAACCAACACCAACTTCTTCAACAACAATCACCACCTTCTGCATTAAAATCCCACCCATCTCAGTTCCACAAAATCTATCTCACTTTTCTGTTTTCTCTGTCATCACTCTGCAATCCTATGCCTCCAAACTTGTTATTTTCTAGTCTTTGATTTGGGTTATAATAATTATAAATGTTCTGTTTTTGGGTTAAGTAAAATGGTTTTCCTTAATTTAGACATTCAAAGTAGCTTTGTTTTTGTCTTCTAATGAATGAAAGTAGCGTCTTTTTTTCATGTTTCCTTCTTAGAGAAGTGCCTATAAGTTGTAACGTAAGGGATTAAATTGTACAGCTTGGTTTTGAGTGTTTTTTCCTGAGTACTTTTACAATGGACATATGGAATAGTTGGTGGGTTTTGCAAATTATGCAGTTGCTAGGACTGTTTAGTTTTTGGATTTCATTTGCAAAGTTTAGGACTTTATTCTCAAGAGCTTTTGGTTATGGTCACAAAGTTGTGAAGGGTGATTGCAGTGCCTGGATCTTTGTTTCCTTCAATGGGTTGGTCACTGTTGGTTCTTTCCTATTCTTCCTCTTGGTCATTTCCTGGGCTTATTTATTTGCATTTCCCACGTCTCCCACAGTAATTAAGAGTTATGGGACTTCCAACAGTTCTTACTTATCTCTTCAGAGTCATGATATTCCCAACAGTTCTCATTCCTCTGTTCAGAGTCATGATATTCCCAACAGCTCTCACTCTTTTGCTCAGAGTTATGATGAGATTTTGAAATCCAATGTTTCAATGGACACATGCAATGTGTTTGAAGGAAGTTGGGTAAGGGATGATAGCTACCCTTTGTATGATGCTTCTCACTGCCCCTTTGCAGAAAGGGGTTTTAATTGCCTTGCTAATGGGAGAAAAGATAGAGGTTACACAAAATGGAGGTGGAAGCCTAAGAACTGTGAGATTCCAAAGTTTGATGCCCGTCGAATACTAGAACAACTTCGTGGGAAAAGAGTGGTTTTTGTTGGTGATTCGTTGAGTAGGACGCAATGGGAGTCCATGATATGTTTGCTAATGACAGGAGTTGAAAATAAGAAGAGTGTCTACGAAATCAAAGGCAACAAGATCACAAAACAGATAAGGTTTTTAGGTGTAAGGTTTAGCACTTTTGATGTTAGAATTGATTTTTATCGATCGGTATTCCTGGTGAAGCCTGGTTCTGTGCCCAGACATGCACCCGAGAGGGTGAAGACTACGCTCAGATTGGATAAGATTGATGACATTAGCCACGAGTGGATTGATTCTGATTTTCTTATATTCAATTCAGGTCACTGGTGGACTCGGACTAAGCTTTTTGACATGTGAGTGACTTCATTCTCCTAAGACTAATATGATTTGCATTTTTTGTTTAGATAGTAGAAATACATTTTAATACCATGGCCTCGTTTTCTATTTCTTTTTATAATTTCAACATTGAATTGTACCTTTCTGAATGTTTTTCATGACTCGTGAGTATTACTGGAAAGATTATAAAATTGATCACATTTTGTCTGTTTCTAGAGTACTTGTGGTCATGTTTGAAGAATTTTAATTAATGGTATTACTTGTATGAACCAGTTTCTCTAAAGAAAAGCAAAAAATCAGGTTTGGTAAGATACCAAATAGTGATTTTGGCAATTCCGATGAGATGTATATATATCATCAAAACTGACAAATGAAATTGTCTTATCACCAACTCCCTGATGAGGCTTCAAAAATACGAAATTAGGCTTATTTCTATTGGTATGATGGCCTCTGATGAACAAATTGGTCATTGATCAGCTGTATATGTAAAACTGGTTTTGACTTAAACAATAGAGCTTGTTGCCACGAATCAGAATATTGTTGCTTTCAGACTTTCTTTTACTCCTCTGGGATGGGCTAAAGATGGAACTGGATTGTTGAATTCTGCCTTGGATTTTCTTAAATTTTAACAGAACTAAAGGGAATGATGTAAAAAAAACACCACGGTTTGAATAATGTTCTGATAATCAACAGCAACAACTTTGAATTCTCTTCATCTTACACTCCCTTTCCTTGAATCATCAATTACATATATGACCGTAAATGGATTTTGCTGATAGTTGGTAGTATATCAATATGCACATGATTTAAGCCACTATCATCCTCATATTGTCGTATATGGTAACTTTGTTGACACTTTTTATTATCTTAAAAATGACACTGCCAGGATTTCACATTAGTTAGAATTATAGAATTTGTTACACAAACTATGCATAGAACTACGGTTTGTCTGTTCATACATGACTGGGACTAATTTTTTAGACTATGTATCAACCATTTGGTGCTAACGTGATCTTCAGACAGGGGGTGGTATTTTCAGGTTGGTAACACGCTGAAGCTTGGAATGTCAATTAATTCTGGTTTCAAAACAGCTTTGCTCACCTGGGCATCTTGGGTAGAGAACACAATTAACACAAACAGGACAAGAGTTTTCTTCCGCACCTTTGAAACATCTCATTGGAGGTGGGCACCATATATTATATAACTTCATATTTCTTTAGCAATCTGAGACAATAGCTAGCTATGAACCAAAAAAGTAATATTTACCATTCTTTAAGCTTTATTAAAGAACTTTATGGTAGCTGTCAAGTGTTAATGATTAAGATGCTTTTTGGGTTTTGTGGCAGTGGACAGAACCATAATTCTTGCAAAGTTGCACAAAAGCCTTGGAAGAGAACTAATGGGAAGGAGAGAAGCCCAATTTCAGATATGATCAGAAAAGTTGTGAAAAATATGAGTCCTCCCGTGACAGTTCTGCATGTTACACCAATGACTGCATATAGAAGTGATGGGCACGTGGGGACTTGGAGTGACAAGCCATCTGTGCCCGATTGTAGCCATTGGTGCTTACCTGGTGTTCCTGATATGTGGAACGAAATTCTCCTCTCACATTTGCTACCAAAAGAAGAACCAAATTAACATCAGAGGGACCCAACATGGTAGGCCTTTTATCATCTAAGCCATATATAGCTTAGTACTCATTCAACTCAGGGTACCAAACTTGTCCTATATACCACTCAAAATGCAAAAGTATTTTGAGAACGTGTCAATATTAAACTCATTGCATGAAAATAAAATTGAAGTTACGTTTGTATAATGAAATAGTACTTTTATTTAAGTATTTTATCTATAATTATTGTTATTAGTTAATGTCGATAGCCTACTATGAAGTAATTATTTACTATTATCATTAAATTAATGTAAGGTTTATCAGATTTCTTTTATTCTTTTTCCAACTTATTATTATTTTAAAAGTTAGCAATTTGGTTGTATGTGACAATGAACACCGTCATCGATTAAAGTCAAAATAAGTTTACCAGATTGAAGTTAAAATGAATGTCATCTGTCACTCAGTGAATGTTAAGTATCACTTTATTAACATAGTCACCATGAATTTGAGAGAAAATAAATTGCATTTACTTACATTTGAAAAAATAAAACAAATTAAATACTAATAGTAGAAAAAAAAAAACAAAAAACACAAAAAAAATATTTAACCTTAATTTATGTTATTAAATAGTTTATAATATATAAAAGAATGCATAGATGTACACGACCCAACATAAAACTATTAATGATTAATTTTGTATAATTATTAATTAATATCATAAAAATAAACGTATTCAGCTTTATAGATTGAGCTACACATATATTTCTTTCCTCAAGAATGAAATCTCAATCAAATTACCACAAGAACAACTCATTTACAAAACACAAAACGGCCTTTTATTTATGACGAAATACACAATAACAGCAGCAAAGCCTTCTTTCGTTCTCTACATTCAAAGACAAATTCTAACAGACTCAATAATCCCGAAGGGATTAATTGTACATAACATTTATTTTCTTCTTTTCTTAACCAGAAAGAGAACAAGTCCCTCCACAGGAACTGTCATCATTCATTTATAGTTCTACTCTGCCATACGAATGATGCATCTGATGGACTCCCCTTTCAGCATGTAATCAAAAGCTTTGTTAATTTCTGAGAATGGAACGGTGTGAGTGATGAATTTGTCCAGTTCCAATTCCTGCAGATAAGACCAAATTAGCAGATAAGACATCAATTTGAATGCCATTATAGACAACAGAAATCAAAATATGCATGTATATACGTGTATGTAAGCTTACCCCATTCATGTACTTCTCCACAACTGAAGGAAGATCAGTGCGGGGTTTGTAGTTTCCATAGAAGGTACCCTTAAGAGTCCTCTCGTTCAAAAAGTTCACTGGATGAGTTTTGAATGCATCATCTTTGTTTGGCACTCCAACAAGTACAGCAACACCCCAACCCTAAACAAATAATCAAGGATCAGCCCTAGAAGCTTCATATAAATTGGTTAGCACCAAATAGAGAAAACAAGGTATGATTTATGTACATCATGAACACATTCGAATGCTGAGATCATAGCCTGGATGCTGCCAGTACATTCAACAGCACGATCCACACCCCCATTTGTCATTTCAGCAATTACCTGGAAGCCAAGATTCACATCTCAATCAACATTAAGAAAATAAACAATTTTGAAAATATAATTTGTCCACGGACTAACCTCTTGCACAGGTTTGTTATGGTCTTTTGGGTTCACAAATTCATTGACCCCAAACTTCTTAGCTGCCAAGAAGAACAAAAATAAGTGAATAGCCATTTAATATATGTTAGCCGAATTCCTTCATTTATTGGAAGAAGAAACCACTCTACCTTCTTCAAATCGGCTTGAAACTAAATCAACCCCAATGATTCTTGATGCACCAGAAATCCTTGCCCCTTCAGCAGCCTATAATTTGATCAAAGATAAGAGCAGGATTTTATATTGCAATTTTATTATTTTCATAATAACTACAATGCTGATACACAAAGACATTAGATTAACATACAGCAAGGCCAACAGCTCCAAGTCCAAAGATGGCAACAGAAGAACCAGGTTTCGGTTTTGCAACATTGACAGTAGCCCCAAGACCTACAAGCACGGATGAGAAAAACTGTGTTTGATGTTCACTAACATTATTATTACAAACTTAATCTCAAGGTCAGGATCTTCCAAACCTGTGCATATTCCACAACTGAGAATACAAATTTTGTCAAGTGGGGCAGCAGCGTTGACTTTGGCAACACATCCAGCATGGACCACAGTGTATTCACTGAATGTAGAGGTACCAACAAAATGGTAGATAGGTTGTCCCCTAATAGAAAATCTTGCTTCATTATCATGGATCATGACACCCCGATCAGTGTTGATCCTCAGCAGATCACACATGTTGCTCTCCTCTGACTTACAGTGTGCACAGTCCCCACACTCCCCAGTAAACACCGGAAGGGCATGGTCCCCGGGTTTCAGATGAGTCACACCCTCACCTACACTTTCCACAATCCTGAATAACAAAATCAATAGCCCAAACTATAAGCAAAGATTGATAAATGAGATTGTGTACGGAATGTTCAGAAGAGAAACATACCCTCCAGCCTCATGACCAAATATACGAGGAAACAATGGAGTCTGGCCCTGTATCGAGGATATAAGAAAGGAAATCATGTTAGATTTGTGAAACCTTATTGAATTTATTGTTACCTATCAGTTAATGGATCTATTTCCTAGCATTTTCTTAGATCGGATTAACTATTTTTGATGGATCATAAAGGAAAATGGAAGTGAGGTAAAAAGGTGTGTTACCTTGGCTTCCCAGAAGTAAACATCAGTGTGGCAAAGAGAGGTGTAGAGGATCTTCAAACGCACTTCACCGGTCTTTGGTGGTGCCACCTCAACTTCCTCAATCACCAGTGGCTTCCCTGCCTCCCATGCCACCGCGGCTGCCACATTCATTCATTCCAATCAACCCACTCAGTTAGTACATTCATTTTACACGAAAGACATTTCTTTTATTGGCATAACAAAAATTTGAAAACCCAATCTGTAATTGGTAATTGCTAAATAAGGAGAATCTGTACAACTTAAACAAACTTGTATATATCATTAACCACTTTAAAATGAGAAACAAGATTTCAAGATCCAACAAAACTAACTTCATAGTTTAAAGTGAGAAAGGACCCAACTTTTTAGTACCCACCAAGAAAAGAGTTAAGAATTAAGGTTTTTTCTTAAAACTCGAAGTGACCATAGCATGGATGCATGATTAACATGTTAATAATAATGAAAAACAAAAACTTTCTTAAGGGACAAAAATAAAAGTCTGAGAACTGTGCTATGTAGAACATCAAAATTGTAAACAGATAAGGATAAAACGAAAGTGAGAAGAAGGGTGGACGAGGACCTTTGCATTTGATGACCTGACCAGCAGTGCTCGACATGTCTGCGAAGAAAAGATGAAAGAACAAAGCAGAATTGATGAACTTGTATTGAATGATTCACTGTGACTTGAAAAAGAATGTAGAATATATTTATAGTCTGATAGAGTGATATTGAAGGAAAATAAATGGACAATACCACTCTGGTTATGCTGTTGTTTAGTATTCAGGCGGCGCCTTAGATTCTTCAGACAAGCTTCGAGATACCAATTACCACACAACACAACAAAACAGCTCCTGGTTTTAGCTTTAATTTTCTTGAGCTGTTTCTGACTTGTAACACTCAGCAAGTGGCAATTCTCATTATTTTCCAATCTCTCCAAAGAGATTTTCTTAACTAGTGGTAATAGGAAACACCATTAAATATACACTTTCTTTCTAAAGTCATAATTTGTATCTATTTCATTCCTTAAAAGTTGTTCCCTAAGTGTGTTTTTACTGTACTTCCACATGATTAAATTTAGTAATAGTTTATGTTTTTTATTTATAATTTTAATGAAGAAATTAAATGTCAGGTTGTATATGCAACTATTTAAAAAATTAGTTTTTCAGTTTGTCAATTGACTATAATTTTGAGAGATCTACTTAACTTAGAAGACTCTAAATTAAAGTACACAGACATTCATGAATCTAATTTATACAGTGACTATTTTCTCCCTCAATGGTACATTTATTCAAACATTGGATAATTAATATCAATTATAAGTTTATAATAACATGTAAGATAAAATTAATTGTTCCACCTTTATAATTGAATAAATTTACCTTTTAGTTTTCATATTTAAAAGGTATATATTTTAGTCTTTTAATTGTTATACATTATGTCTTAATATCTTTTAACTCTTACTATTTAAACAGTATAGATTAATAGTTATTACAGGTTATATGAATAGAAATTAAAAATAATTAAATAATATGGATTAAATGAATTATTAACTGTACCTGTTTAATTTTAAAAAATACACATTTAACTAAAAGACAGAAACAAATTAGGTTATTTATTTAAGTCATAATGTAATGAGCGCGTTGAAGAGGAAGCGGTGCACAGTTTTGGATGCACACACACCGTTTCAAAGCAGGGGCACAGATTTCTTTTGTCACCGTCAACTTTTCACTCGTAAGCTTTTAAAATTAATTTCATGTTTTGAAATTTATACTCCCTCTTATTCTTAATAATAGACAATATTTCACATTCGATTGCACAAAATAATAAAAATATTAATTTTTATTTTTAGTAAAAAATATTACTTTAGTATTTCTCATATGAAAAATCACTCAAATGAGTATTTTCTCTCCATAATTTGTGTCAATATTTTTTTATAACAACAATTATTTCTTTTTTCTATCAAATATCAGCCTCTTAAATAGAGGGTTGAAAATATTAATTTATAAAATATTTACCCTTATTCTTTTTTCCTTTAAATTTATTTGAGTTTTTTTTTTTAAATTAGATTCACTATTATTATCATGAATTTTATTTGTTAATGAGAAATTAGATGAAAAATAATGAAAAAAGTATTCATTGAATAATTAGTTAATACAAACCACAGTTATCTTATATTATTGATTAATGTATTCAAGTGTTCATTTATAAACTAACATATCAATAAAAAAAATTAAACAAAAAAATGATAATTAAAAAAAGGTGGATAATTATAAAAAAAACAGGTTGATCCTCTGTTTAGATTAATAAGTGGGCAGATATTGAAGATCAAGTAATTAAATTTAAAATAGGTCACCTTATATGTTTAAAACAAGTTGCTTAAAAAATGAAAATAAGGTACAGTTTAATGTAGTTGTTGCATAATCAATAGCTGTTAGTTTAAACCCCAAAATAAAGTTCGATTCTTTGTGCTTCACGAGGGATGTTTCTAATGTCTTGGTAGATGGAAAATAAAGTTTGTAAGATGGATCAATCAAAATTCAAGTTCCCATGATTTTGGAGGATTTGGATTTCCTTTTAAATATTTGAATTAATTTTTTTGTTTTTAGTAAACATTACGTCAATAAATTTAATATTTTTTTCTGTTAAAAAGCAAAACCCGTCTTAAGAATTACACTGAAGTATTTTTTCCGAACCGAATTAAGTTGGAGTAACTTATGTTATAATAACAACTTTCATCGAAGTAACTTTGATATGTAAAAGGAGTGAACTCGCCAGTGAAAGCATACATCTCACTTTAAGTGACCCAACATAAAGCTCCATTGTGTAGGGGAAAAAAAACACTATGAATAAATATAATATTTTTTTTTCTTTCATCCTTCTTATAAAGTTGGTTTTAATCCATACTACATTATTGTAGCTAAGGTACCGGCAAAAAAAATAGAGATAATTTATAATACTTTTTATATGTGATTCTTGTTATAAAGTTGATTTGATAAACATGATATTATACTAACAAAGTAATAAGACTATCAAACTTCTCGTGACAATCTTTGGGTACAAGTCAAATTTGATAGTACCTCCAAAGAAGATTAAATTTTATGAAAATTTTAGCATTCATGATCCTCCGAAATAACATTTAATTTTCAATAATAAATAAAAACACAAGTTTTTCTTTATAAAATAATTGGAGATGAAAAATAGTTTGTGTTGAGTTGGATGATGGCCTCTTTAAGCATAGTGGATATGAGAGTGGTTATGGTTTGGAGTAGGAGTAAGGATTGATATTAAAAAATACCCCAGGGAGAAAAGGGATGTGGTGATTGGGAAACGTTTGGGGATATGATATATTTTGGGGTCGTGGGGTGAAGGTAGATCTAAAGAGGTGTGTTGGAACGTAAATGGAGAAAAGTAAGGAAATAGAACAGAGTGGTGGAGGAATGTGATTGTGTAGATATGAGAACCTTGAGGAAAAGTCAAATAATGAATGTGTTCTTCATAAAACTTGTGAAAAGAAAGTTTGAAATGATAAATGAGAATGTATATATTCATCAAGTTCAATGATAATGGAGTGAGTGATGATTTGTATAATTACTTATAGAAATGATCTTCTTCTAATAACAGTAGGAAATGACTTATATAACATATTTGTACTCAAGCACAGATCTCTTTTATCTTTGATACTAATCCTAGTTAGACAATTGAATAAATCGATTTATACATATCCGTATTTATATGTATGATGGAGAATTATGTAAAAATATTTATTCTTTTTTACACAATACATAACAATTATTTTTTTTTTATTAAAGCTCATTCTAAGCACAAAAATAACATATGAAATTTATTAAAAAAAAGAAAAAAACAAGATCATGGAGTTAGACCAAACTTATGAAAAAAAAAAACAATGCAGACCAATAAAAGTAACCCACAAGGATAATATGAAACAGCAAATAAATAAAATTAAGAAAAATCAATAGAAGAGTGAAAAGATATCTATCTCTTATGTTAAAAAAATAATAATAAAAGAGAGAAAATAAAATAAAATTGAGATGCACAAATGCATTAATTACTTTTTTTTGTAGTACTCAGGCTAACATGTTTTTTAGCCATTTTGGAAATACTCTTCTTTGGTCTTCTAGGTTTTCTAGAAGTCTGAACACACCCTTTCAACTTATCTAAATCATTAGGGAACCCTTGCTCTACCAGATCTGTCCAATACTTAGAAATCAATTTACACTCCTCATCAAAGTTAAAAGAAAAAGCATGAGTAACCAACACCCCTCCAACATTCGGCTGCAACCCCATAGGATATGAACCAGCAGCAGTTAAGTGCAAACCAAAAAAGCTAAAACAAAACTCATGGACTTCCAAACTAGTAGTCATGTGGCAACAAGCATAACCTTAGGAAAACCATGAGAAATTATTTCAGTGGTTTTTCCAATAGCTATAGAAGCATTTTTAGATAGTGTCTTAGGCCTGTGGAGTGATTGAACCAAATCATCTTCTTCTGACACATCAGTTGCAGACATCTTCAAAGCTTGAAAAAACATTTTCTTCTGCGCATAGTAGCTGCAAAAGAAAATTTTTTAGTTTGTTTCATATTGATCATTGAGGCATCCATAAGAGATTAAAAACCTCGCGAACTGCATATTCACTCAGTAGAAAAGAACAAACCACGAAAAGAAATTACAATTCATTATAAGAAAATCATAATACAAATAAATGTGATTACCTAAGAAAATCACCTCAATCCCACCAAGACAAATATGAATAAGAAAAGACTCACCGTCAAAAGTCCTAATCTCTGGAAAATTAAGGTTATCGTATTTCCTGAAACCAAATGTGTATCATAGTACATAACAATTCCTTTGTAAAGAGTTTTCTTTTATTGACTTTTTTCTCATTCTGGTGCAATTTCTTTTAGAAATTCCCATAATGGGTAAAAGAAAAAATCATTCCCATTATGGGTAAATCATACCAAGTTGGCATAATTTTGTTACGAAAAATTAATGAAATCATGTCACCATGACACGATTTTAGTGTAATAAAATTGAAGTGAAATTGTACCACATCAGTACAATCTCAGAACAACTGAAATCGTACCACATCAGCACGATTTCAATTAATACTTTTTCTTTCATTCTTCTTATATTATAAAGTTTGTTTTAATCCATATTACATTATTGTAGCTAAGGTACTGGAAAAAAAATTAGAGATAAATTATAATAGTTTTATATGTGATTATTGTTATAAAGTTGATTTGACAAACATCATATTATATGAACAAAGTAATAAGACTATCAAACTTCTCGTGACAATCTTTGGGTACAAGTCAAATTTGATGGTACCTCTAAAAATGATTAAATTTTATGAAAATTTTAGCATCGATGATTTTACCAAGCAACCCTTATATGATTGGGAATGGAAAACGATCCTTCGCCGCAATAACATCTAATTCTCAGTAATCAAAAGAGGTGAGTTGGAACCTAAATGGAGAAAGGTTATAACATCTATATGAAGGAGGTAGAATATGTGTGGAAAAGATATTTAGAGAGGTAATTTTAGTCTTATCATAATATGTGAGCATATGTGAAGGAAAGTTGTAGGAGTGGAAAAATCAATTTGTAAAGGTCATAAGCAAGGAAAACAATCCATGCTAAAGATTACATCAGTTCCTTCAATAGGAAGGAAGGTCGCTATCTCCCTAGTGAAGAATCGCTTCGTAGACTTCACGAGCAAAGAATAGATATGACTTACACTCAGGTGCCCATAAGTTTGTTGTCCTGTCTCTGCCTATAGGTAGTAGGTCCCTACTCTTTTCGATAAGCGGATAAGTCGAGGGGCTTGCTTCCTAAAAGAAACTTCCCTTGCCTCCTCCTGGCCTTGACACTCTAGTTGTTGTAGCTCTTGTTTACTCCCTTCTTTCTCTTATTAGGAGTTTAGAGTATAGAGTGGTGAAGGAATGTGATTGTATTGAAATGAGAACCTCAGGGCAAAGTCAAAATTAATGAACGTGTTATCCATAAGACCTGTGAAAAGAAAGCTTGAAAGGATAAGTGAAAATGTATATATTTATCAAGTTCAACAATAATAGAGTGAATGATGATTTGTACAATTACTTGTAGGAAAATGATCTTCTTCTAACAATAATAGGAAACGACTTCTATAACATATTTGTATTCAGCATAAATTATTTTTATCTTTATACTAATCCTAGTTACACAATCGGAGGGCGTAATAGTTATTATAATTCGCTTCACACGGATCCATAATTATATGTATGATAGAGAATTATAAAAAATATATTTTTTTAGATAATATATAACAAATTTTTTTATTAAAGCTCATTCTAGTCATAAAAGAATAGTAATAGTTTGACATAGTCAAGTGTTATTACAACTAGTTAACAACTTAATGTGGCAGTGACATGGCGATAAGTTGGCATAAAAAAATATTATTTAAATGAAACGTGGTTTGAAAGGCACATTTTGAAATATGTTTCTCTTCCTCCTGTTTTTGCTTGTAGTTGGGTAGTTAATGTTTGTCGGTCTCTCTATCTGTCATTCACGTTCTTTGTTTGTTACTTCGATGGTGATGGTGGCGTTTTGTTTTGGTCGCGTGGGCTTTTGATGGTTTGATGGCAGGGCATTTGCAATGTGACAGTGATATGTTGTTTCCTAAGTTAGTTGTCACAAATGATTGTATTTTGTCAAGACCAGTGTTAGAGGCGTGACAGCAGAGAGCCTCCTACAGGGTATTCCAACCAGCAGAGTTCTGGAGGGAGACATCGGCGCCTGCAATGGCGAACGCATGGGCGGTGAAGAGGTTGTTGAGGCGAACGACCTCACTACCTCGCCATTTCTCAGTAAGGAACGATTGCGGTCAAGAAAGGCGGAGATCTAGTTAGCAGTTTTTTCCTACGTGAGGGAATCAGATTCGGTTTAGATTAGGAAAGAGTCAGGGAGATGCGGGAGCGTGGAGATTAAGTGTTCCACAATTTAATGTTTCGAGCTCACTCTGTCTCTCCCAATCACAATGACTTTGACTCTGATGGCTCACTCAATACGCTATGCGAACGTAACACACATTTCATCTTTCCTTTACATTAATTTTAAACTCAATGGGATAATACAATTTTACCTTTTTCACGTAATGAAGTGTTGTCACATCACTGTTGTCAACACCCAATCTCGTCAGGACAAATAAAATTATTACAAAATATAAAAAGGAAGAAAATTAAAATAAAAAAGGTGTGTTATTTAGTTTTTATCATACTTTATCACTTAAATAAATAAGAAAAGAGATTTTTGGTTTTATTTTATTTAATGAATAAAGTTTTAAAATAAACTTCGTAAAGAGGAGAAAAAAAGTAAAGAAAATGAGTTTGCTCAAGTCCAATCCATTAAAAGTGTGTTAAAAAAAATGAAAAAATAAAAATTGTCACTAAAGTGTTGTCATGTCATATCGTCTCTCTCTTTTTGCCTTTTCTAGGCCAATTATTCAGACGAAAATTAATTGAAAATAAATCAAAAAATTATAGAAATGTTAGAAATTTGAATAATTCTTCTCAATAGTCATTAAATGCGGGTAATTTTCAATTAAACGTTGATTGTCTAATAATTTGTGTATTTTCTTTGTTGAACTGTTATGCTCATTTTATTTGTTGACTCCTTTTATTTTTCATGTTGCTCTTAATAAAATTAATAAAATAATAATAAAAAAGGTAAATTAAAAAAAAAAGATTCAGTTTTCATGTTTTAGAATAATAAATATAAAAAACGAAAATATAAAATAAAAAAATAATAAATAATAAATATGTGGTAAGTTAGCAAAGTTGCCCCATTCATCGTGTTGTTACACCCAATTATTCTCCATTTATTCTTAGGAGTGATTGATATCCATGCCTTTGACCATGCATTTATTTATGTCATAGCAGTATCAGTTTTATGACTCAGCCCATCTTGTACCAGGTTCATTCTTTCCATTTAATGTTTGATTGTCAGGTTTGTAAAAATATAATTAAATGGAGATAATAAAAATTGATAAGTTGAAATCTCAATTAAGAGTGAATACAATAGTACTAGTATAAAAGTGCATACACAGAAAATAGGCAGGGGAAGCATTGGAGATACTAAAAAGGGTCCTAAATATAGGCGGCTGGCAGAAAAATTGAAGGGGCGAATTTCAAATAAAAGGGAAAAATAAGTGTTTTTGAGGATCTTCAACTAGTATCTTTTGATTATTTTATCTTATATACTTCATATGTACATATTGAGAGCTACTAAAGATTCAGCCCTTATCGCTTTGATTTAAAAATTATTATAAAAAAATATAAAACATTTCCAAATTTTCAAAAAAAGAGTAAAATGTTTTCTAATTTTTTTATAAATTATCAAATTTTTAAAAAATAAATAAATAAAATAAACAGTTTTTAAAAATAAAAAATACATAAAATAGTTGTCAAAAATAAAAAAATATGAAACAATTTTTAAAAATATAAAAAATATAAATTTTCAAAAAAGTAAAAATATCAAAGTTTCAAAACGGCTTTTAGGATAATTAAAAGAGAAAGATAAAACCTTCTAAAAAATAATAGAAATATTTAATTTCGAGAAAAATAAAATACAAAACGGTTGTGATGATAATAACGATAAAATATATATTTTTTTAAAAAGAAAATTTTAAAATATTTTCAACTAAAATGGAAAAAATACAAATTTTCTAGAAAAGAAAAATATCAAACATCATTAATCAATTTTCAAAATTAGAACTACATTTGATTTCCTATGTAGGACTCAAAACTAAAAGAAAATATATTTTTTGTTTTATTTGCATTATTTTATTAACTTTTTATTCTATTTGTTTCTATTGATTTCATATCTTTTTTTATTTTTATTTTTCATCTTTTATTTATTGTTTATGGCATCTTGATTTTTTTTCTTATTTTTTATTTGCATTTTTATTTATTTATATAGTTTTATTTATCCATTCTTATTGTATCTTTATTGTTTTTATATTTATTTATTTGTCTTCAATTGTCTTTATTATTGCTATATTTATTTATTTTTAATTGTATTTTTAATTTTTTTGTTTATTTTTATTTGCATTTTTATTTCTTTTTAATTGCATCTTTATTTTTATCATGTTTTTTTAGGAAGATAACATTTTATTAAACCACATTCATTTTCTTATTTGATTAAAGGTATTGTTTAAGGACGAGCATTGTGGAGTTCTGTTGAGAGAATCCGAGGGAGAAACCGGGGAGATCTCACAAGAATGAGAACTGAGCCAAACCCATATAAGAGAATGACACCACCTTCAACCCAAAACCTTAAGGCGTTGGGTTTGAAGGTGGTGTCATTTTCTTATATGGGTTTGGCTCAGTTCTCATTGTTAGAGATCTCCCCGGTGTTTCCCCTTCGGATTCTCCCAACAAGTGGTATCAGAGCTGTTGGTTTGCGGCCTGGGCGAGTACAGTTTGACCCTGTGAAAGTCTTCCTGATGGTGATTTCAGACAAGCATGTCCTGTATAAGTGTGTGAACGGCGGTACAAGTGAAGGGGGTCATGAGTAATGTACTCGAGTTGAGAATGCTTCCGCTCGAGGGGGAGTGTATCAATGTGGTAGAGGAGGCTCACACTTGAGAGGGAGATTGTTAAATATTCAAGTGTGAGTCGAAGTCCCACATTGGGTAGGAATGAGAAAGTTGAGGAACATATAAGAAAGAAGACCCGCAAACCTAATGCCTTAAGGTTTTGGGTTGAAGGTGGTGTCATTTTCTTATATGAGTTTGGCTCAGTTCTCATTGTTAGAGATCTCTCCGGTGTTTCCCCCTCAGATTCTCCCAACAAGTGGTATCAGAGCCGTTGGTTTGCGGCTTGGGCGAGTACAGTTTGATCCTGTATCGAAAGTCTTCCTGATGGTGATTTCAGGCAAGCGTGTCCCGTATAAGTGTGTGATCAGCGGTACAAGTGAGGGGTCATGAGTAATGTACTCGGGTTAGATATTCAAGTGTAAGTCGAAGTCCCACATTGGGTAGGAATGAGAACTGAGCCAACATATAAGAGAATGACAACACGCTTGCCTGAAATCACCATCAGGAAGACTTTCGATACAGGATCAAACTGTACTCGCCCAGGCCACAAACCAACAGCTCTGATACCACTTGTTGGGAGAAATCCGAGGGGGAAACACCGGGGAGATCTCTAACAATGAGAACTGAGCCAAACCCATATAAGAAAATGACACCACCTTCAACCCAAAACCTTAAGGCATTAGGTTTGCGGGTCTTCTTTCTTATATGTTGCTCAACTTTCTCATTCCTACCCAATGTGGGACTTCGACTCACACTTGAATATCTAAC
>Ga0099824_1004681_pt1 | contig 19614 bp, 7 predicted proteins | sample SiratrowhiteBW_FD_76837 | JGI IMG/M metagenome (GOLD analysis project Ga0099824, IMG submission 76837) | Root nodule microbial communities of legume samples collected from California, USA - Siratro white BW | ecosystem: Host-associated > Plants > Roots > Nodule | place: USA: California... | reverse complement strand
AGACACATTTTTCTGGCTATCAGTTAGGCTCTGATACCACTCGGGGGTATCTCTCCAGTTATGTATACCAACCTTACCAGTCATGTATAACTACCCCTAGCTATCATGCATACTTTCACGGCTACCGCCGACGACGGTGGCGCGAGAGTAGCGGTGCCGGCGGAAGGTAAAATGAGAGTGAGAAGGAGGTGGCTCGGTTGGTGGGGGCTCGGGATGACGGCGGCGAGCTACGTTCACATGTCTTGGCTAGATCCTAGAGGTGGCGCGGTGGTCGAAGGAGGCAAGGGTGGTTGCGATGACGAGAAGGAAGGTGCAAAGGGATGGTGGTGCTCTTCGTGGGGCTCCATGGCTCCTTTTAAGGTTGGTTACAAGGATGGTATTGGATGGAAAAGTGATGATAGGAAGGGAGAGGGTGGTGGCTGCTCGGTGTATGGTGGTTGCGACGGCCTTGGAGTGCAGTTTGGAGGTTGAGGATGAAGGAGGGATGATGTTTGGTGACATTCATGGTGGTTTTGACGTGAGTGGAAAGAGAAGGTGAGCGATAACTTCCTCGTTTGGTTTTTTTTTTTTCGTGCTTTCTTCTTATTGTTTATTTTTTTAAAACTTAATATTAAAGATATTTAAAACTTAATATTAAAGATATTGGAGAAGGTGGATTGTTATGTGAGCAGTTTCAAAATTATTATTTTATATATATATTTTTTTAAAAATAATACGTGGAGTTAAGAGAGAGGGAAGATTGACTTATTTTTTTTTATTATTTATTTTTATTTTGAGTGCAAATAAAGGAAACAGTTTAAAAACAGTTTTTTTTTTTGTTATTTTTTATTTTTTTATTATTTTTTTTTGGTTGTGTTGTTTCAATAAATAAATATATATATATATATATATATATTCATTTTTTTATTTTCGTTTTTTATTATTAATTATTTTTTGTAATGGAAAAATTCAAAAATTTTTATTTTTTTATTTTTTATTTCTTTATTTTATTTTATTATCGTATTTTTAATTTAAAAGATTATCCAGACAAAATTGGATGTTGACAAATATTACACAATGTAATCATAAAACAAATACAACACAATATGAAGACAAAACAATGTATTAGTTGAAGACTCTTTATAATTTTGTTGACCTTTCCTTTGTAATATAATTCGTGTTAAGCACCAGTTGAAGACCAAATTTAGCTTCGAGTTGTTATAATGGGAATGTGAACTATAATTTTTCTGTCCCCTTTGAACAATTTTCTCTAATATAAATGTATTAATATAAAGTTATAATTTTTTTAGTTATTTAACTTATTTTTATGTGTTTTGTTGTGAATGATCACTATTATGATTATATTTAATACGAGAATCCATACTATGAAAGATTTATAATAAAATTTTAAAATCATTTAAAAGAGGAGATTAAAAAAAAAATTATTTTGAAGACAATAGTCTTTTTATTATGATAATTTTATAAAACTCAATATGTAGATATTATGTATCAAAAAGTGTATGTGGATAAATATTATATACCGAAGTTGTTTTATGGCTTAATTTTAATATTATATATAGATATATGTGGGATGTAGCAGTAGCACTCTTTCAACATTTACATTTTGAAGTTAAAGTATAAAATGAAAAATTGAATTTTCAGGTTCATTCTTATTAGAATAAAAGTAAAGTAGAATAGTGTTAAGAATTGTTACAGCTCAACTGTGACTTCTTACTATTATATTGCGAATCTGTTGGAACCACATTTATGTGAATAAAAATGACAGTGTAATTATTTTGATATTGAGTGAAACAACTGCTATTGAGAGCCACCATCCGTCACTTTTAGATTTGTTGTGAGCAAATTCATCTTGACAAAAGATCAAAACATTGTATGAAGAATAGATTTAATAATATATTTCCCAAAAATTACACATCTTAATGAAGGTTGGGATATTAAATTTTTATTTTACGTAATTAATTAAAGGAACTGCTTCAAGAGAATCAGACCAGAGCTGAACTTGGTGGAACTCCAGGAGGCACAGTGAACTCTGAAACAAAATTCCAGATTTAAGGGGTCATCAATTAGTCAGGTAACAGAGTTATTTTAAAGCTGAAGTTGATAGAAAAAAAAAAAATTAATTAAAGTTTGGAAAAAGTTTTTTTTTTTTTTTTTTTTCTAAAACAATCTTAATCAAACTTGATAAAAACTTACATTAGAGAAAAATCTTAACTAGCTTTACAAACGTAAAAGAAAAAAATCCCAATAATATTAACAGAAAAGAAAATCATTAACATAATTCAAAATAATACAGGACCAACATAGATGTAAAAGAGAAAAAAATTATAAAATTTTATAATATTCACTTTTAAAAAAATTACAATGTTAAGAATTTTAAATAATAAAATTATATAATAAATTTTTATATTTTAAATTTATTTTAAATTCCTATAAGAAATTATATTTTATCATAATATTTTAAATTCTTTGCAAAAATAAATTATTCTTTTAAAAACTTCCAATTAAACGACATTATAAAACTATTATTGATATTTAGATTAATTTTCTTACGCCAACACTTGTACCCAGCAGGCAAAGGCCGACGACAGTAGCTGAAGCAGTGCAATATTCTCTTCCAACTCAGGGTGTCTCCTACCACAGCCCCAGGTAGCACGAAACCTGTTCATTACAAACAGTTAATTAAAAAAAATAGAAAAAAGAAATCTATAAAATTATGCCAACACTTAAAATAAAGTTTTGCATAATATTTCGTTGAGTTATGAAATGAAATAAATTTGAAAGAAAGAACATTTTTCTATTCTTATATTTCTTGTCAATAGTATTAATACAATATTTTCAGGACTTTAAAATACTTTAATATATGACCAACTCATGACTGTTGAAACAAGTCTAAATGTGTTTTGATTATTTTCCAAATGAAATTGTATCTTATATATATTAATAATTAGTTTGACTTAGTACGTGTAGTAAAGAGTATGATTTTTTAAAGGAGTATGATAAATAATACAAGAACGGGTTAATAGAGACCTAATTAGATATTCTCATAATCAATAAAATAATATCCATATAATAATTAATTCATAAGGTACAAATGTAAGAATTAAAAGCAATTAAAACATAATATTATTTTATACATTAAAAAGTGAAGATCTTCGTTTTACTATATATATATAATAGTTAATATGGTGTCTCTCTCTCTCTCTCTCTCTATATATATATATATATAATAACAAGTAAACTGTTTTTTTTGGTAGTTGAAGTGCTTATAATTTCTAACCATGTTATTGAAATACGATTGATTAATTATTTAAGTAGAGTTGATATTTCTTTATATCCTTTTATTCACAAAAATCTCAAACCCGACGTCTTATTTAAAAATTCACATCTAATAATGAAACCCTTGGTTGCTTGTAGTGTGTAACCATATTGTAATGCCACACCAAAATCCTCAATAACTAAGAATGAAGAATTGAGAGAGAAAAAGAAGGAAAATGTAGTGAGGAAGTGACAACATACCCACTTTGCGAGAGAGACTGTTACACCAGCATGATAATTTTGGATACGCATCAGTAATGACTTTACAGCACCTGTCATTAGGGTTTAGAATTCTTGGATCACCCTTGTTCATGTAATACATGCACTCTATCTGAAAGCCACGTATTTCTACTTCACATTCCTCTGCAACAACCATTTTTTGGCCATGCTGGAAGACTGATAACACATTGATTACAAGGACTACCAACAACGAGAAGGATTTCATATCAGAATTTCTCATTTTTTTTTTCTTCTGCCTTTTCTTTGCCTTCTGTTCAGTGCTAATCTAGGTCTTAAATAATCTAAATTTCTTGTACGTTAATAGAAAACTTTTAATTTTATTCATACTACTTTTATTATTATTTTATAATTTTTTATTTTTAGCTTCTAACATTAATATTTTATAAATAAAATTCTTAAATTATTTAAATTCTAAATAAATACAAATCCTAAATTATTTAATATCATAATTGTAATAAAAATCTTAAATAATTTAAATTCCTAAATTATTCAAAATTCTAATAATTATAATAAAAAATATGTTTTATTCCTAAACTATTCAATACCCTAAATAAATACAATTCTTAAATTATAAAATATCATCATTATAATAAAAATATAAAATAAATAAAATTCTCAAATTATTCAAAATAGTAAATAAATATAAATTTTAAATTATTTAATGTCATAATTATAATAAAAATATGAAATAAATAAAATACTAAATAAATAAATTTCCTAGTTTATGTAAATAAATTCAAATCTTATATCATTTTTTTCTAAAATAAAAAAATTCTAAATAAATCAATTTTATAAATATATATACAAATTTTAAATAAATTAAATTTCTCAATTATTAAAAATATTATATCAATCCAAAATTCTAAATACATATTATTATTAGATAAATTAAATTCTTACAAAAATTGTTAATTCATAATAATCCTATATTAATTCAAAATTCTAAATATATATGAATATCAAATAAATTAAATTCCTACAAAATTGTTAAGTTATTAAACGGTCTAAGTAATAAAAATAGATAGTTCAAAAGTCTTTTTAAATGATATAATTATTTAATAAAATTTTGATGATGATGATAATCTAAATATGTATTTAAGATTTTATTATTTATATGTATTGTGCGGTTAATATTATTTTTAAAACATATAGATCTCTGGATAAGTTTTTCTATTTTATTTGCTATTAAATTGCTAATTTAATTTAAATTTAAATTAAATAAAATAAATTTTTAATTAAAAATTAAACATCTAGTTAAATTTTGATGATAATAATAATCTAAATATGTGTTTAAGATTTTATTATGTATATGTATTCTGCAGTTAACATTGTTTTTAAAACAGACAGGTCTCTAGATAAGTTTTTTTATTCTATTTAATATTAAGTTGTTAATTTAATTTAAATTCAAATTAAATAGAAAAACAGTTTTAATTAAAAATAAAACATATAAAATTGTGATCCTATTAGCTAATGTTCAAAATAGAAGAAGAAGTAACATGTCAGCACTTAATTTAGACTTTTTTTATTTAATTAGCACTTTTTTATTTTTTTATTTTTTTAATAGTACTTTTTATTCTTTAATCACTGAAATAAAACTTTTTAATTTTTTTTCTTTTTTTTAGTTTTTTACACTGAAATAACATTTTTTTATTGACTTTTTTACTTCACTAACATTTCTTTATTTTTTATTTTTTTCAATAGATCTCTTTATTTTTTAATTCTTTAAATAACACTCTTTAATTTCTTTATTTTTTTATTGTTTACTTTTTTTAGAAATAGTATATTAATTATGATTATTATTTTTGTTTTATCTTTTATTTCTTTTTTATGATTTTGTGATTGTATTTTATTATAATAATTTACTAATTGTACTTTTGTATTAAAATTGATATGAAAAAAATTATAATAAATTATAAAATTGTTATTCGAATTAAAATTTGTATTTTTCATTTGTTAAAAATATATCTAAATAATTAATAACAAAAATAAAATAAAATTTTTGAAGATTTATTATAAAATATCAAATAAAATAATTTATCATTTTTCCTATTATAATAATTAGTTAAAAAATCTATAAAATATTTCATTTTATTTTCTTTGTATTCTTTTTTAATTTTAATTTAATTATATTTATATTATTTTTTATCTTAATTTTAATAAAATAATAATCACAATTTTTCATAATTATTACAGAAAAAAAATTGTTATTACAGAAAATAAAAGAATGTTATTTCAGAAATTAAATAATAAAAAGTGCTATTGAAAAAAATAAAAAGTAAAAAATATTATTAAAAGAAATAAAAATTAAAAAAATGCTAGTGTGGTAAAAAAGTCCCTAATTTAATTAATTAGTTACATCAGAAAACAAATTAAAAATGTGATAAACGTAGTGTATACGTTATGCGTGAACGTGATCTCAATACCACACTGAACAGCAGTTCACTTCTATATTTAATTATGTAACGATTTGAATTCAAATTAAATTGGTTATGTACATTGGCAAATAATATAAATTAATTTTTTCAAGGATTCTGCAGATTTCCATTATAGTTATAGCTGTTCGCGTCTTAATTTTTTTTATTCTCTACATAATATAGAAGCCATTTATTACGAAATTGGTTTTGATTCTTTTTACCATAATCTATTAATGGCCTTTTAAAGTACTCCATATGCAATTAATTGAGAACTAATTATAATTGAATGCTTGCACAAGTGCTGAAATAGAATTTTATAAATCCTGCAAAGTTATATAGAAGGATATATACTGCAACTAATAATTTTACGAAAATTGTAAATATATTTTATGAGTTAGGCTCTCAGTTTTTGAAAACCAAATTAAAATTAATTTCATATACACTGATTAAAAAACAATTTCATCCTATTCTTTTAAATTATACGTACCTAATTGGAATGCCAATCAACTAGACTTAATCACTATTATTAAAAAAAACTATAACTATCTAGAGATCAATATCTAACTATCAAATGAAATGATTGCTAATTGTGATTAAAATAGTAACCAAATACTACAAAACAGAAGTAATGATTGAATTTAGTGATCAATTAAATCAAATAATTATTAGATATAAATTTAAAATCTAATGACATAGGTCACTCAAAATTTGGTATCATAATTATTTCACTTAATTTGATTACTAAATTCAATCATTACTTCTATTTTATAGTATTTAGCAACCAAATATTTCACTTGGTAGTTAAAAATTGATCTTTAAACAATATTTTTCTTTCTTGTATGGTATATTGTGCAACGTTCTAAAGTAAATCTGCTCAAGAAAAAGTTTTTAAAAAAGACTGAATTGAATGCTAAATTTGCACAATAGAATATGCTTTAATTGTTATTTAATCTCTTATTTGAAATTCAAATTGTGATTAACGGTATGAATTAATTCAGAATTTGTTTGAAATCAATGATTCATCTCACATCTGCATAGCAGATGCTGAAAATATGTTAAAGTGATTTTTGGAGGAAATCTATTAATTATTTTGCTTAATTTTATTTTGAAATTAGTATTGGAGTGCTGAGTAACTTTATCAACATAATTACTTTAACAGGAATAAATTTATCGATTAATGAATGTTTTCAATTTTACTTTGAATCGGACCTTGAAATTCAAATATTCACTTACGATCCTGCAATGGCTATTTTTTTTATGAGAATCAATTCATAATTTTAATCTCATTAATTTCAATATAGTATGGATATCTTTGACATAAAATAAAGTGAAGGAAAATAAAATCCTAATGTTCGGATGATCAAGATTTTCTTCTCAAAGTATTAAAAAAAGAAATATATCGTGTAATACATTGAAAAAAGTAAATAATTTATTGAGTAGCTTAGTATCTATTGTTAATATGTTACTGAAAGTATATAGAGATTTAGATTGTGGGTAAATATTATATATTTCTTTATCAGTAACTTCGTCATCTTTTATTGTTATCTATTTTGAGAGTGAGTTTCTTTTCATCTTAAGTAGATTTTATCTTACTGGAAAATTAAGGAAAATTAAGATAAAACTTGAAGAAATTTGTTTACAGGTAATAATCTGGAAGTATTTGTTTACATATGATAAAAGATGTAAACATTTATTAAATAGTGGAAACCCAATTCAAACTGGACTTACCTAAAGACATCAGTGTGGACCAGCCTAAAATTGTTTCCTTTAAACTTACGTATTGTTGCTTGAGGATGTTGCTTACTGATTTTGTTTACAATAAAGTGAGTTTAAACTCAATTCAAATCCTTTACTCAAACTAGTAGTTCCTCTAATAAATAAATAAATTAAATTATTAAAAATCCTATATAAATAAAAAATCTAAATATATATTAATACTAAACAAAATGAATTCTTACAATAATAAAAATACTAAATAAATAATTTTCGTAATAAATTTCTCAAAATTTGTTATAAATATAAATGGAAAAAGAAATCCTAATAAATACAAAACGCTACAAGAAAACTAAATTTAATGAGGGATTATTATCTAGGAATCTACGGATATGTATTTGTAGATAAATTTAGTATCTCTTACGAATTATTACCAAATGGATCTATATTCATAATTAAATTCAACATTACACATAAAATATTACCACTATTTTATATATGTAGGTAAATTCAACATAATATATGAAATTATTATCCAAAAAACTTTATTTTTATTAGTATTACTTATATTTTAATTAATAATATTAATATTATCGTTATTATTCACATTAATATTATTAATATTAATTTTATTATTCTAATAATATTATTAATATTCTAATAATATTATTAATATTTTAATATGTTATTAAAATTATTATTATTATTATTATTATTATTATTATTATCCTTAGGTATTATTATTTTAAAGATTTTTTTAGTATTATTATTAGAAATATTAATATTATGTTTATTTTTTTATTAATATTGATATTACATGTTATTATGAATATTATTAAAATTCTTATATTACTAACGAACATAGATTTGTAGGTATTACTTACGAATATAAGTTCATAGGTATTATCTACGAATATATTTCTTTGGTATTATCTACAGATATAGGCCAGTGGGTGTTACCCACAGATATAGGTATTACTCACTGAAAACGTTTTAGGCTGAGTTCAAGAGGGGGGAAGGGGGGGTGAATTGAACTTTGAAAGATTTTTCCCCAAAATTTAGACCTTTGAAAATAGTTATCGCAATTTGAAAAACTTTAATGAATCTCGGTGCTAAAGATGTAAGGTGCAGTCAAAAAATAAACTGATTCAAACCACGAATGAACCAATTTGTTTTACAGGCAGATAGAGATTTTCAAACAGCACACATAGCAGATTCACAATCACACACCAGATTCACAACAACACTTTAAGCAGATCAAGTTCACACAATTTCAAAAGCAATATTACACTAAGAACTGAATCACACAAAATTCCAAACTTGAATGAGAGCAAAGAAGAACAAAATTACAAAATACCAATTTGAAGCACCTAACACAACTCTATATTCATTTCAGTCAATATTAACAAATCTGATAAAGTTTCCTAACACCAGCAATTAATACAGATTCAATTGTCCAGTTATACCAAGAATACAGAACAAGAACAAAAATTCTGCAGTATTACAACAATTCAGCCAAAGTTTCAATTCTTTGTAAAATCACAAATCCAGAATCTTGTATGTAATACAGAGTTAGAAAAGAAACAATCTGTTAAGCAAGATTTCTTTGACAGCTACAACAGATTTATTAGAACCAACAATGAGTTCAAGTTATAAGAACCAAATTCAATATACAGCAGAGAACTTAAACCAGTTTTATCAAGATTACTAGAAATTAATTCAACTTTCAATTATTCAATGTGCAGTTCAAGAACAATACAAAATTGAAAGAGAAGGGTCAAGAACAGCAGAACACAGTCAATTATACTAGTTCTGCCTTCCTCAAGGGCTACGTCCAGTCTCCTTTGCCCCTCAAGCAAAGAAAATTTCACTAACTTTAATCAATTGTTCAATCACAAACAACTACACGATTCTTACTCCCCGTAAGAATCAAACACCCACTGAAATGAGCACCTACTCCCCGTAGTCCCCACTCAAATCAGTAAACACACACAGGCTAAAACCTATAGCCTACAACAATACACAATTTCAAAAGTTTCACAGATTTACAACCAATTTACACAAATCTTGATACAGAAAGCGATCAAGAATGGTAAAAAAAAGCTCCCTACTTGGTGCGCAGAAGAGGCCTTTGCACAATGTTGAACTCCAATAACACAGAATGGGTCAAACGTTATCCTTCAACAAAAAACCTCAATTGATTTTCCTCAAGAACTCTCAATTTCACAAAAGTGTTTCTCACTGGTTTTTCTGCTGTAATGATTCTCTATTTTCGTATCTGTGTTATGGTGCATTTTAGAAACCTCACTGTTTTTATAGAAGAAAAAGCGCCAATTCAAGTTTTTGAAAAACCATTAATTCAGTTCTGCCAGACATCGAATAACTTGATTTCATGAAAAAGGGAATCGCTTTATTTTTGCCCAGTGCAGTATTTAAAAACCCGTTTAAACCAAAACTTGGCTAACTCTTTTGTTAAAAATTTTTAAACACTTTTAGACCATTGTACTGTTGGATTTCTCCTTGACTATGCATAGGTTCTTTGACAATCAAGCCTAAACCCACTCACACCAGACCAAGACCTAAACCACATCCAATTGCTTACTTGCTTACATTGTCTTGTTGGACTTGTCTTGCATGGCTTCATCAAATCATTAGTCTTGTGAAAGTACTAACACTCACATATATAGATTTGTAGGTAATACCAACAGACCTATTTCCATGGATAATACCTAGGAACTTTTATCCATAGATAAACCATCAACTCTCACAGTGTAATCCTATGTTGCTATGTGTTATGTATGGCCATTTTTTTGACATAACCCCTACTACAACTGTCAATATTTCTGATTATCGAATATGATCTATTTTTGATTCAAAACACAAATGTCATAATCGATTATATAATGCATGGATTATGTATGTAAAAGTTTTCACATTATGGAGACCTGGATAATTGATTATGTTAGCTCTGATGCAGCCAACAAAGTTCAGTCACTATGAAACTCAGCCACCACAACAGAGAAGATCAATGCAAACTGATAATGTACACATATAAGGTTAAAATTTTATTTTACTCTCTCTCAGCGTGACTTTCCTCATCAATTGACACTCATATGCGAGGACGCTCTTCCAAAAATCTTTACTCATATGTGTGAATCCTTGCCCATCAATTTAACTAATCCCAGTTGATTCGTGCAAATCCATTTCGTATAAAGTCCAGTATCGTCAATCTTCTCAACCAAACACATTGGTAAAGGTTTTTTGTGGGGTCTTCAATAACTTTTTTGGAGCTATTTCTCCAGACAAGGTGGTGGGGGAGTGTAATCTCGGATTGGCAAGGTCCTTAGTTTAGATGTGAGGTTCGATTTCAGATTCCGGTAAGTAATCTCCCATTTCTTGTGTTATTGCAATTTGTAATAGTTTTCTAATGCACTGAAGGGCTTCTTAAGTTGGTCATGATGGGGAGACGGAGAACGAGTTGTGTGGTGGTTGGGACAAGTGTTCTTGGGTGATTGTTCTCAAGGTGAATTCTGTATCAGTGTTTGTGATAAAAAAAAATCGATCTTTTTACCTAAATATGGTAAAGTCTCAATGTGGTTAATTTATTCTATTTCAATGAGTAAATTTTAATTGCGAACTTGTTTTATTTTACAAGTGCACACTGGGGTTGCTAAAAGGGAAAAACAAAAAACTGAGTACAAAAAATTAAAAAACTACAGTGATGGAAGACGGGACAATTTGAATGACGACATCGATTGGGAGAAATGGCAAAATAACGACTCCATAATCCTTGTACGTATAACTGAATCAAATATTTTTGCTTCATCAATATTCTTTACTAATTTTTTCAGTTTATTAGGATATTTGACATGATTGAGGGTTCTGGTTTAAGAATTCCTTTTTTTAAAAAAAGGGTATTGCACTACTAAGAGCTGCTCAACAAGTATTCTACTACTCTTAAATTTGAACAGAGCGTCAATGCCTATGTTCATTTCTCAAACGTTTAAAAACTTCATGTTGCATCAATACAAAGAAGGCACTATATTATTGACCATTCTAATTTTAAAGGCTCTAGTTTAAGATGTTATAAGCTCATGAATCATTTTAAATATTTCTAATACGAAAACTTAAAATGGTAGACATATATGAATTGAAATGAATAGTTTGTGATAATGGAGAGACAGCTGGAAGCTGAAGTGGAGCATGACATGGGTCCAAGGAGAAACAATCATGCAAGGACTACAAATAGATGGAGAAACGATTTTGTTTGGCAGACTTGATTTTGGTGAATATTTCTCTTCTTCTAACAGAATTCCGTTGCATGCTTCTGCCCCCTCTCTCCCCTAACCCATATTCTCTTCTTTCAGGTTTTGAAAAATCACTGGGAGCAGCACTGTTGCATGGTTAATTGAGTTGATGCATTGTTATTGAATCTCATGTATACAGAATTCTGTGTTAAGAAATTCTGTACAGACAATTGAAAGAACTTTCGTTTTTCATTGAATAAACATCAATCTATATTGCCTTGCTTCCAATTATCTTCATTTACTTTTCTATTATATTATTATTCTGTGACACCCTTCCATTTTGTGAGGCATAGGTTCTTAACCTGCTATTCTGATAGTTTGATCCATTTATTGTGGCTTCCATAACTGGAGAACAAGGTTCAAATAGAATAAGGTAATTGGTTGTTTCTATTCAACAATTACTGTTAACAGAATGATTATGTAGAACCAAATGAGGAGCTCCCAATGAAGTCTACATTGTTCTTTGCTCAAGCTGTTAATAATCGAAATTCAAGTTTAACAACTGTATCTGTCTAAGCATGCTTACATAAATGTCAATATTGTATTTCGACTAAATAGACATATTGCACATGGACTCACTATTTTGTTTAATAAACTTAGTAAACTTCCTTATGACCAACAGTTATTAATATGTTGGGTCAGTTATGATGCTAAAATATGAATCTAACAATTTATAGGTAAAGTTAGAGGCAAGGTTTGGGAATTTTGTGTCTTTATGGTGGGCTTTATCATAGGCAATTAGCTTTCATTGGTGATTGATGTCCTTTGACACTAAGACTAAACCATTGATATATGCATCAGTTTCATGGGTGATTTTTCATAATATGGATAGTTTTTAAGAAATTAGGAACCATTTTGATGTTTCTTGTTGAATGAACCATATCCTTTCCTGATTTTTGATGGAATTAGTGTAATTGGTCATTGACAATATGCATGGAATGTTACACAAAGAAGTGGTTGTAGGCTCTTTACATTTTAGTCAGTTTTAAACTGATTAACTTGGCATATTACACTAGCAGACAAGAACCTGTTCTACATCAGTTTTGAAGGATGTCCTACATCGGTTTCTAAAGAACCGATGTAGATGTAGTCGATGTATTATGATGTAGTATGTGCATATACTACATCGGTTGATAGATAAATCACTGTGCAAAATACCAATCCTGAGAGCGCTCAGGAGGAGATACTACATCGGTTGGGAGCCACGACCGATGTAGTATCCACCCTATTACATCGGTTGTGAGTAACAATCGATGTAATATCTCTATTTAAAAAAAATAGAATTCTCTAATAAATCTCTAATCCATACCAGGAAATACTACACAAATTTTCAGATTTTTTTTTTGACAAAGTATAGATATATGAAATAGAAAAAAAAATATGTAAAAAATACTAGAAAAATAAAAAATAAATAGTAAAAGATGGAATTTTGGAATGTCATTTCGAGCTCTCTATCAAAAGTTATGGTCGTTTGAATTTTTTCACCCTAATTTTTGGCAACTCAAAATCTATGATAAATCTATACAATGTAAGAACTCTACCAACAAATAACCCTAAATCAAGTTGCTACAAAAAAATTTGGGTCAAAAAAGATTTCTAACTATTCTTAATTAATTTTACAAAAATGTTAACCTCTTGCAAAGAGAAGTGCCAAGGGTTGTCGAAACAAGTATTCACAGTGGAGAAAGGCTCACGAATAAAGTGTATACCATCCTTAAAAACCTGCATCGTAAAAACGTTAGCAACAAAGGCAATGAAAGGTAGATGAAGGTAACGAAGGAACCAACCAAATGAGCAGGAGTGAGAGTGAAAACAAAGACAACGCAAGAGCCGAGAACGCACCAAAGAGACTCAGCGGCACATAAGGGAAAGACAAATATTAAAAGCAGTGAAAATATTAGGTTAATAAATTCGTCTACGCTTACTCAAAAATCGAATTGTTTTACACGCTGGAGCATATTACATCGGTTGTAGAGAGAATCGATGTAATAAATGTGTACATACTACATGGGTAGCCTCTACAACATATGTAAGATGGTGCCTGATTAATTTTTTTGAAATTTTTAATCGTTGACTTACTTTTTACATTGGTTTTAGGTAATAACCGATCTGGTATCTAGCACCTATTATATCGGTTGGGACTCAATATTGATGTAATACGTTCAATGCCAAACTAAATTTTGAGTTTTTTATTTTTTTCATTCTTTTCTACATTGGTTAGGAGTGTTAATCGATGTAAAATAGGGTATATTACATTGGTTCATGACTAAATATTAGTAAAGGAGTTTTATAAATTCTTCTGAAAATGGAAATTTTTTTGAACAGTGGTTGTAATTAGGAGAGGACACCATTGACCTCACATTGTTTATTATGTTGTGTTAATTAAACAATGATTATGATTTTTTTTGTTTACATGTATATAAAGTGAATTTTAAGTAGTACTGTTGAGAACTGAGTAAGGACTGCTAAGTGCTAATCAAAGTGTAAATCTTGCTCAAATCCACGAAAGTTGAGTTACATGTGTCCTGAGTACCATGTGTCCTAAGTACCATGCTAACAATTTAGAATTGGCTGGGACACTAACCATTTTTTTAATTTTTTTCTTCCATTTAACATTGACTTTGGGAAGCTAATCCATCTTTTATTTATTTTTTCCATTTAATATAGACTAAACTTATGTTAAGTTGTCCTTACACTAAAAAAAAGAAGTTTTTTTTTTTTTAATTTTATTTTCTTCTATATATAGTGGACTAAGTCAATCCTCCGTTAAAATTATTTAAATATTTTGTATCTGTGTTGAGTAGGTTAGATTGACACTAATAATATCTCATGCATTGGTCGATATTAAATTGCATAGCTTCTACCGGTATAGTATTGACTTTTTGGCTAACACAAGACCGACACTAATTATTCAATAACATCGGTTTTTTCTCAATTTGTGTACCTTTTTAGTTGACATTAAAAACATGTGATGAGTATATATTTATCCATGCTTAAACACTTTAATTATGACTTTATTAGAGTGTAATTGAGAATAAATTCATTGTTTCATATAAGATTTACCTAATCAAGTTTAGTTGGATCTTAATTGAGAATATTGGTTAAATTTGGATTTTAAGAATATTCTCTCACTTTTTTTTTCTAATTATTTGTAGAGATTTTATGAATTATAAATCCAATCAAATATTCTTCAGATTTTTACAAAGATATTCATCTACAATTCTTACTTGATTTAGAGCAAATCTCCTACAAATATTTTGCAATATCTCTTGCTACATATCTTAAAAGAAGATATCTATAAAACAATATGTGATAAAGACGGAAACAATTGATAATTACAAAAATAATATCTGCGACAAAAGAAAATTGTATCTAAATTTTGTGAAGATATTAAGTGACACATAAGGAAACATTTGATAATTGCAAGAATAATATTTGAGTATGAAAAGGAGATCATAAATAGAGATTGGACAAGGCATGAAAGAGAGAGACTACACCGCCACATAGCATAAATCCTAGTTTTATTTTCTTTTTGTAATTTTTTTGCTTTCTTCATCTTCATTTAAGGCTAAACTCCTTTGGGATGATTATGTTGTGATTCCACAATGAATTTTGAAATTTCTTTTCAGTAAAGTTTTGTTCTTTAATTCTTTGTAATAAATTATGCTTCATTATTGCTCTGTTTGAAATTTATTTTCTGGAAAATAATTAGTTTTGAATGCTTAAGAATTCTATTTTTTTTTTCATTAATTATATTTTTTTATTAATTCACTTAGTCTTAATCAATCTCTTGTATGCTTAATCAAGGGGTAAAAGATAAACATGTCATTGAGTATAGAGACAAGATTATTAAATACATTAGTACACATTTTTTTTTTACTAATAAGATTTTGTTGAATTTGATTAATGCTTGTTTGACTTAGTTCTACTTTGTGAAGAGAATTTGAGATAAATAATCTTAAGAAAATTTCCTGCACTACAATCCTCAAAGCCCTTTTTAATTTACAAATATTATTAACTTTTTCTATTGTAGATAAGTTTTGAACATCATTTAACTGAATCTGCAATTGGATTCATTGATAGATGAGTTAAAATTAACTTTTCCTTATATATATTATCATCTCTTTAGTGTTAGACAGTCTAATATTGCATTAGAGATCGACACTAAATTTTTTTTAATTTATTCATAACACAACTTTGATTAACATGTTTTCTTGGAATTAATATATAGTTACTCCATTTATGACAATAAGAGTAACTTAGTACACAAATATATTACTCCTTCATACATAACAATCATAATACCAGTCCATTATTATTACACAAAGATTTGGCTTCCTTATTTAAAATGAATTTCAAAGATAAAGTACAGTAAGTAATCACAAAATCAACAAATGCAAATTCTATCCCACTTTATGTTATATATATATATATATATATATATATATATATATATATATACACGAAGGATATAGGGATAGAGATGAGAAGGTGTTTTAACTATTTTATAATTTTTTGTGTATATTTTATAATAATATAAATTACATTATAAGGATTTTTAATTTATTTTAATAACGTAATTTAATTATTTCGTGTCATTTATTACTTGCTTGTTTTATTTAATATTTGAAGGAAAAAAATAAGCAAAATACAAATTTATTATTTTTATTTATTTCTCATTTTACTATAATAAAATCTCTTTTTAGTGTTGGTAAAAAATAGACACAAAGTAGAAGATACTAACACTAAATTATGATTAATGACGACATTGTGTTGATTATAAGACCAATTTTGTAATACTAGAATTTGGAAATTTTACGTAGGTGTTCAGATGGAATGTTAATAGCGTCGATGAAACTGACACTACGAGAATGAGCATTAGTTAATTATTTGATATAATGTCGACATAGCTGATGCAAAAGATAAAAATTTAAATATTTATTTGAAATTAGTGTTAGTATAATCGATGTTAAATGAAAAAAGTTACTGTCACAGAAGCCAACGCTTGAACTAAATAATATAAAATAGAGTAGCATCAATCTAGCCGATACTATACAAAATTATAATAAAAAAAATGTAAGTGATAGTGTTGGTCTGACCAACATTATGCAATAAATTAACAAAACCTTTGAGTGGTAACGTGGGATTAATCAATGCTATACAAAAATTTTGAACAAAAAATTTAGGTGGTAGCGTTTGTGTAGCCAACATTATATAATAATTGTTTTAAAATATTTAGATAATAGCAGTGCTCTAGTCGATGTTATACCAAAAAAATAGAAAAAAAAATTGATAGTAGTATTTATCTAGACGGTACTATACAAAAAATAATTTATCTAATTTGTTGTTCTATTTAGAAATAATTAAGATTAAATTTGAAACCTACCTATAAATATTTGTACAAATTGTAATTCAAATTATTACCAATGAAATTGTAATTTTAAACTTGTAAAAATGTACTTGTAATTATAAGAGTCGTATCAAATTGTACTAATACAAATAACTCGAATTGTAAGTCAAAATTCAAATTCATTGGTAATTTGAATTCCAAATCAAATTTCAACTTTTACTCTAATTCTAAAACCAAAATCATAATTTATTAGCTATGTGAAAGGAATGTGTTGTTTTTGCGAACCCAAATTCAAATTCTTTTGCCTAATGCCTATGCAACAGATTGCAGTTTTTCTAGTCATTCCAGAACAAACATAAACTCCACAACATAATGCATTAAATGAAACTAAACTTAACATTGAAGCAGTACTATCTCATGTAACAATTTCAATTTTTTAAAGCATATTTATTTATTCATGGCTACGAAAAAACAATTCACATATCACATACAAATAGCTGAATACATCGCCCAATGTAATGAAGCAATGTGCTTCATGATTTGAGTCCAATAATAACTAGCTTTCACTTATAGTTAAAATCATCTTACTCTCTAGGGAGGGTAGCTTCTTCCAACTTAAAAATGGTTGAACTCACTCTCCTAGGTAGTTGGATACACACTTTAAGTATTTTGCATAAAGTTTTCATGGATCCTAGTACTTTAATGTTCATTAAGCTTCAAAATCTTTCTATAAAGTTATGATGTGTGCTTTATCATCTGATAAACATTTTGTTATAATGCAACCTCTGCTCTACTGGCTCAAAGGAGTACTCTTAGCTTAAGCAACATTTTGGCATCATATATTCTATCCTCCCTATGTTCTTCTTTTTAATGAAATCCTTTTTCTAGACTCTTGAAGAATGTAGTCGTTAGGTAATTATTTATAGTCGTTGAATATCTTTAGCTTCTATACATGTCCATTTTGCATCTAAACATCTTTAACATGATTTTGTTTCATTTAATGTAGTCTCAATATTTTGTCCTTTTTCTTCACGACGTCCTTAATAATTGACAATCCTATATCCATAAGTAGTATGGCCTTTCTCACAAATTCAAGAATGGCGTGTATTTTGTGCTGGACAAATAGCCAAGTGAGAGTTGAAAATCTTTGTATTAGGAAGTTCATGAAGGAAACAACTTTAGCTCGTGTTTCGAGAGATCTTTAACATCTGATTTTTGAAATGTAGGAAACAGTTGGCTTCAGAAGGATGGGTTGAGTGGAGTTTGAACTTAAAATGTTGCAAAAACAAAAACACATAAATAGATCAGTCTAATGCCAAAAAAAAATGTACACAAAAAGCAAGATTTTTATAATAGTTCACCCCAACTCTTAGACTATGTCTATTTCTCTCTTAAGAAAAGTACTTAAGAGGTTCCATTAAATAGTAAACATTTACAACAAGTACACAAATCTTTTTAGGTTATCACTGAGTACACAAACCTCTTCAGATTACATGAGTATTGATAAGTGCTAATTTTGAGTGTTTTTATACATGAGAAAGCTTGAGTACTTGTGAGTTAAGTGTGCTTTAAAATAGTAATTACCCCCAATTTGAGAGTTTTTGGATCTAAATTTAGAGTTTGAGTCTTGAGTTAAAGGAAATTGATTGATCTCAATTATTGTGAAATTTCAAGTATAAAAGAATGAAGAAAATGAGAGATTAGAAGATTCATGAAGAGAAGAAATAAAAAGTTTAAAATAAAAAAAAGCGCAAAGAAAAAGTCACTTAACCTAGGCCCGAAAACGAGTTTAAAAGGGCGATTTTAGGTTTTCTGAGGTATCAAGACCTAGAGGACAGAGGTAGCCGTCAGGAACGAGAATCTTCTTCTTCTCTGGCAATCTTCCTTTCCTTGGGTTGTAATGGCTACCGTGAGTAGCTAAATCTTCATCTTTGGGATTGAATGTAATCTTTTGAACTCATTTGTATTTTGGTGATTTTTATATATAATATTCAATTTCTACTCAATTGGTATTTTCATCTTGTACTTAATGTTAGATTTTATTTGATCAATAGAGTCTTGATTTTTGTCAACACCCAATTTCGTCCGGGTGGATAAGTTTTTATTTTTCTTTTTCTTTTTATCATTTGAAAAATAGTAAAATAATTTTATTTTTTTTTTAGTTTGAATTTAGGATGTTGTTAATTTCTCTTATGTTTAAAATTAGATAAATATTCATTTTACTTTTCTCTTATTTTTGTTCTTGAACAAAATATGAAAGTGCAAAAATATATTT